>OLXB01000456.1_pt1 | contig 21277 bp, 18 predicted proteins | sample 1673681 | NCBI WGS metagenome assembly OLXB01 (sample SAMEA103958121, study PRJEB25191) | human gut metagenome
TTTAAAGTGGTTAATATTTTATACAACAAAAAAATAATACTTGCACATAATATTACTGCCAAAATTCTCATTACAATTAATTCTTGCCCAAATAAATATAGTATTCCTCCACAAGTCATTGATAGTAGCGGAGTTTGTAACATATTAAAATCTCTATATGGCATTAATCCATTTGCTATGTTTCTTGCAAAATTAAAATTCCAGATTTCATCTAGATTATTTAATTCTCTTGGCAATATTATTCCTGCAATTATAATCGCTAATATGCAAAAAATAGCTAGGTCTTTTAATATTTTTTTCATTCTTAATTCCTTTCTTTTGTAGATTTCTTTATTTATCGATATCTTTACTACTTTCTTCTCTTTTGGTCTCTTCTCTATTTTGAGCTCCAGATCTCAGCATTTCCTTATACTTCTCTGTAACAACACTTTGTAACATCTCATAATCTTTTTCGTGTGCATTATAATACGCTTTTACCATTTGATCGTCATTTGTTAAGCTTATTGGTGGAGGTACAATTTCTTTAGACATCAGCATACTATTAAACAAACACATTGCAGTCCTTTTATTTCCGTCTTCATACGGTTGTATAAAAATAAAATCAGCATATATTTTAGCAATCTGTTTTACATATTCTTCTTCGGGTTGACTTGAATTATATGCTTTTTCATACTCAATTTGCAAATTTTTAATAGCCTCTGGCACTTTTTCAAATGGTATAGTATGTATTACTGGCCTATTGCTAATTCCATTTTCAGAACCTAATGTTACCTGTTTTTTTCTATATTCTGTTCCATTTTTTGTTGAGCCTATTGTACTTTTCATTTCGCTTCTAACTCTATTGCACACTTCTTCAATATTAATAGGCTTATCCTCTTCTACTGATAATGATTTCAAAATCATTCTTGCAATGTCTTCTATCTCTTTTATACTCTCATATTCTTCTACTCCTTTTTCTAGAGTACTATGCGTATCTCTATATGCAATAGAATGATCTTCCGGATTTTCTGCTATTTTCTCTCTTATCATTTCTCTTACTTTTTTTACATAAGAATCTTCTAAAGTTTCTTCTTTCAGCATCTTTCTATATCTAAAAGATTGGATAAATTTCTTCAATGGATTAGTTTCATTCTCATATTTAAATCTAGCTTCTTCTTCTAAATAAATCGTATCGAACTTTTTTTCTTTATGTCTATCAAAATCTGCGAACCCTCTCCATTCCTCGTATTCTTGCTCTGTAGAAATGTTTAACGAGTTACCGAATAATGCTTCTAATGTAGGATTTTCAAATTTTAAAACTTCTTGGCTATCAATTTGTCCTCTTATTTTATCAACTTCACTATTGAATGCAGCTCTTTCATCAAATCCACTATTTCTATATTTGTGAGACATTAACATTCTCCCAATATAAAGTTGTGACATAATCATTTTCTTTAAATATTCTTCATTAACATCAAATTTTAATTCTTGAGATAATGTTTCTCCTTTAGAGAACAATTCTCTTATTCTGTTTATCCCATTTTCTTCTATTTCAATATATAGTTTTCTTGCTAGTTTACTAACATCTTTTGCTTTCATATTTCTCCATTTCTACTCGTGAATTTCTTTATTCTTACTTATCTGCTTACTATATCTATCTTCCTCTGAAAATACACATCCACAATATTTTTGCATATATAATCCTAGTTCTCTAGCTTTTGTTTGTCCTTCTCTAAAGCCTACTCTAAAATCTCTGTATACAAATTCTAGCCCATATTTTTCTGCTAGTTCTTCTCCTACTTGTTTTAGAGCTTCATGATTTTGATATGGACTTACTAGCAAAGTGGTAGAAAAGCTATCATATCCATTTTCTTTTGCAAATTTTGCAGTTTGCTCTAGTCTTACTCTATAGCAATAATTTACGCATCTATTTTCTAAATCATTAATTACATTCTTGCAAAATTCTTTTAGTCCGTAATTCTCTTCAAATATAGCTTTTATGCCAATGCTTTTTGTATATTCTTTTAAGCAATCTCTTCTTGCTTTATATTCCATGTATGGATGTATATTTGGATTAAACCAATATACAGTAGGTTCTATGTTTTCACTTCTTAATTCATCTATGCAATATACGCTACAAGGCGCACAACACGTATGTAATAATAACTTCATAAATTTCCTCTCTTAGTTCACCATTTCTATTTCTAAATGTTTATATGCATTTGGTGTTGCTATTCTGCCTCTTGGAGTTCTTGCTATAAATCCCATTTGCATTAGATATGGTTCATACACATCTTCTATTGTTTCTACTTCTTCTCCTATTGTTGAGCTTAAAGTTTCTATTCCAACTGGTCCTCCAGTATAGTTTAATATAATTGTTTTTAGTATTTTTCTGTCTATATTGTCTAAACCTAAATCATCTATTTCTAATTTTTCTAATGCTATTTTTGCAATTTCTTTTGTTATATTTCCATCCCCTAAAACTGCTGCATAATCTCTTACCCTTTTTAACAATCTATTTGCTATTCTAGGAGTTCCTCTAGAACGTTTTGCTATTTCTAAAGAGCCTTCTTTATCTATATTAACTTCTAATATTTTTGCTGATCTTCTTACTATTTCATCTAAGTCTTTAACATCGTAAAGTTCTAATCTATGAACGATTCCGAATCTATCGCGTAGTGGTGTTGTAAGTGAACCAGCTCTTGTTGTTGCTCCTATTAGAGTAAATTTGGGTAAATCTAGTCTAATTGACCTCGCACTAGGGCCTTTTCCTATTATAATATCTAAATTATAGTCTTCTAAAGCAGGATAAAGTATTTCTTCTACACTTCTATTTAATCTATGTATTTCATCTATAAACAAAACATCATTTGGTGAAAGATTTGTTAAAAGTGCTGCCAAATCACCTGGTTTTTCTATCGCAGGTCCTGATGTTATTCTTATATTTGTATTCATTTCATTTGATATAATACTTGCAAGAGTAGTCTTTCCTAGTCCAGGAGGTCCATATAGCAAAATATGATCTAATGGCTCATTTCTTTTTTTTGCAGCCTCTATATATATTTTCATGTTTTCTTTTACCTTTGTTTGTCCAATGTATTCATCTAATGTTTTAGGTCTTAAAGATACCTCTGCTCTTTCTTCTATTTCATCTTGCAAATTTGGAATTAATAAATTTTCATCCATATTCATGTCTCCTCTTAAAATTACTTCTAAATTATATATTTAAACTATAAAAAAAGCAATAGTAAAAGAACTTGTATTTCTCTTTTATCTATTGCTTTGCTTGCATCTAAACTACATAAAATAGTATACAGAAAAAGTGTAATAAACTTCCTAAGACTATAAACAAATGGAATATGGAGTGCATATATTTATGTTTTCTTCCAAGCCCATATAATACAGCACCAATTGTGTATGCTATTCCTCCTGCTACTAACAATATAAGTCCATTTTTTCCAAGAACAACCGGTAGTAAATCTGCTCTAAATATTACTACCCATCCCATTGCTAAATAGCAAATCATAGAAAATTTTTTATATTTTTCTAAATCAATAGCATTCAAAACTATTCCTAGTATTGCAGCAACCCAAACTACACCAAACATCGTCCATCCTAATACTGGGTTATATTCTCTAAAAGCACATAATGCTATTGGTGTATATGAACCTGCAATTAATAAAAATATTGTGCAGTGGTCCAAAACTTGTAATACTTTTTTCCCTGTACTTTTTCTTGGCGATAGCCCATGATAGACACTAGACATTGTATATAAAATTATCATTGTAGTACCATATATACTACTACTAACAATTCCATATGTACTTCTGTGTAAAGCTGCCATTACAATACACAAAACGGTTGTAACAATTCCTAGTACTGCTCCTACTATATGAGAAGTCATATTAAATATTTCTTCACCTTTTGTATAAGTTGGTAATACTCTATCTTTTATTTTTGTTCTTTTCATATAAAGTCTCCTCTATTTTTTCCTTCTTAATATCCATCCCTCTTTTACATCAGTTGGTATTTTTAATATAACCTTTTGCCCTTCTTTTCCTGGATTTACATGTGTTATAGGCTCTTTGGTTTCTATATCCCACATTTCTTCTATTACAAACTTTTTAGGTTCTAATTTGTTTGGAATTAGTAATTCCATAGAATCACCTACTTGTAATCTATTACGAATTTCTATTATATCTTTTCCTTCTTCATTTTTTTCTAAAACTTTTCCCCCAAACTCAAAATCCGGATTATATTGTTTACCTTCATATTCTTGAAAGTCTTTGTTATTTTTATCATTAAAATAAAAAGTTGTTAATCCTCTTGTTTTAGTCTTTTCTAGCTCTTTTAAATATCTTGTATAATCATATTCTTCTGGATTTTTTATATAATCATCTATTGCATTTCTATATGCGCTAATTACTGTTGCCAAATAATACTCAGTTTTTAGTCTTCCCTCTATTTTTAAACTATCTATTCCCATATCAACAATTTCTGATATTTCTTTTATTAAACATAAATCTTTTGAAGAAAGTATATATGTTCCATTTTGGTCTTGCTCTACTGGCATAAGATTTCCCGGATTATTTTTTTCTTCTATATACATATTATATGCCCATCTGCAACTTTGTGCACAATCTCCTAAATTTCCACATCTAGAAGCTAAAAAGTCACTTAAATTGCATCTTCCAGAATAGCTGTAGCAAATAGCTCCATGAACAAATATCTCTATTTCTAAATCTGTGTTATTTTTTATTTCTTTTATTTCTTCTTTATTTAGCTCTCTTGCAAGTATAACTCTTTCTGCTCCGTTTTTCTTCCAAAAGTTGCTTGTATGGTAACTTGTAACATTTGCTTGTGTACTTATATGTATAGGTATTTCTGGCGCTAATGTTCTTGCCATTTCTACTATTCCGCCATCAGAAATAATTAGTGCATCTACTTTTGCTTTTTTCAATATATTTATTTGATTTTCTATTTCTTCGTACATATTGTCTCTTGCATATATATTTAATGCTGCATAAACTTTTTTGTTTATACTATGCGCATATTCAATTGTTTTTATTAGCTCATCATCATCTACTGTTACTCTTGAACGTAGTGATAAGTTAGATGTTCCCATATATACAGCATCTGCTCCATATCTAAAAGCTGTTTTTGCCTTTTCTAATGAGCCTGCTGGGGCTAATAATTCTGGCTTTTGCATAAAATTAAGTTCCTTTCTATTTTATTTATTTGTATATTAAGCAAATATATGTTATAATTATATATGAAATCTTTTATTAAGGAGGTGGGCTCTTGCCCAAATACCAACCCAAAATTACCCCGGAAAACACAGTACGGATTTCTGAAATTCCGAATTCTGTTTTGAAAGTATCGGTTTATTTGGATTTATCCCAGTTAAAAGAGATTGAAACACTTTTTGCTTCGAGTCACAAAATAATCTATATTGTTTCTGATGGCTCAACAAATTCCTGTTTACATCCTTTGCGGGATTCCAGAAATCGGTTTCATGTGATTGTTACTTTGGGGTAATTAATCACAGTATAGAGGTAATTCTTTATTGAATTGCCTCTTTTACTTTGCTTATTGCTAGTCCATCTCCTACTTCCAAAATTTCAGTTTCCAATTTTTCATTTTCTGTTGCTTCTTTTATATATTCTCTTAAGTGAGTTACAGCTGTTCTTTGTTTATGTTTATTATAGTCACTCATTACATATCCTTTGTACAAAATATTATCTGCTAATATTATAGTGTTTTTATGTGAAAGTCTTATTGATTCTTTTAGGAAGATTGGATATTTTCCTTTTGCTGCGTCAATAAATATTATATCATATTTTTCATTAAATGTTGGTAGTATTTCTACTGCATTTCCAATAAATACATTTATTGTATTTGTTAAATTCATTTCTTTTATATTTCTAATTGCTTCATTTGCTCTTTCTTCGTCTAGTTCTATTGTATCTATTAATATAGACGAGGAATCCTCGTCTATACAATTTTCTAATAATATTGTTGCAAAACAAATAGAAGAATAGCCTGTTGCTGTTCCTATTTCTAAAATTCTAGCAGGCTTTTCTTTTATCAGTATTTCTTTTATCACTTCTAATGTATCATCCATTATGATTGGAATATGCTCTTCTAAAGATTTTTTCTTTATACTTTCTATACTCAATTATCTTTCTTCCCCTTCTTCTATTTCTTTTTCTTTATTTGGTCCTCTAAAATAATAGTTTAGCAAAGTAGCTCTAACTGTTCTTCTTACTTTATCATCTTTAAGCTCTGGACATAGCTTTTCTAAGCCAGCACTATTTAACACTTTTTCTATAGCTGGATATGGTAACATTCCTTTTGTAATTTCTTTTTCTACAAAGCCATTTACTCTCTTATAGCATTTTCTAATTTTATCTTCAAAAGCCTTTCTTGCAGCTTCTCTATCACGTGCCCAGTCAACTCTTCTTAATTGTTTACGATAATCTTCTCCCATATAACAAACCTCTCAATCAATTATTTTCTTGCAGCTCTTTCTCTATCTTTGTTGTTTAATATTTTTTTTCTTAATCTTATACTCTTTGGTGTTACTTCAACTAATTCATCATCTTGAATAAATTCTATTGCTTTTTCTAAACTCATTTGTATTGGTGGTACTAGTCTTAATGCATCATCAGATCCAGAAGCTCTTGTATTTGTCAAATGTTTCTCTTTACATACATTGACTGCTAAATCTTCTCCTCTTGAATTTAATCCTACTATCATTCCTTCATACACTTCTGTACCAGGCCCTATAAATAAATCTCCTTTATCTTGTGCATTATATAGTCCGTAAGTTATAGCTTTTCCAGCTTCAAATGCAACTATAGTTCCTCTTGTTCTTGCTACAACGTCTCCTTTATATGGCTCATAACATTCAAATATATGGTTCATTGTTCCTTCGCCTTTTGTATCTGTTAAAAATTCTGTTCTATAACCAATTAATCCTCTTGCAGGTATTTTAAATTCTATTTTTGTATGTCCATCTTCAGCAGGTTCCATATTTACCATTTCTGCTTTTCTTCTTCCTAGTTTTTCTATAACATTTCCTATGCAGTCATCTGGAACATTTACTACAAGTCTTTCTATTGGTTCACATTTTTCTCCATTTATTTCTTTAAATATAACTTTTGGACGAGATACTAATAATTCAAAGCCTTCTCTTCTCATTGTTTCTATTAATACAGATAAATGTAATTCTCCACGTCCGGCAACTTCAAATGAGTCTGGTGAAGCTGTTTCTTTTACTCTTAAAGATACATTTCTTTCTAGTTCTTTAAATAATCTATCTCTTATATGTCTTGATGTTACAAATTCTCCCTCTCTACCTGCAAATGGTCCATTATTAACAGAGAATGTCATTGTAACTGTTGGCTCGTCTATATCTACAAAGTCTATTTTTTCTGGGTTGTTTATATCGCAAATTGTTTCTCCTATATTTATATCTGTTATACCAGAAATTTCTACTATATCTCCAGCTTTTGCTTCTGGAACTTCAACTTTCTTTAATCCCATATAAGTAGAAACTTTAACTACTTTTGCGTTTTCGTTTTTATCTTTTTTGCATACTACTACTGGCATTCCTTCTTTTATAATGCCACGTTCAACTCTTCCTACTGCAATTCTTCCAACATAATCATCATAATCTATATTTGATACTAGCATTTGCATTGGTCCATTTTCATCACATTTTGGTGGTTCTATTGTATTTACTATTGTTTCAAATACACATTTCATATTGTCTGATTCATCATCTAAATTCATTTTAGCATACCCATCTCTTGCAGAAGCATATATTACAGGGAAATCTAATTGCTCATCATTTGCTCCCAATTCAATAAATAGTTCTAGAACTTCGTCTACTACTTTTAAAGGTCTTGCTCCTGGTCTATCTATTTTGTTTATTACAACAATTGGTTTTAAGTTTAAAGCTAGTGACTTTTTCAAAACTTCTCTTGTTTGTGGCATTGCTCCTTCAAATGCATCTACTAATAAAAGTACTCCATCTACCATTTTAAGAACACGTTCAACTTCTCCTCCAAAGTCAGCATGTCCAGGTGTATCTACTATATTTATTTTTATATCGTTATACATAACAGATGTATTTTTAGCGAGTATTGTAATTCCTCTTTCTTTTTCTAGGTCATTTGAATCCATTACTCTTTCTTGTACTTGTTCGTTTGCTCTAAAAGTGCCACTTTGTCTTAAAAGTGCATCTACTAATGTAGTTTTTCCATGGTCTACGTGTGCAATTATTGCTACATTTCTAATTTTATCATTACTCATTATAATTCCCCTTCTCTCATTATTTTACAACTAACAATTTATTATACATTATTTTTTAGCTAAAAGTCAATACATGTAAGGTGGTTCTAGTGAAAAATTTGATTTTTTTGTAGAAATATGATAAAATAATATTGCTATAAGCATTATTTGAGGGGGTTAAACTTTTTAATTTTAAAATACAGAAAGGAACTAATAGCATGAAAAAGAAAAAGTTTATCCGAATTCTTTTTAGTTTGATTATGATTGGTACAATCGTAGCACTTTCAGTGTTTTTGTTTCAGACTAAGAGTAAGTTGAAAGTAGCCGAAAGCAAGATTGACTCTTTGTCCTTTGTTGAAGGCGAAGTAGTTGAAAATTCCTCTGGTGGAATCGTAACAGGTTCTCTCAAATCTTGGGTGTTTTATACTGATGATTCATTTATAAATGCTCCTAAGATGGGAAAATCTATAAGTTTAATCTTTTGTGAGCTCCATAAGGCTGATTTAATAACAGCTTTCTCAAATGATCTTTTTAAAGTTAAGTATTCAAAAAAAGTAATTGTTAAGTCTGGAACTGCAAGCGAGCAAACTTATTACATGGTAGGTGGATATTATATAGCCCCTGCTTCTGTTGAAAAAAGCTAACATCATTCTCCCCCTCAAACGGCCCCTGTTACGCAAGTAACACTAAGGGGCCAATTCTTTTTTCTATACAACAAAAAAGATATCCTCTTTCGAGGATACCTTTTTTGTTCAGTTAGCTAAGCTCATCAATGCTTTTAAGCAGTTCTGTGTAGTGCATCTTCTGCAAGTAAGCAAATGAAAGATATGCTACTGCCTCATACTGGAATTTCAATCCGCCACCAGTAAAACCAATGTCTTCCAGCGTAAGATTGTTGTTTCCTGCATCTGCTCTGTACTGCTCCCACAATTTTATGCGTTCTACCATTTCCTTGTTGCTAAGCATGTCAGCATAAGAATAACTGCGCGGCAAACCTTCTTCATCAAACCACGTATAAACTCTGTCTTCCGGTCTTACCTCCGGTTTCCAATTCAGAAGCTCTGCTGCCTCTGGAAACTCTTCAACCAAGTAATACCACTTAGCAAAGGCTTCTTTTGCAAGAGTGAGCCAGTCTACCTGTTCATCACTTTTGCCATTCATAAAGCTCTTGACGAAGTTTGAAAAATCCCGAAGGGCCTTTTTCGTCGCTTCGTTGCGCTCTGTTTCTGCTGCTGCCATTTTTGCTTTCTTACTGAATTTTCCGAACATATTTGTTCCTCCTAAAAATTTTTTTGTGTCTCTGTCTAGCCTAAGATGCAACCTCTGACACTAAGAGGAAGCATTTAATAAAGCTCATTGGCTTTACTAATATCATTATACCACATTATGTAAATTTTTGCAAGTTTGCACATTGTTCTACCCTTGCAATATCAGTAAATTTGACATTTTTTCAAAAAATGTTATAATAAAATTAAGATTATTTATGTATTCCTTTAGGCTTCACAGAATATACTAAATAACAAATTTGAAAAGGATGTTGAAAAATGAAGATTTCTGTTAAGTTTGACTTTGACCTGGACAAAGTGATGAACATCATCACATCATGGTTTTGGCTTCAGATTCTGAACGCCATAGTTGTCATGATTGTCAGCTTCTGTACTAAGAATGGAACCCTTGCTGTATTTGCATTAGTTTTATGGTTTAGTGCTGTTGCATTGGCTATTGTTGGTCTTGTCCTTTCTCTGATTGGAATTCGCTACAGTTTAAGGCACTCCTGTCAGGAATAATCATTTTTTCTCCGCCGACGTGTACGTTGGCGGAGTTTTCTTTTTATATTCTCTCATCCCTTAATTTTACTATTGTTTTCATTAATTCTTCTGTTAGTTTATCCATTACCTCTTTGTTATTTACTTCATCTTTATATTTGCTATAGTAAATTGGTTTACCTATATTTACTTTTACTTTTCTAAATGGTTTAAAGTTGCCCTGTACTCCTACTGGTACAATTGGAACATTTGCTCTTATAGCAAGTTTTATTGCTCCATCCTTTGGTTTTACACCTTTTGCCATACCATTTCTAGTTCCTTCTGGGAATATCATTAATAATTCATTGTTTTTTAGTATTTTTAAGGAAACTTTTATACTTTCCATAGATTTGTTGTTTGCTTTTACTGGATATATTCCATACAAATCTGCTAAGAATTTAAAAAACTTATTTCTAAAAAGTTCTTCTTTTGCAAGTGTTTTTATATGTCTTTTGTTCATTGAAATTATTAGTGTAGAGTCTAATGCATGGACATGGTTTGGACATACTATTGCAGCTGTATCCTTTGGCATGTTTTCTCTTCCTACTACTTTTGGCCTATATACAAGTATCATTAAGCCCTTATATATTTTTTTTATTAAAAGTCCTAAAAATTTTTTCATTGTGTTCTCCTTATTAGATAAATTACAATCTGCTGTTTTTGTTTTTAATTATTTCTATGATTTTTTCTACCACTTCTTCTATTGTTAGTTTTGTTGTGTCTATTACTATACTATCTTTTGCTTTTTTTAATGCTCCTATTTCTTTTGCTTTGTCATTTTCATCTCTTTTTCTTATATTTTCTATTACTTCTTCGTATGTCATATTTATATTTTTTTCTTGATTTTCTTTATACCTTCTTTTTGCTCTTTCTTCTATTGAAGCATCTAAATATATTTTTACGTCAGCATTTGGAAATACATAAGTACAAATATCTCTTCCTTCCATAATTACATCTTTTCCTTCTGCTAGCTTTCTTTGTAGATTTACCATTTCAAATCTCACTTCTTTTATAGAAGATATTTGAGATACTATTTTTGTTACTTCTTTAGAACGAATTTCTTTTGTAACTTCTTTTCCATTTAAAAATATCTTATCTCCTTCTGGTAATGGTTTTATATCAATTGTTATTGTTTTCGCTATTTCTATTATTTTCTCTTTATCTTCTAATGGAACTCCTTGATTAATAGTTTCTAGTGCTACACATCTATATGTACTTCCTGTGTCTATATTAATTAGTCCTAATCTGTTTGCTACTTGTTTTGTTACTGTTCCTTTACCGCTACCTGCTGGTCCATCTATTCCTACTATAAAACTCATTTTATCATTCTCCTTTTATTTCTTCTGGTACATGTATTCCTTTTGCTATTATATCTACATTTTCTACATTCATTGCCGTCAAATTTTCTATTTCTTTTTTACATTTTTTCTTGAATTCTTTTAATGTATTTACTATATTGAATCCATATTCTACTACTACCTCTATATATACAGATACCCCTTCATTCTCGCCTATTTTGTCTATTCTAACTCTACTTGCTTTATATAATCCTTCTGTTTTCATAACTAAATATTCTATTATTTGTCTAAATACAGTATCTGATATTACAAATTTACCTAAATAACTAAATGTTGGCCTAATTATTGATTTCTCTGATATGTATGGTTTTGCATCTTTTCCTTTTGATTTGAATATCTGAAGTGGATCTAATATAAAACCAGAAAAATCCTTTTTTATTTCAAATGTAGGTACTGGAATTACATGCTTTCCTTGTGTTTGCCTAATTCTTTTAGCTTCCTGCATTTCTTCTTCTGTTGCTACATCTGATATATATATTGTTTCTGTAAGTTCTGGTAACCCTAAATTTTCTCTTATTTTTTTTATCATATTATCAGAAGTTCCTAAAATTAATATGCTCTCTGGTCTATATTTTCTAAAAGCTTTTTTTATTTCATCTGCTTCATCTTGATTATTAAATAATGCTTTTTTTACTGTTTCTATTTTTGTTGCAGCCTTTTTAGCAGAAACTCCTGCAATAACCTCATTTTCTTTTATTAAAAGCCCATCATCTATAATGTAGCTTATTCCTCTTTCACTTGCTACCATCTGTGCTCTGTAACTTTTCCCAGTTCCAGAAGGCCCTACAAATGCATATGTTTTTATTTTACTTTCAATTAGTTTATCTATTATCATAAAATTCACTCCATAAATTGAATTATATCATTTTAGATTTGTTTTGTCACTATTTAGTTGAACAAATTGGAATTTGTTTAGTTCCGGATGAATTCAGGACAGTCCCCAAAATCCCCAGGTTTGGTGATTTTAAGGGACAGTCCCTAGAATTCCTCCTCACACAAATTATCTGTATAAAACAAAAAAGAGGAGCTTGTGCTCCTCTTTTTTATTTTAATTGTTAGACAATTCATTTACTTTTACACTTCTTGTGTGTTCAATTTTTGTCCATGTTGTGTCTGGTTTTATTAATGCTTTTATATTTATTAATATCCAAGATCCTAAGAATAATGGATAGCATAATATTCCTTTTAGCATTGGCTTAATTGGTCTTTTATCTAGCCACATTATTAGTATCGCTGTAAGTGGTGGTAAAAGGAATGTTGCTCCTATATATCTTGCATAATTCCATATTAATGCTGCTGTTGTCATTCCATTTCCAGCATATATTACAAAGTTTACTACTAATAGCCCTAATGTTATTATAAGCATTGGCATTCCCATTAAATATAGAAATCCATCAAAATTCATTAATGTTTTATGCTCTTTAACACCTTTTGCTAAATCTTTTAAATAATATTTAACACATTGAATATGTCCTACTGACCATCTCATTCTTTGTGTCCATGATTGTTTGTATTCTAATGGTTGTTCATCATATACTATTGCATCTGTTGCCCAACCTAATTTTCTGCCTTCTGCTATGTTTATTAAAGAAAACTCTATATCCTCTGTTAATGTTTTTGTATTCCATCCTTTTTCTTTAATTAAATCATATTTTACCATAAATCCTGTACCATTTAATAGTGGTGATAGTCCTAGGTTATATCTTGCTAAATGATAAAATCTGTGCATTGTCCAATAAAATAATGCATATCCTGCTGATACCCAAGAATCTGTTGGATTCTTTATATCTCTATATCCTTGAACCACTTCTTCACCTTGGCAAAGTTTTTTGTTCATAGCTGTAAAGAAATCTGGCATTACAACGTTATCTGCATCGAATACGCACATAGCATCATAATCTGCCCCTTGCTCATTCATTTTATTTAAAAACCATTGCATTGCATAGCCTTTTGTTTTCTTTTCGCTGTCAAATCTTTCATAAACTATTGCTCCTGCATCTCTTGCAATTTGGGCTGTATTGTCTGTACAGTTATCTGCTATAACATATATATCCAAAAGTTCTTTTGGATAATTTTGATTTTTTAAACTTTCTATCAAATTTCCTACTACTGCTGCTTCGTTGTGTGCTGGAACTAAAGCCATGAATTTATGATTTTTATTAACTAATAATGGTTTATCTTTTAATTTTACTAATGAACATGCACTAATTACTATATTATATAGCCAAAATATTGTTATAATCCAAACTAATGCTTGTTGCAATATATATAAATATTCCATTTTTACCCTCTCTTTGTTTTTATAGTTTTAAAAGATGGCCTAATTTTGATATCAAAGTTATACTCTGTACTATCATAATATTATTATGCCACCTTTTATATTATACTATTATTATAAAATTTTTGCAAGTTTTTAATAAAATCTTAATAAATTATTCTTCTGTCGATTCTTCATCTATTCCTAATCCTTTTTTTGTTAAGCTTATTTTTCCTTGATTGTCTATATCTAATACTTTTACTAGGAATCTATCTCCTTCTTTTAAAATATCTTCTACTTTTTCTATTCTTTTTTCTGATATTTTAGAAATATGAAGTAGTCCTTCTCTTCCTCCACCAAGGTCCATAAATGCTCCAAATGGCATTATTTTTGTAACTGTTCCTTCATAAATTTCTCCAACTTCTATTTCTCTTACTATATCTTCAATCATTTTTTGTGCTTGTTTTGCTTTTTCTGAATCTTGTGTATAAATAAATACTTTTCCGTCTTCTTCTATGTCTATTTTTACACCTGTCTCATCAATTATTTTATTAATTGTTTCTCCACCTTTTCCAATTACGTCTTTTATTTTGTCTGTTTTTATTGTCATAGTTGTAATTTTTGGTGCGTATTTTGATAATTCTTTTCTAGGTTCAGCTATTTGTGGTGCCATTATTTCATCCAATATATATTGTCTTGCTTTTTTTGTTCTTGCAAAAGCTTCTTCTATTATTTTGTATGTTAATCCATCAACTTTTATATCAACTTGAATTGCTGTTATTCCGTTTTTTGTTCCTCCAACTTTAAAGTCCATGTCTCCAAAGAAATCTTCTAATCCTTGGATATCTGTAAGCATTACATAATCATCTGGATCTTCTGGATTTGATACAAGTCCTGTTGAAATTCCTGCTACTGGGTTTTTAATTGGAACTCCTGCATCCATTAATGCAAGTGTGCTTCCGCAAATACTTGCTTGTGATGTAGAACCATTTGAAGATAATACTTCTGATACAACTCTTATTGTGTATGGGAATTCTTCTTCTGATGGTATTACTGGAACTAATGCTCTTTCTGCTAAAGCTCCATGTCCTATTTCTCTTCTACCAGGTCCACGTGAAGGTCTAGCTTCTCCAACACTGTATGAAGGGAAATTATATTGATGAATGTATCTTTTTGTTTCTTCTTCATCTAATCCATCTAATATTTGTTCTTCGTTTTTCATTCCTAATGTTGCTACTGATAATACTTGTGTTTGTCCTCTTGTAAATAGTCCGCTTCCATGTACTCTTGGAAGTAAACCTACTTCGCATGAAAGTGGTCTTATTTCGTCTATTGCTCTTCCGTCTGGTCTTTTATGCTCTTCAAAAATCATTTTTCTTACTGATTTTTTCTCTAATTTATATAAACTATCAGCTATATCTTGTTTTACTTCTTCTGCTCTTTCTTCTCCATATTTTTCTATGAAGTAGTTTGTTACATCTTCTGATAATTTTTCCATGTTCTTATCACGAACTTCTTTTTCTAAAGCTTGTACATCATTATACATTCTTTCTTCGAAGTTTGCTTCTATTTCTTCGTATATATCATGGTCTACTTCAAAAGATTTGTATTCCATTTTAGGTTTTCCAATATCTGCTTTTATGTCTGAAATAAATTTACATACTTTTTTAATTTCTTCATGTCCTGTTTTTATTGCTTCTAGCATTTTGTCATCTGGTAATTCTTTTGCTCCAGCTTCTATCATTGCTATTTTTTCTATTGTTCCTGCAACTGTTAAGTCTAATTCTGTTTTTGCTCTTTCTTCTAGTGTTGGGTTTATAACAAATTTACCATCTACATAGCCTACTTTTACTGCTGCTGTTGGCCCTCCAAATGGTATATCTGATATAGAAAGTGCTGCTGATGTTCCTATCATTGCACAAACTTCTGGTGAGTTGTCTGGTTCTACTGATAATACTGTTGCAACTACTACAACGTCATTTCTAAAATCTTTTGGGAATAAAGGTCTTATTGGTCTATCTATTGCTCTAGATACTAAAATTGCCTTATCTGCTGCCTTTCCTTCTCTTCTTGTAAATCCTCCTGGGATTTTTCCTACTGCATACATTTTCTCTTCATAGTCAACTGATAATGGGAAAAAGTCTATTCCATCTCTTGGTTCTTTTGATGCTGTAACGTTTACCATTACAACTGTTTCTCCATATCTTACTACTACATCTGCATTTGCTAATCCTGCAAATTTTCCTGTTTCTATTGTTAGTGGTCTTCCTGCAAGTTCCATTGAATATGTTTTAAACATAATTCTTCCTCCTTTTAATTTGTTTAAATTTATATAAGAAGATAATTTTTCTATGAATGTAACCTCTAAAATATGTTTATTATTTAAACACATTTTACAAGCTACTCTTCATATATAATTATCTTTTCTTATCTTGTTTGATTTTGTTCGAGTCGCCGAGGGCGACGACTCCCTACAATGTTTAATTTTAGCAATTAAGGGCGGAAAGTATCCATCCGCCCTTAAAATAAATTATTTTCTTAAATTTAATTGTTTAACTATTTCTCTGTATCTAGGTAAATCTTTTTTTGCTAAATAGTTAAGTAAATTTCTTCTTTTACCTATCATTTTGAAAAGACCTCTTCTTGAATGATTGTCTTTTTTGTGAACTTTTAAATGTTCTGTTAATTCATTAATTCTTTCTGTTAAAAGAGCTATTTGAACTTCTGATGATCCTGTATCATTTTCATCTCTTTTGAAAGTATTAATAATTTCTTGTTTTCTTTCCTTTGTCATTGTTTTCCCTCCTATTTTACTTAATGTGCCTTAAACTGAACTTAAAGTCGGATATTCTTTTAGTTAAGTATAAGGTAAATGCTTTTTTACAAGCATATCTATTCTACTATATTTATAAAAGTTTTGCAAGAGTTTTTACAAATTCTTTTTTCACTTTTATATTTAGTCTCCTAATATGTATTCTTCGTTTTGAGTTTTTCTTACTTTTTTATTCTTTATCAAATATGTTTTTAGTGCATCTAGCATTTCTTCTGGATCCATGCCTAATTTTTCGCTAGTTTTTGCTATAGCTTCTTCTCTACTAAATCCATTGTCTATATAAATTTTTAATGCTTCGACACATAATTCTTCTGGCTGTTTCGTTTGTTTTTTCTCTTCATCTAATATTATGTCTTCTACCTGTTTTTGTACATCATTTTGTTCATCATGTTCAGTATATCTTCCTTTTAAGTTAAGAATAAGCTCTCCTTTTTTTCCATCTTTACTTGTTGCATCCTTATAAATAGGCATCGTTCTTTTTACTCTTTTTATTTCACTAATACATCTGATTTTTATACTCATAAATATTTGTCTTTTTATAATTCTTTCAGCCTTTTCAAAATCATCCCCATAATTTTTTTCTATATCTCCACGTTTTTCTAATATGTAAATAACAGTTTGCATAGCAAAATCTTCTACTTTTGTAGTAGTGTGATAATCTTTACATAAAATTTTACTAAATTTATGTGCGTATTTTAAAATTGCTTTTGCATGATTCTCTGCAAATTTTTTTGTACATTTTGTTTTTCCAAGCCATATCTTTCCTTTTTCATCTAAAAGTTCCTTATACTCACACAAATTTTTCCTTCTATCTTTACAGCACAAGTGTGCAATTAGTTCATCAACTTCTACATTGTATTTTTTTGCAACTTCTTCTAGCTCTTCTTTAGAATAGTATCTTGATTCTTTTAACTCATATTTTATTCTTTCTATTTCACTTTGTTTTTTTTGAATTCTAGCTCTATTTCTATTATATTTCATTGTAGTATAATTAGCATACCTTATTCCTAAAACTTTAGCAAACTCTTCTTCTGTTAACTTTTCTTTGTATGGTTCATACATTTCTAAAAACTGATAATAGTTTATTGGTTCTCCAGATATTAAATCTCTATCTATTTTTTCCTTTATTCTCTTAATTTCTTCTGGTTTTCTTTCTTTTAACACCTTTGCTCTTTTATTTTTGGTTTTTATACTGTAGTAACTATTATAAGTTATTCCAATTATTTCTGCAAATTCTATTTCTTTTACTAGTTCTCTATATGGATTATATAATCTTAGAAATTCTTTATAATCTACAGATTGTCCCGCTTCTATTTCTTTTAAAACTTCATCTTGTATACATTTTTTATCTTTTCCTATTATTTTTCCTTTTCCCGCCATAATTTTAGCTCTTGCTGTTTCTAAATTTTTTATTCTTTCATATCCACCGTAACTCATTCCTAAAATTTGAGCAAATTCTATTTCTGAAATTCTACTTTTATATTCCTCATACAGTTCCAAGAACTCTTTATAATCTATATATTTACTGTATTCTATTTTCTTTGTCATTTCCAATTTAATAACATCTTGTTCAGCTTTTCCTCTATTGCTTAATACTCTGGCTCTTTTTCCTCTTTCATTTCTTATAGATTTGTATCTACGCTCACTAATCTCTAGCATTTCTGCGAAATGAATCTCGCTCATAACTGCTTCATATGGCTCGTATATTTCTAAGAATTTATCATAATCAATAGATTCACTAATTTTTATTAAATTACTTTTTAATAACTCTTCAATTATTTCTTCCATATAGTTTTAGAATCTCCTAACTTTTTAATTTTAACATACTTTACATAATTAATCAATACATCCGTTTTTCCTCCACAAAAGAATAGAAAAAGAAGTACTAAAATATATTTTAGTACTTCTTTTATAACTTGTTATTTTATTCTGTTACTGCTGTGTTAGTAGTTATTTGGTTCTTGTTTGTTTTAGGTTCATTTTTTTCTATTTCTGCCTCTTTTTTCTCATCTTGTTCTACTAATGTTTGTAATTGTTCTATTAACTGTTGAAGTTTTGACATATCTTTTCCTATCATTTCCCAGTTGTTACTTTTATTTGATTCCTCTAGGTTTTTGTTTGCATTTATTATTTGTTTAATAAGCTCATCTTTATTCTCTGCTTCCACTTCTATACTTATTGCTTCTTGTGATAGTAAATTTGTAATGGCCTCTTCTATGTTATTTCCTATTGCAACTTTATTTCCTGATGCAACTACAACTTTCTTTAGTTGTGGAACTTGTGATTTATCATTTAGCATTATTTGATATATAGGTTCAACATATAGAAGTGTATTATTTATTGGAACTATTATAATATTTTTTTGTATTTTTGTTCCAGTTACATTTAATGAGTTTAATTCATTTAATATTTTTTCATCTTGTTCTACTAGTGAGTCTAGTTGAATTGTTCCAAGTATTGAACTTCCTGTTTTAAATTTATATAATGTTAATTTTTTGTTGTTTTGGCTATCGCATGTTGCCACTAAGTATGATGTTATATTTTGTTTTTCTTCTATTGTGTATGGTAGTACTAATCCTAGTTGTGCTGAATTATTATTTGTTAGTTTAACCATTGTGTAATATGGTTCTATATCTGTTCCTGTTGCAGCACTAGTTGTTCTGCTAGTATTTTCTTTTGCTACATCCCATACGTCATCTGCTCTATATAATACTTCTGGTTGAACATTATGATATCTTTCTAATATTTTGGCTTGAATATTGTAAAGATATTTTGGATATACCATATGTTTTGAAATATCTTGTGGTATTTCTTCTCCATCTTTAAATAGTTCAGGATAAATATTGCTATATGCAATTGCTATCGGGTCAGATTTATCTGTTATATAAAAATCTGTTGTTCCATCATAAGCATCTATTATTACTTTTACAGAATTTCTAATATAATTTATTTTTTCTTTAAGTCCTCCATATTCTATAATTGTTTCTTGAGAATATGGATAATCATTTGATGTAGTATATGCATCTAATACCCATACCAGTTTGCCTTCATCTGTTACTACCATATATGGTTCTTCATCATATTTTAAATATGGCATTATTGTTTTTGCTCTTGTTATTATATTTCTTGTTGTTATTATTCTGCTTTCTTTTGTTACATTCCCTGAAAAAGCTATTCCAAGATTTTTTTCCTTTACTCCTAGTATAATTCTATCTAAAAATCCTAGTTTTAATCCTGCTTTTCCTTCATATGTGTTTGTATTACTTGTTGTACTTGTTAGTGGATAATCATATTCTTGTTTATTCTTAGCATTTGTTACTATTGGCTCATTTGTTTGTAAACCAAAGTATATTCTAGGTTGTGTTATTTTTACTTTATTATCTTCTCCTTTAAAATCACTTTGAATATATTCTAAGTTTCCGTTTTCATCCACTGAATTTGCAGAAGAAATAATTGCTCCATATCCGTGTGTATATTCATATGTTTTATTATTATACGTTCTAGTATCATTGCTTACAATTTCTCTTGGGCTAATATATACTAGTTTTTCTTTTCCATCTATATTATATATTTCTGGTTTTGTTGTAGTATAAGAATAGTAACCAGAGTTTGTTTGATATTGTTCTAGATTCTCTAATACATTATCTTCATTTAGTATATTTACATTGTTAATAACTTCTTGGTTTTTATTTACTTCATCTTTTGTTATTGTTCCGCTATTTTCTATTTCTATCTCATCTACATTTATACCATATGCATTTTTTGTAAATTCAATATTTTTTTCTATATATTTCTTTTCTTTTTTCATGGAAGCGGTAGGTTAATATAGGTCCGATCGTCCGGTTTACGTGCAATTAATCTGCCATACGGAAATTTTTTCGAATTTATTTTCGCCCTTACAGGGCCTTCCGGAGGCGTTTTTCGGGGGGGGGATTTTGTCGGGAAAAAGCGGTTGGGAAAGCGAAATTTTTTCCATATCCTTATATCGTTGAGCTTCGGTGGAGAAGTTCTGGCCGGAATGCTATCGGGTTGCGGTGAGTTTGTAAGAGTCTTTTGGGCGGGATCGGAATCAACTTATTAAATTAAATAAATTCGATTATGAAAGTACGTGTCTATTTATCAGTAGGAGCCTTGCTCCTGTTCTTGGCTCCGCTGGGCTGTTCCGACAAGGCAGAAAGTCCGGCACCGGAAACTCCGCCGGAAGAACAGCCCACGCCGGAGCCGGAACCAGAAAAGCCGGAGTTCGTGGATGCGAATATGTCGATGGAAGAATTGATGAAAACAGAAGATCCAGACCGTAATTATCGTTTAGTTAGTTATAGAGATGACACGTGTGCTATGTATTCTTTCTTCGACCCTATGACCGAATTGCAACGCGGTACGCCGCGCGACCAATTGCAGTGGGTATCCGAAAAGGTGGACGGAAACAGCGTTTGCTGGACTTATCGTATCACCAACGGAGACCACGACGAAGCCGTGCGTCAGATACTCGAACGCTGGGCCGAAAAAGAAGACGAGGAAGAATAACCGGATTACGATCAGGGAAAAGGATGTTTTCCTCTAAATGTCGTTGCGAGACAGATCGAATCCGACGGTCGCTTATTCGCGGCCTGCGGCTACGTTTATAATTCTGCACTTTCCCTGCGTTCTCTTCTCGGAGGGGGGCTTGGGGTGCATAGCGTCCCAAGCGGTCATGAAGTATGCAATCACGATCAGGAAAAATAAAACCGGTTTAGAAATTATTCTA
>OLXB01000460.1_pt1 | contig 21007 bp, 17 predicted proteins | sample 1673681 | NCBI WGS metagenome assembly OLXB01 (sample SAMEA103958121, study PRJEB25191) | human gut metagenome
TGGAAATGCTATTCCTTTTATTAATTGCCATGCTCTTGTTTCTCTTACAATTTCTATTAATTTAACTATTAAAAATATTACAATCGATATATCTAGTATTAATGTTACTATTTTTATTGGATTATTTTTTAATAGCTCTAAATAATTTGTTATGTCTTGGCTAGTAATTTCTAATGTTTGCGAAAACAATGTATTTTTCATTTGTAATTACCTTCCTTAATTATTTATTTTGCAATTAAATACCATATTAATGTAAAGGCCATACTAAGGACCATTAGTCCTGCCAATATTAATGCTATTATTTTAGTTATTAATTTTTGTTTATCTATTTTCTTTTTTGCCATTTGTATTTCACTCCTTATTATCTGTCCATAGAGATATATTAGCACAAAGGAAATCATTTTTCAATTGTTTTTTTAATATAGTTATTTTCTTATTTCTGCGCCAAATACTCTTTCTGCATCTGCTATTACTTTATTGAATATTCCTGTTACCTCATCATCTGTTAGTGTTTTTTTGCTGTCACTAAATGTTAAAGAATATGCTATTGATTTTTTGTTTTCGTCTACGTGTTCTCCTGTGTACACATCAAACACTTCAATATTTGTAAGTAAACTTCCTGCTGATTTTTTAATTTGTTTTTCTATTATTGCTGATTCTAAGTTTCTATCTACTATAAATGCAACGTCTTTTTTAATACTTGGGAATTTTGAAAATTCTTTGTATTTCATTTTTCCTACTTTTTTAGCAAGTAATTTGCTTAAGTTTATTTCCATTACATATATATCTTCTTTAGTTTCTTTTGGATGTACTTTTCCCATAATTCCTACAGTGTCATTATTTACAGAGATTAATGCACTTTGACCTGGATGCATTTCTTTTGGAAGTTCTTTGTTATTTATAAAGCTATATCTTCCATTATATCCAAGGTAATCCAAAAGTTCTTCTGCTACACCTTTTAAAATATAGAAGTCTACATTTTTTGTATTTCCAATTCCTTCATAATATTTTCCAGACATAAGTACACATAGTTTTTCTTCTTCTATATAGTCTTCATTTACTTTTCCAAAGCCTTTTCCTATTTCAAATATTGATACATCTTTGTTGTTTCTTCCTAAATTGTAATTGTATATTTTTAAAAGTGATGGTATCATGCTATATCTTAGTGTATTTCTTTCTTCTGTTAATGGATCTAATAATTTTATTGGTTCAAAATTGTCTGTTGTAAATTTTGAAACTTCTTTATCATTAATTAAGATATATGACATTGTTTCGTTTAATCCTAAACCTATCATTTTATTTCTTATTTCTCTTGTTGTTTTGTCATATTTTCCTGTTCTTGTTGGAAGTACTGGAAGTTTTCCTTCTATATTATCAACTCCATAAATTCTTCCTACTTCTTCTATTAAATCTTCTTTTATTGATATATCCATTCTTCTTGTTGGTACAGTTACTGTAACATTTCTTCCATTTACTTTATATTCAAATCCTAGTTTTCTAAATACATCTAATGTAGCTTCGTCTGGAACTATTATTCCCAATAAATTATTTATGTCCTCAAAACTTATATCTATTTTTTTAGCTTCTTTGTTGGCTTTATCATAAACTACTGTTCCTTTTGCAATTTTTGCATCTGCATATTTTTCAAGCAAGCTACATGCTCTTTCTATAGCCATATATGTTCTATTTGGGTCTAATCCTTTTTCAAAACGATTACTTGCTTCGCTTCTTAATATTTTCTTAGATGTACATCTTATTTTTACTCCATCAAATACAGCAGATTCTATTATAATGTTTTTTGTATCCTCTTCAACTTCTGTTGAAAGGCCTCCCATAACTCCTGCTAATCCAATTGCTTCTGTTCCATTTGTAATAACTATGTCTTCTTGGTCTAATTCCCTTTCTATATTGTCTAATGTTGTTAGCTTTTCACCATTTTTTGCCATTCTAACTAATATTTTATTGCCTAATCTATCTGCATCATAAAAGTGTAATGGTTGACCTACTTCTAGCATTACATAGTTACTTATATCTACTACATTGTTTATTGGTCTTATTCCACTTGCTATAAGTCTATTTTTTATAAAGTCTGGGCTTTCTTTTATAGTAACATTTAAAGCTTTTTTTGCTAAAAATAAATTACAATTTTCAGTTTCTATTTCTACATTAAAGCTATCATTTACATCTTCGTTTTCTTCATTATGTTTTAAGTCTATTTCTTTTACAGGTTTATCATATATTGCTCCTAATTCATATGCCATACCTAAAATGCTTAATAAATCTCCCCTGTTTGCTGTAAGTTCAAAGTCAGCTACTTCGTCATCTAATCCCATGAATTTAATTGGGTCCTCTCCTACTGGTGCATCTGCTGGAAGTTCATGTATTCCCGTTTTATCAGCTTCGCTTAAAAACTTTGATTCAATCCCAAGTTCTAATAATGAACACATCATTCCATTTGATTCTTGCCCTCTAATATTTCCTTTTCTTATTGTTATATCTCCTGGAAGTTCTGCTCCTACTTGTGCTACTATTACTTTTAATCCCTTTCTAACATTTGGTGCTCCACATACTATATCTAAAACTTCTTTTCCAATATCTACTTTACATACATGTAGATGGTCTGAATCTGGGTGCATTTCGCATTCTTTTACTTCACCTATAATTAATTTTGTGGCATTTACTAATTTCTCTGCACTATCATATTCATTTCCCACTCTTGTCATATCATCTGCTAGAGTTTCAATATCAACATCTATATCTACATAATCTTTAACAAAATTTTTACTTAACTTCAATTAGTCCACATCCTTTCTATCAAATTGATTTAGGAATCTTACATCATTTGTATAGAAATACCTTATATCTGTAATTCCATATTTAAACATTGCAAGTCTATCTAGTCCTGTTCCAAATGCAAATCCTGTATATTTTTCTGGATCATATCCATTCATTTTTAACACATTTGGATGTACCATTCCTGAACCTAAAATTTCTATCCAACCGCTTTGTTTACAAAGGTTACATCCTTTTCCTCCGCATTTAAAGCAACTAACATCAACTTCATAACTTGGTTCTGTAAATGGGAAATAACTTGGTCTAAATCTTAATTTAGAATTTTCTCCAAGCATTTTTTTAACAAATACTTCTAATGTTCCTTTTAAGTCTGCTAAGCTAATATTTTTATCTATTAATAATCCTTCTACTTGACCAAATTGATGTGAATGTGTTGCGTCATCGTCTCTTCTATATGTTTTACCTGGGCATATAATTCTAATTGGTTCTTTTTCTTCATTTGCCATCATAGCTCTTGCTTGAACTGCTGATGTTTGTGTTCTTAAAAGATGCTCTGGATCAACATAGAAACTATCTTGCATATCTCTTGCTGGATGACCTTTTGGAAGATTTAATCTTTCGAAGCAATATTCATCAGTTTCTAGCTCTGGGCCTGAAACTACATCATATCCCATTGAAACAAATATATCTTCAACTTCTTCTATTATTCTATTTATTGGATGTTTGCTTCCTCTTTTTGTTTTTGTAGCTGGAAGAGTAATATCTATTCTTTCTTTTTCAAGTTTTAAATTCATAGCTTTTTCTTTTAATATTTCTTCTACTTCTTTAATTTTACTTTCTAAGTTGTCTCTTACTTCGTTTACAATACTTCCGATTACTGGTCTTTCTTCTGGAGATAAATCTTTCATTCCTTTTAGAACTGCTGTAAGTTCTCCTTTTTTTCCTAAGTATTTTACTCTTACATTTTCTAGTTCTTGCAATGTTTTACTGTTTGAAATTTCTGCTAGTGCATTTTCTTTAATTTTTGCAATTTGTTCTTTCATGTAATAAATCATCCTTTCTTTTTTTGTTCTATTACAAAAAAATCGTCCTATTATATAGGACGATTTTTACCGTGTTACCACCTAAATTTATTAATTAAATAATTAACCTCATTATGCTATTAACGCTAGCTCACGCTTATACCTACTATTGTTTCAATATAAGACCTAAAAAGTGAAATTTCGGATAAGCTTGTAATAAATAGGCTTTCAGCCTTTGACCTATTCTCTCTTAAATACATTTTTGTTATCTTACTTTGCTTTTTCAAACGGCTTTATTTTTTCAACTCCGTTTAATATAATATCATATTTTTTTTATTGTTACAAGTGGTTGATTTAATTTTGTTGTTAAATCTTATTTTATTCATTACGTATTTCTACATATTTTTCTTACACATCTTTTTTTCGACATTGTTTTTATTTATATTAATAAGACCTAAGGCCCTCTCGTTTTATTATTTTTTATTATTCATACCAATCAAATGGATCATCCCAACCTTCTATTACAGTGCCTGCTCTCTTTGGTACATCTTTTATTGTGACGTTAAATGGTAGAGAAACTACGGGGCGCAAGCAAAGCATATCGCCGTTCTCGCGACCCCATGAATCGCAAAAGTTGAAGTAGGCATCGACATTGCCGCCGTCAACATAGCCCATGCACCAGTAAGCCTCCTCACTGTACACAACCACCGAGCGAGAAGCAACCCAATAGTAATAAGGTTTTGCAGAATTTGTTCCTTTAAGTATTTCTTTATTTTTGCTATCGGTTATAGCGTCTTCTATTTTATATTTATATGCATTGCTTGTTAAACTTTTTGCTGCTATTGTAGTATCTGCTTTTGCTAAAGTATTAGTATCTTTGTTATACGTAAATTCTGAAGTTATTTTGTTTGAATTCTTATATCCATAACCTCCTGCTCTACTTCTTCCTCCACCATAATTCTCTTTTGGAAATGCATTTCCACCTAAATATGTATCTATATCATCCATTGTTAAGCTACTTGCTGTTGCTCCCAAATCTGTATTACTATATAAAGCTTCACATGTATCGTTTAACACATCTTCAAAATTATTATATCCTACATATCCATAGAAAGTTAGTCCTGCTGTTGTTGGTGTTCCTGATATTAATAAAATATTTCCTTTATCATCTTTTCCTAATACTCTCCAATTTAAACCTTCTTGTGATATGCTTTGCTCTTGACTTAAACTTGTATATCCTGTATATTTTCCTATTCCTTCTCCTTTATCTGGTGCATATGTTGTTTGTGCTGTTTTTGGAGTGTATTCTACGTAGTCTCCTTTGTGTAGATGCTCTGCATTAGTACATCCTTCTACATCACAGTATAGTGATACAAGTGTTGCAACTTTCTTTACTTCCCATATTTCACTTAATGGAACTTCATATCCTCCGTCTGTTAATTTCAAATATTTTATTCCGTCTTTTTCTATTATAGTTCCATACTTTTGAGCTATGGTTTCTAATTCACTTTCTGTTATATTTTCTCCTAGTTTTTCTGCCATTTTTACTGTTATGTCTTCAATTATTTGCTCTTTTACTCTTGCCTTTGTTGTTCCTTCTGCTCCTTCTTTTGCTGATTTAAATAACCCTCCATTTATTGCTACTGTTACTGTTACGCCCACCAATATTAGCATTACTATTATTGTTATTATTAATGCTATTAATGTGATTCCGCTTTTGTTTTTCATTTGTATTTCTCCTTCTTTCTTTTTCTTTCGGGTCGCCGAGGACAGCGACCCCTACACGTTTGACACAAAATTGTTTTCGGGCGTATGCAATACGCCCCTACATGTATTATTTTATATGTTATTTATTCTCATGTCAACTTTTTATATATTTATTTTGTTAAAATTAATCTTCTCCGAGGTATTTAGCTAATTTTTCTGTATCCATTCCTACCACATTATTGTATGAGCCTTCTATTTTATCTATAAATTTGCCACCTATTCCTTGTATTGCATAACTTCCTGCTTTGTCTAATGGTTCTCCTGTTTTAACATATTCTTTTATTTCTTTTTCTGTCATTTTTTTAATATATACCGCTGTTTTTGTATAGTCATTCTTTTCAATAACTCTTCCATCTTTTTTTGTTATAACTGCTAAACCAGAATATACATAATTTACATTGTTTTGCAATTCTTTTAGCATATTGCATGCATCTTCTTCACTTTTTGGTTTTCCTAATATTTTGCCATTAAAATATACTACTGTATCTCCACCTATTACTATTAATTCTCTATAATTTTGCTGAACTCTTTCAAATACTTCTCTTGCTTTACTTATTGCCAGCTTTTTTACTAGCTCCTCTGGCTGTTCTTCTTTTATTGCGTTTTCATCAAGATTACTTGCTATTGTTTCAAATTCTTTTACTAATTCTCCGCAATAGTTCTTTTCTTCTTGGAGAATTTGATGCTAAGATTATTTTCATGGCTTAACCTCTTTCTATTTTTCTTATAATAAACATAAAGGGCGGACAGAGTCGTCCGCCCTTTGCAAATGTTCTATTTCATATTTTCGTTTTCTATTTCTGCAACCATATCTAATCTTTCTTTATGTCTTCCACCTTCGAATTCTGTTCCTATCCACATTCTTACAATCGCAATTGCTTCTCCTGTTGTAATGTAATCTGCTCCAAGTGCTAATACGTTTGTATCATTATGCAATCTTGAAAACTTTGCTGCTTCTTCGCAGAAACATGGTGCGCTTCTTATTCCTTTAAATTTGTTTGCTACCATTGCCATTCCATAACCTGATCTACAAATTAATATTCCTCTATCTGCATCTTTATTTTGTACTGCTTTTGCTACTTGTTTTGCTATAATTGGGTAATCTACTCTGTCTTTAGAATATGCTCCAAAGTCTTTGTATTCAATTCCTTTTTCATTAAAATATTTTTTTATTTCTTCTTTTAGTTCAAATCCTCCATGGTCACTTCCAATTGCTATCATAAGAACTTCCTCCTTTTATTTTTTTCATCACTATACTATCATATTGATTTTGTTTATTCAACAAAAAAAGATGGAAATTTGTAAATTTCCATCTTTTAATTTTTATTCTTCTATTAGTTCATAATCTGTTGGTATATCAAATACTGAATCATCAACTTTTGAAGATAGTTTTACTACTTTTATTATTTGTTCTTTTCCATTTGAGTCTATTGATTTTACATATTTAAGCTCATTTCCATCAAAATAATATCTTTCTGTTATTTCATCCCCTAAAGCATAATATTCTTCATAATAGTATTCCTTATCATCAATTTTTTCTTTTCCTGTTTTATATTCTTCTGTTTTTAATGCTTCTAATTCTTCTTTTGATAAAAATGCCTCATCATCTGATAATATAGATTCATCTTTTCCATCTGTTTTCATATACATTTTTTCATCATGTATAACTATATGTGTTGCATTGTCTTTAAATATAATTGTTACTTTCCCATCTTCTGATTTTACTTCTTGTAAAATTTTGTCTCCTTTTTTTGCAACTGTTAGAGTTCCGCTTTTACCGTTTCCACCTAGAGCATCTCCTTCTATTTCCAAAATATATGTGTCACCTAAAAGAGTTTTTCCAAGAGTATTATAAGTTCTGTCTTTTTCTTCGGCTCCACATCCTGTAATTGCAATTGCTACTACTGCCAAAAGTATAGCAATTAAACTTAGTTTTACTATTTTTTTCATAGTCATCCTCCTTAATATTTTATAGTATTATTATTCCATATTTCATTAATTGTTGTCAAGGACTTTACAAAAAGCTTTTACAATTTTTCCTCCACCTAATACTATATCATCTATATAAAATACTGCTGATTGTCCTGGTGTTATTCTTGGTGTTGGCTTTTCAAATGTTACTTTTATTAAATCTTTATCTATCATTTCTATTGTAGCTTTTTCTTCTTTTACAGAATATCTTGTTTTTACTAGAACCTGCATTTTTTCTTTTATTTCATCTATCAATAGTAAGTTTATATTGTTTACTAACATCTCTTTGCTATATATTTCGTTTTCTTCTCCTACAATTACTTCATTTTTTTCTTTATTAAATCCAACTACATATAATGGAACTTTGTATGATATTCCTAGTCCTTTTCTTTGACCTATTGTGTAATTATACAGTCCATTGTGTTTCCCTAGTATTTCTCCTTTTGTACTTACAATGTTCCCTGGTTTTGGTTTTATATCTGAATTGTTTTCTAGGAATTTTTTATAATTTCCATCTGGCACAAAACATATATCTTCACTATCTGGTTTGTTTGCAACTTTTAAGTTGTTCTTTCTTGCAATTTCTCTTATTTCTTCTTTGTTTTTAAAGTCTGCAAGTGGAAATAGTACATGTTCTATTAGGTCTTTTGGAATATTCCATAAAACATAACTCTGGTCCTTTTTCCCTGCATTAGATTTTTTTAAGACCCATCTTTTATATTTTTCACTATATTCTGTTTTTGCATAATGACCTGTTGCAAGATAATTGCATCCTAACTCTTTTGCTTTTTCGTACATAAATCCAAACTTCATATATTTATTGCACTCTATGCATGGATTTGGAGTTCTGCAATTTTTATAGCAATCTATAAAATCATCAATTACATGTTTTTTAAATTCATCTTTGTAGTCATATGTAAAATGTGGTATTCCTATAGAATTACAAACATTTTTTGCATCTATATATGTATTTATATTACAGCAACTGCTTCCTGCAAATAATTCCAAAGTTGTTCCTATTACTTCGTATCCTTGCTCTTTTAATAGTAAAGCTGACACACTACTGTCAACCCCACCACTCATTCCTAATAAAACTTTCTTATTTTCCATTTTTCTCTAACAAATCCTCCATTGTATGCCATGCCAAAAGAACACATTTTACTCTTGCTGGCATATTTGATACATTTCTAAAAGCTATTGCATCTTCTAATTTATTTAGTTCTTCTTCGCTTTTTGTTTCTCTTTTTATCATATTTATAAATGTTTTTATAATTTCTTTTGCTTTTATAATTGTTTTTCCTCTTAATGTATCTATCATAATAGATGTAGAGCTTTGTGATATTGCACATCCATGTCCTGTAAATGCCATATCTTCTATTATATCTCCATTTAGTTTAACTTGTATTTTTATTTCATCTCCACAGTTTGGATTATGTCCCATTTCGCAATAATCACATTTATCAAGCTCTTTTTTATTGCTTGAATTCATACTATGTTCCATTATAAGGTCATTATATATTTCGTCTAAACTCTCCACTATTTTACTCCTTATTTATATACTTTTCAAACATTTTATATGCTTTTTTTAATGCTTCTACAAGATTATCTACATCTTCTTTTGTATTATATATAGAAAAGCTTGCCCTACAAGTAGAATCCATTCCTAAATATCTTAACAATGGTTGTGCGCAATGATTTCCTGATCTTACACACACTCCATTAGAATCTAAAATACTTGCGACATCATGTGGGTGTACTCCTTTTATATTAAAAGAAATAACAGTTGAATGATTTTCCAAATGTGGAGTAATATATAGCTCTAGAAAATCTAGCTTTGAAAGTTCGTTTACTGCATATTTAGTAATAGCCTCTTCTACATTTTGAATTTCTTTATATCCAATTTTTTCTATATAGTCTATTGCTGAACCTAAGCCAATTACGCCTTCTACATTTTGTGTTCCTGCTTCAAATTTGTTTGGAAGTGGTGCAAATGTTGTGTTTTGTTCATATACATATTCTATCATATCTCCGCCCATTAAGAAAGGGGTCATTTTATTTAATAATTCTTTTTTTCCATATAATACTCCTATTCCCAATGGTGCAAACATTTTATGTCCAGAAAATACTAAGAAATCCGCGTCTAAATCTTGTACATCTATCTTCATGTGTGGAATACTTTGAGATGCGTCTACTATTACAACAGCACCTTTTTTATGGGCATATTTAATAATTTTCTTTACGTTGTTTATTGTTCCTAGCACATTAGAAACATGGGTTATTCCAACTACTTTAGTTTTATCTGTAATCTTTGATTCTATTTCTTCTTTTGATAATTCATAATCTTTATTTATATACATAAATTTAAGTTTGCTATTTGTCTTTTTTGTTACATATTGCCATGGCACTAAATTGGAATGATGCTCCATTATTGATAAAACGACTTCATCATCTTTTTTTAGGTTGTCCAATCCATACGAGTATGCTATTAAATTTAAACTTTCTGTTGCGTTTTTAGAAAATATAATTTCTTCTCTATTTTTTGCATTTATAAATTTAGCAATTTTCTCTCTTGTACTCTCATACTTTTCTGTTGCTTCTATGCTTAAACTATATGCGCCTCTATGGGGATTCGCATTACATTCTTTATAATAGCTTTCTATTGCATCAATAACACATTGTGGTTTTTGCGTTGTTGCTCCACTATCTAAATAACTTATTTTTCTTTCTTGCAATATTGGAAATTCATCTTTAAAATTCATTAGTCAATTCTCCTATCAATTTCATTTAAAATTTCTTCTTTTAATTCTTCATCTTTTATTGTTTGTATAATCTGATTAAATTTGGCTTTTACTATTAATCGTATTGCTTCTTTATAGCTTAAACCTCTACTCATAATATAAAATAAATCTTTATTATCAACTTTTCCAGATGCTGTACTATGGTTTCCTTCTACATCATCTTCTGTGCATAAAAGCATTGGTAATGCTAGAGATTTTGCTTTATCTGATAGCAATATGCAAAATTCATTTTCATTTCCCTTTGATTTTTTGCAACCTTTTTTAAAGTCTATTGCTCCTTTAAAATGTTTCTTGCTTTCATCTTTTAATGCTCCTTGAACATCTATATCTACATTAGAATTTTCTCCTCTAATTTCTGCAATGTAGTTTATGTCTTTTACTTCATTTTTTGTTCCTAAATAAATTGTTTTTAAATTGTTTTTGCTTGAGCTTCCTAGCATATTCGAATAGTAATTAGAAATACTATTTTTTGCACCTATATCAATTATTGTATAATTTACTTCTGCTTTATTATTTATTTCATTTTCTATTGAATAAAAATTATTTGTCTCTCCGTTTAATAGATTTATAAGTGTTATATTTGCTTTTGCATTTTCATTTGCAATAACTCGTATTATTCCATTATGAAAGCATTTTTCTTTTGCCTTCGAACTGTATTCTATAACTACATTTACATTGCTGTTTGCAATTATTTCTATGTTATCTATTAATTCTAGGTTTTCATCATCAAAGTTATATTTTATTTTTATATTCGAATTTTTGCTATTTGAAATAATTTTTAAACTGCTATTTGCATTTTTTAATATATTCTCTTCTAATATTTCGCCATTTCCATACACTAGCTTTTTATTTGATACACTTTTTTCTAGACTACAACCTTCATTTACAATTTCTACATTTTTAAACTCTTTTAAGTTTTCTGGAAGTTCTATATCTTTTAATTCAATATTATTAATTCCAAAATTTCTGGAAGTTCTTACTGGTGTATTGTTTAGTTTTAATGTTTCCATATTTTTAATCCTTTCTTTTTATCCAATTGCTCCTTCTAGCTCTAGATTAATTAAATTATTCATTTCTACTGCATATTCTACTGGTAATTCTTTTGAAATTGGATAAGCAAATCCTCTTACTATCATTGCTTTTGCATCTTCTTCTGATAATCCTCTACTCATTAGATAAAATATTTCTTTATCACTTATTTTTCCTATTTTAGCTTCGTGAGAAAATTCAATATCATCTGTTCTTATATCATTTACAGGAATTGTATCTGATCTAGAAATGTTGTCTAGCATTAAAGATTCGCACGATACTGTACATTTAGACTTTCCAGCTTCTTTTCCTATTTTTACAAGAGCTCTATAAGTACAACTTCCTCCATCTTTAGATATAGATTTTGAGTTTACAACAGATGATGTGTTTTTTGCATTATGCACTACCTTAAAACCTGTATCCAAGTTCTGTCCTTTACCTGCAAATGTTATACCTGTATACTCTGTTTTAGCACCCTCTCCATTTAAAATGCTCATTGGGTATAACATAGATATTTTAGACCCGAACGAACCTGTTACCCAGTCAATTTCTGCATTTTTACCAACAATTGCTTTTTTAGTATTTAAATTCATCATATTTTTTGACCAGTTTTCTATTGTAGAATATCTTAAATATGCATTGTCTTTTACATATAGCTCAACACATCCTGCATGAAGATTTACTTTGTTATATTTTGGTGCTGAACATCCTTCTATAAAGTGAAGGCTAGCTCCCTCGTCTACAATAATTAGAGTATGTTCAAATTGTCCTGATTCTGGTGAATTTAATCTAAAATATGATTGCAATGGTATATCAAGTTTTACATTTTTAGGAATATATACAAATGAGCCTCCTGACCAAACTGCAGCATGTAAAGCAACAAATTTGTGGTCATTTATTGGAACACATTTCATAAAATGTTCTTTTACTAAATCAGGATATTCTCTTACAGCTGTTTCCATATCTGTATAAATAACTCCTTGCTTTTTTAAGTCTTCCTTTATACTATGATATACAACTTCTGAATCATATTGAGCCCCAACGCCTGCTAGTGATTTCTTTTCTGCTTCTGGAATTCCTAGTTTATCAAATGTGTTTCTAATGTCTTCTGGAACATCATTCCAATTTGAATTTAAGTTTGTTTTTGGCTTAACATATGTTGCTATCTCGTCCATTTTTAGTTCTGACAAGTCTGGTCCCCATGTTGGTAGTTCTAATTGGTTGTATGTTTCTAATGCTTTTAGCCTTATATCTCTCATCCATTCTGGCTCATTTTTCTTTTTTGAAATTTCTTCTACAATTTCTTTGTTTAAGCCTTTTTGCATTTTAAATTCGTAATTATCTTTATTTTTTATGTCATAAATATTTCTATCAATATCTTCTATATTAGTTTTTGCCATACTACACCTCTAAATTTTTATACTTTTCGTATCCATTTTCTTCAATTTCTTTTGCAAGGTCTGCATTACCTGTTTTTACTATTTTTCCATCCACCAAAACATGTACAAAATCTACTTTTAGGTTCTCTAAAATACGCATATTGTGTGTAATAATTAGAACTGCATTTTCATTTGTTTTATACATTTCTATTCCTTTTGACACTGTTCTTACGGCATCTACATCTAGTCCTGAATCTGTTTCATCTAATATGCTAAGCTTTGGATTTAATACAAGCATTTGCAATATTTCATTTTTCTTTTTTTCTCCTCCAGAAAAGCCTACATTTAAGTTTCTATCTACTAATTTTGGATTCATATTTAATTCTTCTACATATTTTTGTAGAGTATTTTTAAATTCAAATATCTTTACTGGTTTATCCTGAACTTTATTTTTTGCTGTTTTTAAAAAGTTTGCACAAGAAATCCCAGGTATTTCAACAGGTGATTGAAAAGACATAAAAATTCCTTTTTTAGCAATTTTGTCTGTAGATAAATTATTTATATTTTCTCCTTCAAAATCTATTTCGCCACTTGTTTTTATATATTCTGGATTATTAAATATGCAGTTTGCAAGAGTTGATTTTCCTGCTCCATTTGGCCCCATTATTACATGTATTTCTCCTTTATTTATTGTTAAGTTTAGTCCTTTTAATATTTGCTTATTTCCTGCATTTGCATATAAATCTTTTATTTGTAATAGATTGTCCATTATAATTTCTCCTTTTTGTTTTCATACTAATATAGTAGGAATTATATCATTTAATTCCTACTAAGTCAATATGATTTATTCTATTTTATTAAGTCTGCCAAGGTTTTACTGTCTACATACTCATTAATTACATTGTCTAATCCTTGCCAAAATTTGAATGTTTTGCAATTTTCTCTTTTGCCACATTCTTCTCCATTAACACATGCTATTGGTGCAAGATCTCCTTCTGTTTTTCTTAATATATCTCCAACTTTATATTCTTCTGGTGATTTTGCTAGTCTATATCCTCCATTATTTCCTCTAGTAGATTTTACATAGCCAGCCTTATTTAGCATTGCCATTATCTGTTCAAGATATTTTAATGAAACTTCTTGCCTATTTGAAATGTCTTTTAAAGAAACATAGTCTCCCTTGTCATTAACTGCTAAATCTATCATTACTCTTAGGGCATACCTTCCCTTTGTTGATATTTTCATTTAATCTCCTCCATTGAATTTATTATACTACTATTTTACTAGGACTTGCAACATGTTTTCTTTTAAAAAATGGTGAAAAAGGGGTCTGTCCCCTTTTTCACCATTTTAGGATAATCATTAGATTTTTTTTGCTATATAATAGTTTTTCTTTCCTCTTTTTATAATTAAAAATGTATTGTTTATAAGGTCTTGCTCTGTTATTGTTTTGTCTAATTCTTTTACCTTTTCTCCTTTTATTTCTATACTATTTCCAGAAATAAATTCTCTTGCTTGTCTTTTACTAGTTGCAACATTCATTTCTACTAATACATCTAATATGTTTTTGTTAAGTTCTATTTCTTTTACTTCATTTCCTTTAAAAGCTTCTCCTAATTCTTCGTTTGATAAATCATTAAAATTGCCTTTAAATAAAGCTTCACTAATTCTTACAGCTTTTTCGTATTCTTCTTTTCCATGTAAATCTGTTATTATTTCTCTTGCAAGTATTTTGTGTGCTTCTCTTAGTTCTGGATGTTCATTATGTTTTGCTTCTATCTCTTCTATTTCCTCTCTACTTAAGAATGTTAATTTCTTTAAGTAACTAATAATCATTGAATCCTCAAGATTTACTAGATATTGATATAATTCATAACTTGATGTTTTATTTTTATCTAGCCATAGTGCATTTCCTTCTGTTTTTCCAAATTTAACTCCATTTGAATCTGTAACTAATGGCATTACCATTCCATAAGCTGTTTTATCTGTTTTCTTTCTAATTAATTCTATTCCTGCTGTTATGTTTCCCCATTGGTCTGAACCAGCAACTTGAAGAACACAATTTTTTGTTTCAAATAAATGTAAGAAGTCTAACGCCTGTAAAATCATATATGAAAATTCTGCATAAGTAATACCTGTTTCCATTCTTGATCTTACTTTATCTTTTGCTAGCATATATCCAACATTAAAGTATTTTCCGTAATCTCTTAAGAAATCTATAACATTTATGTCTTTTGTCCAGTCATAGTTATTTACAACTTCAAATCCAAATATTTCTTTTGCTTGTTTTGTTAGTCCTTTAATATTATGTTCAACTGCTTCTTTTGTAATCATAGGTCTTTCTGCTGTAGGTTTAGGATCTCCAATTAATCCTGTTGCTCCACCTACTAATAAAATAGGTTTATGCCCATATTTTGCAAGTCTTTTTGAAATTAAAAATGATGAATAATGACCAATATGCATGCTATCTGCTGTTGGGTCTGTTCCAATGTAAAATGTTAATTTTTCATTGTTTAATTTGTTAATTAGTTCTTCATCACTAATATCTTGAATTAATCCTCTCCATTTTAAATCTTCGTATAAATTCATAACATCACCCTTTCTTATTTAGCGGATTGCCGAGGAAATCGGCCCCTACAAATCAAAAACCAATTCATCCTAGTTAAAGGACGAATTGGTTTAAATTCCGTGGTACCACCTTTATTCACAATATTTTATATTGCCTCAATTAACGCTTATTCGTAGCTACACGTTAGTTACTATAAGAATTGTAATTCAAATTTTATATTCTAGTAATTTCCACCAACCATTACCTCTCTGTTAGTTACTATAAAATTCTACTGGTTTTCTTTTTAAAACATAACTAAATTAACTTGCAACTATTTTAACATTTTAAAATAGTATTGTCAATAATTATAATTCCTCTATTTCTTCTTTTGTTAACCTTGTTGTTTTTACTATTTCACACTGCTTCATCTTCATCGAATTGACTATTGTATAAATCTGCATAGAATCCATTTTTTGCAAGTAGTTCTTCATGTGTTCCCTGTTCTACTATATCTCCATGATTCATTACTAATATTAAATCTGCATTTTTTATTGTTGAAAGTCTGTGTGCAATTATAAAGCTTGTTCTTCCTTTCATTAAATTGTCCATTGCTGATTGTATTTGTATTTCTGTTCTTGTATCTATTGAACTTGTTGCTTCATCTAATATTAGTATTTTTGGATCTGCAAGTATTACTCTTGCAATTGTTAGTAATTGTTTTTGTCCTGCTGATACATTGCTTGATTCTTCATTTAATACAGAATTATATCCGTTTGGAAGTGTTTTTATAAAGTGATGCACATGTGCTGCTTTTGCCGCTTCTATAACTTCACTATCACTTGCTTCTGGATTTCCATATTTAATGTTTTCTTTAACAGTTCCTCCAAATAGCCATGTATCTTGAAGCACCATTCCAAACATTTTTCTTAAATCTCCACGTTTAAAGTCTTTTATATTATGACCATCTACTAAGATTTCTCCACTATTTACATCATAAAATCTCATAAGTAGTTTTACCATAGTTGTTTTTCCAGCTCCTGTTGGTCCAACTATTGCAATTTTTTGTCCTTCTTTAACATTTGCATTAAAGTCTTTTATTATTATTTTATCGTCGTTATAACCAAATTTAACATTTTTGAATTCTACGTTTCCTTTTAGTTTGCTTGTGTCTATTCCTTTATCGTTCTCCTCTACTTCTTCTGGCTCTTCTAAAAATTCAAATACTCTTTCTGCTGCTGCAACCATAGACTGTAACATTCCAGATACTTGTGCAATTTGCATTATTGGTTGTGTAAATTGTTTATTATATTGTATAAAACTTTGTATATTACCAACTGTAATTTTTCCTTGTACTGCTAAATATCCACCCAAAACTGCTACTACAACATAACCAACATTTCCAATAAAATTCATTACTGGATGCATCAAGCCAGATAAAAATTGTGATTTCCATCCAGATGAATATAGCTCTTTATTTGCTTTTTCAAATTTTTCTATTTCTTGTTGTTCTCCATTAAATGCTTTTACAATTGTATGTCCTCCATACACCTCTTCTACTTGCCCATTTACATGTCCTAAATATGCTTGTTGCTTCTGGAAATACTTTTGTGATTTTGTTACAATTTTCTTAACTATAACTGTTGATATTGGTAAAATTATTAGTGATGCTATTGTCATTGTTACGCTAATAGATAACATCATTACAAGTATTCCTATTATTGTACATATTGAAGTAATTATTTGTGTAATACTTTGGTTAAGGTTTTGAGAAAGTGTATCAATATCATTTGTTATTATAGATAATACTTCTCCGTTTGTTTTTTTATCAAAGTATTTCATTGGAAGTTTATTTATTTTTTGTGCTATATCATTTCTTATTTTATATGTTAGCTTTTGTGCAACAGATGTCATTGTAAATCCTTGTATTAGTGAAAATAATGCACTTATTACATATAGTCCCAAAAGTGTTAATAGAATTTTTAAAATCTTTGAATAATCTATTCCACTTCCGCCAGATAATTTACTAATTATTCCATTAAAAATTTCTGTTGTTGCATTTCCTAATATTTTAGGTCCAACTATAGAAAAGATTGTACTTCCTATTGCAAAAATTATTACTATTGTTATTGCTAGTTTATATTTTGATAAATAGTTGTTTATTAATTTTTTAGTTGTTGCTTTAAAATTCTTTGCTTTTGCTTGGGTATTCATACCCGGTCTTCCTGGTCCTCCCATTGGTCCTGGCATTATCTATCACCTCCTGCATCTTCTAGTTCTTCTTTAGATAATTGTGACATGGCAATTTCTTTATACTGCTCACAGTTGTTCATAAGCTCTTTGTGAGTACCTTTTCCTACAATTTTTCCTTCCTCTAGTACTATTATTTGGTCTGCATTTAGAATTGTACTAATTCTTTGTGCAACTATAATTACTGTTTTACCAGCTATTTGCTTTGCAAGTTCTTCTCGTAATTTGCTGTCTGTTTTAAAGTCTAATGCTGAAAAACTATCATCAAATACTATAATTTCTGGGTCTATTGCTATTGCTCTTGCTATTGATAAACGTTGTTTTTGTCCACCAGATACATTGTTTCCACCTTGGGCAATTTCTGATTTATATTTCTTTTCCTTTGCTTCTATAAATTCTGTTGCTTGTGCAATTTCTGCTGCTTTTACCATTTGCTCATCAGACATATCTGGGTTTCCATATTTTATGTTTGATTCTATTGTTCCAGAGAAAAGCATTCCTTTTTGTGGTACAAATCCTATTCTTTTTCTTAATTCTTTTTGAGGTACATCTTTTATATTAACTCCATCTATTAGTAGTTCTCCACCTGTTACATCATAAAAACGAGGTATTAGGTTTACAACTGTAGATTTTCCACTTCCTGTACTTCCAATTAATGCTGTTGTTTCTCCTGGTTTTGCTACAAAGTTTATATCTTCTAGTATTTCTGTATCTGCATCTGGATATCTAAAAGAAACATTTTTAAATTCTACATATCCTTTTTTGTCTTCTACAAATTCTTTTGTTTCTGGTTTATCTTCTATTGAAGGTTTTGTTTCTAATACATCATTAATACGTTTTGCAGAAACAGAAGCTCTTGGTAGCATTATTGATATCATAGATATGAATAAGAAAGATATTACAATTTGCATTGTATATTGAATGAATGCCATCATATCTCCTACTTGCATTATTCCTTCATCTACTTTGTGTCCTCCTACCCATATAATTAAAAGCATAATTGCATTCATAACAAACATTAATGCAGGCATCATTATACTCATTGCCCTGTTTACAAATATGTTTGCTTTCATATAGTCTTTGTTAGCATCATCAAATCTTTTTTCTTCTCTTTTTTCTGTGTTGAATGCTCTTATTACTGGAAGTCCTGTTAAGATTTCTCTAGAAACTAAATTCAATTTATCTATTAAATCTTGTAACTTTTTGAATTTTGGCATTGCTACTATAAATAAAGTTAGAATAATAAATAGTATCGCTCCTATTGCAGCTCCTATTATCCATGCCATAGAATTATTGCTACGAGCCAAAACTCTTGTAAATCCACCAATACCAATAATTGGTGCATATACTACTGTTCTAAAAAGCATTGTAAGTAGCATTTGAATTTGTTGAATATCATTTGTGCTACGTGTAATTAATGAAGCTGTTGAAAATTCATTAAATTCTTTTCTTGTAAATTGCAATACTTTTTTAAACACTTTATCTCTTAAAATTCTTCCGAGTGTAGCTGCAACTCTTGATGATAATAGCATTATTATTACTGCTGCTATCATACTAATTAATGCTATACCAATCATTTGAAGTCCTGTTAAAATTATGTATCTATTTTGTATGTTATCTGTATTTACTCCTATTTCTGTATACTCTTTTTTAGTTGCTTGAACAGCTGCTTGATCTACCATTGTTCCTAGTTTTTCGTCTATTTGTTTATTTATTTCTGTAATAAAATTTTCTTTTTGTTCATTTGGCATATTTTTTATTAGGTCTATTAGTGGCATTTGTGCCATTACTTGTTTTTGTTTTTCTGGCATATTTAAAAGCATTTGCTCTTTCATTCCATTTGCCATTTCTTCATTTTGTATAAAGTATAATGTCATAAATGGTTTTGTAATTAATTCATCTAATTCTTCTTTTTGTTCTTTATTAAGTTTATTTAGTTTATATAAATCCTGATTTTCTAATTCTGGATATTTCTTTTGCAATTTGATATATTCTTCTTCAGATAAATTATTTTTAGATAATAAAGTATAATTGCTTAATATTTCTTCATCTTTATCTGTAAATAATAGTAAATTATCCATTTGTGACTTTCTAATTACTTCTGGGGCAACATATTCAATACCACCTGCTTGAATACCTGTATTTACTATTTTAGATGTGTAGTCTGGAAGTGTTAAATCTGTCCACGCTTGCAAGCATAAAAGTACTACTATAAACACCACAGATAGCCATGACTTTTTTAAGTTTTTTAATATTTTTAACATCTGTTCCTCCTTTTTGTATATGTATATATAATCAGCTCAAAGCTGTGTTTCCCTAGCTAAAATATTGTATTAAACACACAAATATTTGTCAAGATTTTACTATAAAGATATTAAAATAGTATTAAAAAAGTGTTTATTTATGGATATTTATTTTTTTTACAATGCATTAATTTTTGACATTTTTCTTGCAAAATGCCATAGTTTTATTATATAATGTTTTTTATGAGGGAGATGGATTATGTTTGGATTTAGATCAGATGGTAGAAAAATTAGAACTTTAGGGCCGTTTTTTAGGGTAATACCACATGTTATGAAAACGAGAAGTGATGCCCATGTATATTACACTCAAGAACTACCTCTTGACACTTTAGATGCATATATTGATAAAAAAGATGAAGAAGGTATTCAAATATCTTATATGACTATAATATATTCTGCATTAGTCAGACTTTTAGCAGAAAGGCCTTGTTTAAATAGATTTGTTATGGATGGCAGAACATATGCAAGAAAAGGAATATATATTTCACTTGCAATAAAAAAGAAAATGTCTGAAGAAATAGAAGAAACAACTATTAAACTTCCTTTTACAGGAGCTGAAAACATTTTTGAAGTAAAAGAAAAATTAGAAGCTGCAATTGCTAAAAATAAAGATTTATCTGCTGAAAATAGCACAGATAAACTTGCTAAATTTTTATGGCTTGTACCAAATTGGCTTATGAAATTTCTTGTTAATACTTTAATGTTTTTAGATAAACATGGTATGATGCCAAAAGCAGTAATTAAGGCTAGTCCATTCCATACTAGTGCATTTTTAACAAATGTTGGTTCTTTAGGAATAGATGCAATTTATCATCATATATATGATTTTGGAACAACTGGAGTATTCTTAGCTATGGGCAAAAAACAAAAAAGCTATATTTGTGAAGATGATAATATAGTTGAGAAAAAAACTATTTCTATTAAATGGGTTGCTGATGAAAGAATTTGTGATGGATATTATTATGCAAATGCTTTAAAACAATTTAATAGATATATGAAAAAACCAGAAATGTTGGAAGAAAATATTATTCCAAAAGAAGATATTAGATAAAAAATATAAGGGGCGCATTTAAATAGCGCCTCTATTGTTTTATGAGATAAATTGGAATTTGTTTAGTTCCGGATGAATTCAGGACAGTCCCCAAAATCC
>OLXB01000462.1_pt1 | contig 20770 bp, 10 predicted proteins | sample 1673681 | NCBI WGS metagenome assembly OLXB01 (sample SAMEA103958121, study PRJEB25191) | human gut metagenome
CTACTATTACTACTACTGCTACTACTACTACCACTACTTTTAGGAATATATGGTTCTTCTACTAATTCATCATTAATATATAATTTATTTTGAACAAGTATAATTCTATCTCCCGGTAGTCCAATTATTCTTTTAATAAAATATGAACTACTAGATGAGAAATCTGCATCTAAATTATATGAGTCAACCTTGAAAACGATTACATCATAACGTTTAAAAATATTAGTGAATCTTAAGGTTGCGCTTGACTGATCTTTATATGTTGGATACATGGAATTACCAGATATCACAAAGTTTGTACTAATAAAGGAATAATAGCCAAAAGCGGAATTACATAAGAGTCCACTTATTATAGTTACTATTGATAATGTTCGTATAATGTTCTCTTGAGATTTTTTTATAATGAACTCAAGACATGTTCTTCTTATCACATACAGTCCTATAATAATTATAAACATTACGATATTAATAATTAATAAGGGAATACGGTATGATTTTAAGAATATTGGTATATAATTCTCGGAGAAGTAATAATATGAGAATTTAGTATTCACAAGTGAATAAAGAACTAAATTAACACTTATTAATAAAACTAATATGGTATCTATACGATCTTTTTCTAACAAAGACTTATAATTATAAACCATTATTTTATCGATCATATTATTAAACTCCAATATGAAATTGCAATTTTTTGGTTACATAATTGTCAAATTATGTAAGTAAAAAATGATATATTCACCTATATGATACTACTTTTCAAGTTTTTTTTCAAGTAATATACACTATTCGACAACATTTATTGTCAAACAATTAGTAATTTTTATTTTAAAAGCAACGATACTAATTATTCATTACTTAATATAATAGATTGCTATAGATTGCTATTTATAGTATGCAATTTGACTGTATTTACTGCATAAAGGAGAAAATACACAAACATTTTACTCTTTTTTTTACGAAAGTGCAACCCTTAAAAACTACTAAAATTAGTAGTTTTTGTCGAACTTTGTAGTAGTAGGACAAAAATTGTACTTCCATCAATCATATTTTATGTACATTAATCATATGCATATAAATAAAATAATATGATAAAAATTATACATAATTATTTAAAATAGTTAAGTTTTAATATATTGCATCAATAATTAATTTTGCTTTACACCATATAAGACACATAAAGTAACAAAAAATGACATATTTTTACAAAAAAAGTATTTTTTGTTTAATATTTTAACTATAAAACAAAAAAAGGTGGAAATCCACCTTATGATGTTTTTAACTCATTTTCTTCTTCTAGTTCCGGTAATTATAAATCAAATATTGATTTATTTTAATTAATTATTACCCTTCCCATATTTTGTTCTTTTTCCAAATACTCCTCCTAAATACATTTTTTCATAATTTTGAGTTTCCCTTGGTGATTCACTAGACGCTCTAACAACACTTACTCCTTCTTCATTCGAGAAAATTATATTATATATTTGATCTGGTCTTATTATTGATGATTTTAAAACATTAGTTGAATGCGTAACGAAAAATGCCTGTGAATGATCAATGTTTTTCATCAAAAAACTAATTATAAATTCTTCTAATTCATTGGAAAAGCCACCGCTAAATTCATCAAAAAGGAACATCCCATTTGCAGAAACTGCATGTTTTAAAATTGGCAACATATTTAAAAGTGTATAATTACCTTCCGATTCAAGTTCTAAAGGAATCCAGCAGTCAAGATTTCCTTTTTTCATTGATATTAACTTTTTATTATCAGTTGTAACTTCACATTTTATTTTTGTAAGAAAGCCATTGTCAAAAAGCATTTTGTTTGCATATTCAATGTTTTCTGCTTCTTTATAAAAGTCTGTCGTTGCTTTTCTATTATGGTTGTAGATCATAGAAATTCTATTAAACGCGTTAAAATACGTGGAATTTTCCAAAAACTGCATCCAATCTCTTAACGTTTTAGAATTCGTAAACTTGGTAGCAAAATAATACTTTCTTAAAAATAAGGTAGAATTATCATAGTTTTCTGCATCATATTTAATTTTTTCATTTTTATTGTTGATAACTGCATGTTTTAAGTTTCTTGTTAAAAACGTTTTACCATTTACAAGTAAATTTTCTTCTAAAATTATATTTTCTTTATTAAAAGTAAAAGAGTATGTTATTAAATCTTTATTAATTGAGAATTCATATTTTAGTGTAGATTTGTCATTTTCACCAAACATACATACAAAATATGATAATTCAGTTTTAATATCTGATAGTAGTAATTTTAGCAATAAGCCGATAGCTTCTAGAATTGTAGATTTTCCTACGCCATTACTGCCTAAAATTACTCCGCCTTTGACAATTCCATCACAAACATTATCTTCGGCAATTCCCTTAAATTTAGTCGCTTCAAAGTCTATTAAAGTTTCTGATTTAAATGTTTTAAAATTTTTTAAAATCAATTTTTTTAGCATAAAATACCTCCTCTACTATTATATACAAATTATAACTGTTTATGCGATAATAGTATTTTTTTTACATTTTCCTTTATAACTGTATTTTTTTTACACTTGATTATAACATATTTTTTATTTATTGTAAAACAAATTAATCTTAAAAATCATTTTTTAAGAATATTTAATTTTATGATTTTAGACTTTATTTAGTTAAATAACCTTATAACAAGTAATTTAAAAATACTTAACAATTAATAATACCGCAAAAAGAGGTGAATATTCACCTCATACATTCAAATAGTATTAAACACTTTAACTTCATTTGTTTTAATATGGTTATTCTAATTTAGATCCACAGCCATTACAGAATTTACTACCTGATTTATTTAGTTCACCACATTTTTTACATTTAATTTGTGAATCTTGGTTTATTCCATCTTTTACAGCTCCTGCAAGTTCTCTTACAGCGGGTGAAATATCTTTAGCCATATCATTAATTACCGGAACGCTCTCATTCTTGGAATATCTTGTAATTTCGCTTTTAAAGCCAAATAAAGTGATTCCACCACCTATTACAAGCATAGGTAGGCCAATAAAGGCAAAAAAGAAAAGTTTAGGAAACTCACCTGTGCCAAATGCGTTAAAGAAACTTACGAATCCTATGATTGTACAGATAAATCCTACACTAATAAGGGTAATTCCAACTATTTTTAAGGTATTCTTTGTTTTTTGGTGTCTTAATTGTTCTTCATTCATATTTTTAACATACCTCCTACAAATATTTTATCAAAAATTAATTTTTATGAAAAGCAAGTTGCACAAAATATTAAAGGAAATAGATGGCAATTAAATATGCAATGACTAAATATGGGCCAAATGGAATGAGTACTTCATTCTTTTTAGTAATTCTTTTTAGATATTCTATTCCTAAACTAATAATACTCGCAATAAAAATGATTATAAATACTTTATAAGAAAATATTAAACTAGTTGCTATAAAGAGTTTTAAATCACCATCTCCCATGAGATCTTTCTTTATGATTTTTTCAATTATTTTTATTAAAATCATTATTAATATGAAGGTTAAAAATGAGCTTAAATTCGGAAATAATTGTAAAGTAAATATCATATAAATTATTCCAAAAATAAGCAATAACAAATTAAATTCATCAATAATTAAGTAATTAGTTCTATCCATATAAAACATGAAAACAAAGATTGGAATTAAGTAATAATAGATAAAATTTGTTTTATTATTTAACATATACGTTAAGCAAAGTATAATAATTGCTATTGCCATTAGCTTTTTATTTTCTGCTTCTTCTATCTTAATTCTCCTTCTTGCAAGGCGTGATACTAACATAATTTCTAAAAAAATTGATATATAAAAAACACTCATTTATGCCTCCTTTAGAATCTTGGTGCATAACTTGAGTGTTTGTGATTCTAGTATTCTTTGATAATTTCTTCTACTTTTTCTACTCCTATTTTAGTTTCTGATGATACGGGGTAGCATTTATCATCATCTTTCAATTCAAGTATTTTGCGCACGTTTCTAACCGCATTTATTACTTGATTTTTACTGATTTTATCAGCTTTTGTACAAACAACCACGACATTTAGATTTAAATGTTTTAGGTAATTATACATAAGAACATCATCTTCGGTAGGGTCATGTCTAATATCTACAATTAGAAAACAAACCTTTAGGCTATGATAACTATCAAGTAGTTCTTCGATCATTTTACCATAATTTAATCGATCATCAATGTTTCTTTTCGCATACCCATATCCAGGTACATCGATAAATAGATAGTGGTCATCGATATTATAAAAGTTTAAAGCTACCGTTTTACCTGGCTTACTTGATGTAAATGCTAAATTCTTTCTGGAAATTAAAGCATTTATAAAACTACTTTTACCAACATTAGATCTACCTAAGAAAACAAATGATGGATAATTTAAAGCTGGATATTGTTTTTTAGATACAGCACTTATTAAGTATTCAGCTTTTTTAGGGTTCATATTAATTGTTCTCCTTTAATACCTTTTTAGCTTGCTTTTCAATTACATTAATCGCAATTGTAATACCTAACAAAATCATAAATAAGAAAATAAAGATGATAAAAACAGTCGTGAACTGGCCAACATAACTTCTAGCGCCTATACAAATAGAAGCCGCAATACTCATAATAACACACATAAATGCAAATTTGCTACCCATTTCCCCATTATTATATAATTGATTTTGAATTTCATTTTGCTTACTGAATCCAATTACTCTAAATACTCCAAGTGCAATTTGAGCAAGGGGAACTAATCCTAATTGATAGAAAGCGCATCCGGCAACGTAAGCAACAATTGGGTATAGGCCAACTGGTAATCTTTCAAGAAGATCACCTAAGATGCTTTTTTTAAGGAAATTATAAAAGCCGCCTAATGCTTTAACTGGATAATAGTCATATTTAATTGATTTTATTACCATTAAATAAGCGCCAAAACAAACAATTACCATAAATGAACATACAAGATACATTATACGATGAGTTAAAAGTTCTTTAGGTACAACTTTCATTGGTTCAATCTTTTGTAACATACGATGTTTAAACACCATTCCTACTATTACATAACCAATTGAAACTATAGCAACAGGCATCATAATAAATGTTGGATTTATGTTATGATACACCGAATAATCAAACATATTATACATGGAAGTAAATGAGAATATTGCTATAAGCATTAAAGCTTTACCATTAATTGCGCTTAAATTCTTTGTGAATGTATTTAAGAAAATATTTTTGTAATCGCCTTTAATTAGTTTAATTGACTTTACAAGTTCGCTAATTAATAAAGTTAAGATGCTAGTTAATAGCACAACTGCATAAATTAAATAGGCGCCTATTAGATCTTGACTACCAACGTTCTTAAAAGATATTACTAAACTTCTAATCATAAAAATGAAGAAAGTATAATATTGAGTATTTTCATAGCCAAAAGGTGTAACGTTTAGTGGAACTAACGCAAGCACTAAGAATGTTAAACCTACTAAGCATACATTAACAATTCCTAATATCCAAAAAATCTTCTTAATTAGTTTATTATTTAAAGCTTCATCAACAACGGTAAAAGCACTTGCTTTTATAGTAGGTATAGCTACTGTGTTAGTTACCGGTTTAACTACTTCTACTGGTTGTGGTTTAACCACTTCTTCAATTACATTTGCTTCAAACACCTGTTTTTTCTCACATCTACTTGCACAAGTTGGGCAAAAATTAGCACTTTCATCATATTCCCTGTGACAAGTTGGACAAATACTTTTTACAACTTGTAAATGCGTACCACAATATTTACAGAATTTCATATTTGGGGTAATTCCTCTACCACATTTTTTACATAAATATTTTGACATAGTTAGTCACCTCATTAATTCTATTATAGCACTTTTTGTTTATTTTTGCTAATAATTAGTCTTATATCGCTAAAATAGAAGTAAAAAGGAATGACTTAGTCATTCCTAGTTTTCTTTTAGTAATAATAAACAAACGATACTACAACTTTTTTTCCAAATTGATAGTATGTAAGACTATAACCTTCAAGTAGGCCATTTTCACAGGTAAGATCAAGTGAAAGTTTCTCAATACCTGTTAAGTCATCAATTTGTAAGATACTCTTATACGAATCTTGATTGATGTAACCGTGAAGTCTAGCTGAACCATTATTGACATAAACTGAATAAACATTATTGACAAATAATGATTCATCAAGTAAACTTGCGAAAGCCGGTCTACCAAAATCTTTAGTATATACTTCATTTTTGGTAATTATTTCTTTTTTATAGAGTTCACCATATGGATCTTCATTTAAGGTATATTTTTCTTCAATTATTTTTATATACCATACACCATCTTCTTCAAAACTATCAAACTTGAAATTGCTGTAACCAACTTTAGTATCGCCATCATAAATATTAATATTGGTATCAAAATTTTCATATAGATGAAATTCAGTAATAAGCTCTTTTACTTCTTCTAGTTTTGCACGTCTTGTTTTATTACTAGGGTTACTACTTCCGCCATTAAAACATGAAGTAAGCATAAACGAAAACATCATAGTTGTCAAAAGTACAAATACCTTTATAAATTTTTTCATATTTTTCCTCCTACTTTATACCTTTTTTAAGAAATAATGTTGTGAGTGATAGAAGGGTTGTTGCCATAATCACTTTTACAACTAATTGATAGGTGTGAATTTTACTTGCGGTATCAGATACTTTATCTATGCAAGCTACGTAATTACGCCAAATTGTCTCATATCTAGTAAGGATAACTTTAGTATTATCATCAAGTTTTAAAACAACTAACTCATCACTAGTAAAACTTGATGCAATGTTTCTTGCTGAAAGTAAACATTCCACATAGTTTGATGTAGTTTCAAGTTCATTTAGTTTTTCGTTTAAAGTTTGGAGATTTTGACTAGTACGTTCTAAAATTGTTATGATTTCTTTTACAACTTCATCAAGTTTACTTAAATTGTTTGAATCAATAAATGATCTCGCAATTTCATCAAGTGGGTTAATGTTCTTGTAGATTTCATATTTTGTGGTAAAGTCATTAGGATTAAGCGTACTATAAAGTTCCATCATTAATGATTCTTTATTCAAAGTATCTTGGTACATTTTATTTAGTTCAATAGTTCTTGTAATAATGCTATTAATTATAGATGCGTATTCTTTATTATTATCAATTAATAATCTTTCAACATCAGTTAATTCTTCAATTTTCTTATATAAAGCATTTGCTCTTTCAATTATTTCTTTACCACGAAGTCTTTCAAGATAAATTCTTTCTTCATTTAAGCGTTTAACTGTTTCATATAAATTGTTAATAACTTCAAACTTAATAGTTTTTTCACCTTGATAATTATCATCAATTATTGCTACTTTATATTCATAACTTCCCGTGGTGGTAATTGAAGTAACTTCTAATCCATCTTTGGTTAAAACATCTTGTAAAGTTAAGTCATATTCACTAGGTAAAAAGGCAAATGGACGATTAATTGTATTAATAATCACATAATTTTCTTTTTCGATGCCTTCAATTACTAATAAATTTGATATATCCTTCTTAAATACCGTAATTTCAAATTCCGTTTGAGCATTAGGGCTAAATTCATAAGAAACGGTGTGAACAATTTCAACCACCATTATGTAAGTACCAGTTAAAGTAAGACTTACTGGGGTTTTGGTTTCATCACCTTTTACATAGTACCAAGCTCTAAATGAAGCTTCACTCGCACTTTCTAAATATCCATCAATATTGTTACGATAATTAAACGCCATAATTTCTTTACCAGTATATTCATAAGTTGTTTTAATATTAACTACTGATACTTGCGGTCTGATAACTTCGATGCTATTTTCAATAATTGTAATATCATAATTTGCATTATCATAGCGAGCCTTTAATAAATGCACACCACCACATAAATATTTGTGATAGTTAGATTCGGTAATTTCATGGTCATTTATCACAAGATAAATCGTTAGATTTAAATTATCCCCTAATACTACTTCACCACTTGTAATTTGGTAAGTAAGTACATTTTTAACTTCTTGATAACTCATTTTATTAGTTATTACTGCGTGATCTAACTGAATAGTAATTGAACGTTTTAATATTTCATATACAGAATAATCATCACTTGTATAAGTGAAGGTAATATCATAGTTTGAACTATTGTTTGAGGCTGTTATTTTGTATTTTCCAGCATTTATGCCTGTTTCTTTAGTCACAGTAACAATATTATTAATGTTATCGTTATATTTAAGTGTACCACTTACGATGTTTACAGTTATGTCTTTTAGTTTATCACCATAAATGCTTGTCGCATCATCAACAAATACTGAAAGTTGAGCAGGAGTAATGCTATAAGTACCATTGACGAAGGTAATATTGTAATTTTCACTTATATTTTCACCAGTTATGACATAACTGCCAACATTTACACCTAGTTCTTTACTTAATTTATAAAGTTTATTGACATCTAAGTTTTCATCTTCTTTAATAAGGCCTTTAATAGTTCCAGTTAAAGTCTCAATAACATCACCATAAACACTTGTTTTAGAATCAATGATAACACTTGCATCTTTTCTAGTTATAGTATATGCATCTTTTTCGCCACTTACTATTACATTATAATTGTCATTAATCACAGAAGCAGTAATATCATATGAACCAACGCTTGTTCCTGCTTCTTTTTCAAGTCTAATAATACTTGTAATATTATCAGTCGTAGGAAGAGCAGTTAAAACATTTACACTTAATGGAGTTTCTACATTACCATAAATTTGGGTAACTTGATTAACAACTACTTCTATTTCAAGTGGGATGATACGGTATGTGTCTTTACTATTTTCTAAAAGCATATAATTATTCGCATCATCACCTTTCAAGCTTAAAGCTGAAACAGTGTACGTGCCAACGACAACATTAGAAGTAATTTCTGTTTCTACTTCGACATTCTCACCACTAATAACATTGTTGATAACAAATTTAGGGGTTTGAGCAAAGCCATTATAAACAAGGGTTTTGTGATCCAGTGTAATATTTGCTACTCTTTTAGTAATTACAAAGTAACCTGTACCAGCATATTCAACACCATTAACCGTAACGTTAATAGTATAATTACCAGCTTTTTTAATGGTTTCACCACCAACTATTTCATAGGTTACACCACTTGTAACAACTTCGCCCGTATCATGTTTTACTACTTTAATAATCGGAACAATTGCGATACCATCATAAACCTTTTCGGTAATTTTTGTGTTTCCATCCATAAAGTCAACTTTAACATCATAGTAGGTATTATCGATTAAAATCTCAATATTACCTTCGGTATAACTTTCAATTTCATAACAACTACTTTCAAGAATTGGTTTGATTGTGTATTTTCCAATATCAAGGGTAACTGATACTACCCCATTATGGTCAATATAGGCAATATATGATCCGTTTTGATATAATTCAAAGCCAAAACGATAATTATCATCAACACTACCAGTTACTAAAGTCTCAATATCAGAAATAATTCCACTTGATCCTTTCATAACATCTTTATGGTCTAACACTTCTACGTTAATTTTACGTTTCGTAATGGTGTATGTGCCATTTTCCACCATTACGTCATATCCAGGGTGCGTTTTGATGGCAGTAATTTGATATGTGCCAGGAACATTACCTGATGCCTTAACAAATTGAACAACATTGTTAATAGTATCATTATTAACTAGTTCCATCGTACCAGTAAGTTCTTGTAGGGGATCTCCATAAATTGATTGTTTATCATCAACTGTTAAGGTTACTTTTTTCACATTAACATTTGTAATTTGAACATACACCTTGTAACTTGAGTCAAAATACTCACCATTATAAACGAAGACTGAACTAATATTACTTCCACTTACATTATATCCAGTAGTTCTTGCTTCAACAACTACACTATCACCCGCAATAGTCGTACCATTTAGTCTAGCCACGAGATCTCCATAAGTAACCGTAGTTGGAATTAATTCTTTTACCATTTTCGTATACACTTGATAGTGGGTAGTTAAATTTTCTAAATAACTAAGTTCCACATTGCTTCTATTATTCCTTAGTAATTGATAAGACTCATATAGGTTAAGGGCTCTAGATAAAACATCAGCCTCATACTTAAGATTTTCGCATTCATCAATATAAGCACTAATTATGGCATGTTGAATGTATAAAGTTACTGGTACTTTTAGTGAAAAATTAGGATTACTAAGTTCGGCATCTTCCATTACAATTTTAGAAGGATCTTCATTAGCACTTAAATCTATAACTTTTTCTTTATTGCCATAATAAACAATACGAGCCTTTAAAACAAAATCTTGAACTATTTTATTATCCTTATCATAAATTTTTTCATAAATATTACTATCTAACAAGTCAAAAGATTTAACCACTTCATCAAGAACAGTATTATCATCTAAAGTTACATCAATTCTATGGATGTTTTCTTCCACATCCCCATCACATAAATAACTAATATCAGAAACCTTAACAAATACCGTAACTGTGCCATTTTCATCAGTATAATACTCATCTCCATTAATAATTAGCCGAACATTCTTTACTTTTTCCATAATATCGAAAGTAACATTTGCATAGTATTTACCATCAATATACTCTAAGAAACGCCCTGAAAGACTCTGATTAATCATAACGGTATAATTTTCATGACAAGTTGATGAGCCACTATTTCCCTCATAATAAGTCATAACGTAACTTGATTGTAAGAACGTATCACCATTATAAGCCTTATATGTTTTATTATTCTCAAGTTTTATACGTCCATTTATTTCATAAACTTCTGCACTTAAAGTGAAAATACTACGGTTGTCGGTATAATCACCATTAGAACCATCTAAGATTTCTGATGTTTCAAGATTTGAAGTAAGACTTGTTTGAATTATACCAGTGTTTGAAGTTGTTTGAATTAAGCCAAGGAAACGTCCATTTATTAATAGAGTGCCATCATTAATTAACATACCAACTTGATCAAAATTATATTTTTCTAATAAAGTTGCAGATGGATATTTCTTTCCACTCTTAGATCCTTGAATTAAGCCATTGTATACTAGTAATTCACCATTTTTAGTGATGTCAAGAGTTCCACCATCCAAAATTTGAACTACGCTACCTGGCATAATTTTATATTTTTGACTAATAATTATTTTCGCATCCCTCGTTATTTCGAATTGATAAGTGTAAGGTAGTGATAAATGCATGTTTTTTGAACCATATCCTTGAAGATAAAATTCGCCAGCGGTAACTGTACCAAACACTTTTATATAATTTAGTCCACTATCACTTAAATTAATATTACCAACTTGTTCTTTTATTGATTTACCATCATATGTAATTTCTAATCTACTACCTTCATGAAGCCATAATAAGGAACCCTCGGATGCGGAAGTTCTGTTTTCAATTTTATCAATTAAAATAACATCTTGCGTATGAACACTACCCCAAAAATACAATGAAGTTGTACCAATCACAACTGAACCATAATTAATGATTTTTTGACATTTAATATTTGAGGTACTATACTGAACAAATGGAAATTGTCCACTATTATATAAATTAGAGGTATTAGATCCACCTGAAAAATTATCAACCATAAATGGTTCTTTTAATAAAGCACCCTTATTAAGCGTTAAAGCTCCGTTTCCAGTCACTTCCCCTCTTACATCCATACTACCATTTATCGTAATTTGACCATTATTAATAATTTTACTATAATCGCCACTTGTCATACCTTGTGATGCTTGGTTAGGAGCGTGTTGAACTCCCCCGACAATTAAAGTTCCTTCAACCGTTAGTTTAACATTTTCACTAATCGTTAAAGTCACATATGGTTCAACACCACGTCCCCACGATGGTCTTGTAACATTTACTTTACCAACACTATATCCTTTTTCATCTTTTATATTATATGGAAGGAGTAGTGTAATTTTACTTGGTATTAAAAGATCGGACTTAAGCGTAAGATCTTCTAATACAATAACCACATCACCATTTTTAGCATTTTCAAGAGCTAAAGTTACTGATTCATAATAAATATCACCGATTCTTGCTTCAAATTTACCAGTATTTTCAATTACGGGAATAAGTTTACATCTAGTATTAATATAAAACGTAAACTCCGATTCTTTACTTATAACTTTAGAGTTAATAACATCACCATTTTCATCTAATTCTTGATATAACCAGTAATAGAAAGTCTTTCCACTATTTGGAGTAACCTTAAAGGTTGCTTTTTGCCCAGTTACTGCACTAGTAGCAGTTGTAAAGTTAACACCTTCAACACTTGCTTCTACTTCGCCATTTGTTACTTCATACATAACTTCAACTGTTTCATTTTTAGAGAATTTTACATTTCGAATTGCTAGTTTATCACTTGTACCTTTGGCCGAAAAATCAGAACTACAGTTATAAGCAATATAAATTATTTCATCTTTTTTTAGATAAACATTAAAGGTAAGCCAATCATCAGTGTGGCATGAATCTTTTAAGTTACCACTAATAAAACCAATACTACCTTTATCTAAACTACTTGGGTCTTCTACTGTATAAGTATTATCCCACGCATATCCACCAAGAGTAAAAGTGTTTTTAGCATAGTAACCATAACAACTAGTACCGTAAGTCGATGTATAAGGAGCACCATCAACTTTAAATTCAAAATTTAGGGCTCCATCCGCTAAAGCTTTAATGCCTAATATGGCAGTAGTATAATCGGCAGATTTATTCGATGCGAAAACAATTGATTCATCATCCATTAATCCTGAATTAAAAATAAAGTTATCAGCAGTAACGGTATTACCATACTTGTTGTATGTAACATTCGTAATGAACGTTAAATTCTCACTACCACTTACAGCTAGATACTTTTTCATATATTGATTAATCGCATCTTCGCCAACAAATTCATTGATTGGAGCCGATACAATATTATAAATAAAGCTATTGTAGCGGTAACCATCTTTAAGATATCTAAATTCTACGGTATAATCAAGTTTAACACTTAAAAGTTTAAAATAATAATTATCATTTTCAATTTGAAGAGTCTCATCTAATAATTTACCGTTAAGATAAATTACACAATTAGTTCCTTTTATAACTTTTGATGCTAATGAAACACTTACATCTGCTAAGAAATTAACATTAATTGTTGATCCATTAATAAGTTTTTCATTAGTAATGATGCCATCTTCCGTTATCATTACTTCTTGCGCTTCATCAGGAATGACAATTATTTCTTCAAATTCTACTTTATGTTTACGTGTAAGATTTCCTGTATAAGTTAAAGTAATGGAAAAGCCACCTTCTTGCCATGTTTTTTCACTTCCCGAATTTGTGGAATAACAGTCACCCCATTTTTCGGTTTCACCTTGCCAGTAATTAAGCAAAGAACTGGTAATGTAAACTCCTGTTATACGCGATTCATCAATTGTCGAGTTAACGCTTGTTTTAGGTCTTACTTCATATGAGTATTCGATGTTTTTCGCAATCTTAACTATTTCTCCACTTTTAGGGCTATAACCATTTTCAAGCAAACTAGAACCAGCTTGTTTAATAGTTATTTTTCCTAAACGTTCATCATAGCTGAATGTCGCATCAAAATACTCACGTTCCGTAATAATATCATAAATGTAACATTTGTAAGTATGCCCTTTTTCACTCATGTATGGATTGGTATAACTATTACCTGTATAAGTAATCATTACCGAATGCACGCCATCTCCCGTAAAGAAATACTCATTGTAACCTCCTGCTTTTGCGTTAACACTATTTTGTAAGGTACTAAATGAGTTTACGCCATAATTATCATTATATGGATCTTTAAACGTTGCATTTTCAATTTCTAGTAAACCATAAGCATAATTACCTCCACCCACTGGAGCTGACTTAATTGCCATAAAGCCAAGGTAAGGTGTTGTAGTTAAAATCATGGTTTTGCTAACTACTCCACTTTTACTAATGTCAGTAATTTTATCACGCATTTTAAATGATTCATAAGCACCACTTACTTCGCTATTTTCGTTCCACCCATTAGTCACAGAAGTTATTAAGTAAACACTAGGCTTCTGCGTTGGAATTAAACGAATGCTGTCGTTAAAACCACTACTTGAGGTTAGGTCTTCTACTTTTTCTACATAAGTAGTGCCATTAATCACTAATTTACCACTATCTTTTGCATCAATTAAATAAGTTCCATCGACAGCCTTAGTTAAAGCTACCCCATTTAACGTCACATTGTCACTTTCTGCTTTAATTACCTTAGTATTTTTAAAATTTAAAATAATACCAAAACTAACTATTAGCAGTAAAAAAGTCAAAAATTTAATTTTTTTCTTCATTTTATCACCTACTTCCATTATTTTTTCAAAATATCATAAGCTGAATTATCACTAATATCATTGTATTGTTTTGCAACTGAAAGATTGCTTGAGGCATCATATAATAAGAATCTAAAGTCCATAAGCCCTGCTGTATAGTAAATGAAACGTGGATTAGAAGGAGAGAAGCAATCAACCGAAATAATATATGGTACAAGTTCGGTAAAGGAACTTGAGACATCACTAGTATCAACACAACTATAGTTCTTACCACCACCAAAATACGCAATCGCCCCATTAACGTAAGGTTCACCTTCATATGAGGCTAAAATTGATTCATGATCTTTATAATATTCAGATAAAAGTTTACTAAAATCAAGGTTGAAACCAATTTTTGAGGCAATCGTTGATAAACTGCCATCACTATTTTTTAACCCTTCAATCAAAGTATCACTGTTTACGGTAGAAACTTTCTTCCAATCATAAAAGCGAACATCTCCTTTTAATCTTAATAAAGCAGGATAACTAGTGCCACTCACACCACCCCAGCCAAGTTCACTACCAAATTTAAAACTATCATTAAAATCCCAACCATGAAGGACCAATCCCCCAAACATTGTATCTAAACCAACACTGAAAAGTCCAGCATTCATGAAGACAGAATCTTGAACTGTAACATCTGTTAAAATAAAATTATTATAAAAATATTCATCAAGATAATTGTTATTATTTATTTCATAATTAGTCGATCCATTCATCAGATATGGAGCAGCATGATTATAATCATCAATGGTTGGATTGTTAATCATTTTATTAACAACTCTTTCATTTCTAACAATTTGATTAGTACCAATTCTTAATAAGAATTCCCGAGCATTAGTAAATAAAGTATTAGCGATTGTGGTGCTAATCCGTGAAGTTGTGGCATTCACATTATCTTCTTGATAAGCTTTTCCAAAGACTCTAACAACATTACGACCATTGTTAATTCTTGAATATTTAATATTACAATTATTACCTATTATTTCTAGCACCGTACCACAATAATCAAGATTTGTTAAATCAAAATTACCATTAGCATCAATTAAACTTTCATCATTACAGCCTTTTAATTCAACATTAATAATATTAATATTGTCACGCAACACCACAAAAATGATATCATCTTGAGATTTTACAGCTAAATTATTTTCACTACCATTATAATCTTTATTATAACGTACTAAATCAAGTGGTCCACGGTACAATCTATAACCATATTTTTTATATAATTGCCAGGTTAAATTATCAGCCGAAATTGCATATCCATTTCCATAAATGTCAGTCGAAATTTCAACGGCATATTTTATTTTCGCAAGGTATAATTTTTGAATATTTTTGTAATATGTAACATCGGTAGTAGGATTAATCATTGTAACACAACTTTTCGCATATAGTTCATAATCAAATGTGCTACCACTATTTTCAAGTTTTGGTGCTAGTTTTATATCATCCTTTAAAACTATTACATATTCTTTGTCTTTCACATTTTTAGTTATTTCCATTAATTCATCATATGTTGCGATATTAATACCATTATTAATCACGTTTAAAGTAAGACTTGCGTTAATGGTAGGATTCATTTTATCACAAACCATAAGTTTGACGGTACCACTTTCGCCACATAAATAGAATGAACCATTATCATCAATTTTAATAATTCTTTCATCACTACTTGTAAATATTAATTTTTTATAATCAAGTTTTTCATCTCCATTTGATAACATCGCTACAAGTGGTAAAGTTATTTTATTACTCACATCATATTTAGATAAATTTGCAAGTGAATGATTACCATTAAATGAATAATAACCAAGAGTAACAACACCATCAAAGGCACTACCAATTACTTTAATTGGCATTTTAGTCGTATCTACCGCAAGTGCAACATAACTTGTGTATATTTCTACTTCTAAATCTTCAATTTCAATTAATTTAACTCCTGTTTCTTTACTAGTAATTAAACACTTTAAAGTAAATGTTCCTTCGGTTGATGGTTGTGGAGTAACAAAACAACCAAAATAATAATGGTTTGAAGAATCTAACTTAGACACTACTGTTACTTCACCTGCTTTTTCATCACTAAGGATAAATTCGACATTTACTTTACTTAAATCTTCAATATCTGTTTGAAGAGTTACAACTCTTGTTCTTGTATTATTTTTTCGAACCATTACTTTTAAGTTTTTGTCTGTATAATTTGCGAAAGTAAGTAAAGTTTCTTCGGTACTATTAACCCCAATGATTATTGCGTAATATTTATCAGTCCCGTTTTCATGGTCTTTTACAATGATGACATCAAGTTTATCACCTATCTTAATATCTTTAGTTTTTTCATTAGTTAAAAAATCATTAGGGATATTATATTCGTAATTACCACTTTTTTCATTCCATATTAAGGCATCACGGGTTGCGGTGGATGAGAATAAAACAATCTCACTGTTTCCCCCAGTTTCACCAAGTTTTAACGATCCAGCATTTTTAGGAGCGATATCATTACCCGTACCATAACCTAAAACTTCAACTGTTGTTTTATAAGCTTTTTTCATATTTAAGTTTTCTTGTTTGTTAATAATTTCTGAAAGACTCAAAATGTCAATACTTGGTTCTTTATAAATGATTTCTTCCATACCTTCTACAACCTTTTTGATAATTCCTCTTATACAGACATCATCAACTTTGTCACGAACGACTATTAAAGTAAGTTCATCACCTATTTTAATTTTTTTAGTTAAATCATTGTCTAAAAAATCATTTGGATTGGTAAAAGTATAAATTCCTTTAGTTTTGTCCCAAACAAGGGCATTAGCAGTCCCTGTAGAACCAAGTAAAACCGTTTCATTATTATTTTCTAAATCTGTTACTTTCAAGTTACCTTTGCTATTTATTTCTTCGCTTATATTAAGGGAAGTTCCAAAACCACTAACTTTAACTGTAATTTGAAAACTAGCCTTTAAATTATCATCATCACTCATGTGTCTAATTTCACCAAGTGTTGATTCTTTAACTTTTGGTTCTCTATATTCATCATTATTTTTGGTAGGTCCACAACCAACAATGGTGAAAACCACAAATAACAAAGTGAAAACCCCTATAATAGTTTTAATTTTTCTCATTTTCCTAACCCCTTTCATCATTAATTTTCAAAAATTTCAATAAACACATCCTCTAAAGTTTTACCAGGATGCTCCGTTTTGAATTTTTTGATATCAATAGCTTTATATATTGTACCATTACTAATAATGTAAACACGGTCACAAGTTTTTTCAACCGCATCTAAATTATGTGACGAATATAAAACTGTGTTATTTTTCTTTTTATATATTTCCATATAATCTCGTAAAGCCTTACTAGTTTGAGGATCAAGTCCTGTTAATGGTTCATCAAGTAGCCATAATTTAGGTTCATGAATAAGACTTGCCATAATCGAAACTTTCTGTCTCATACCATGCGAATACGATGATATTAACTGATATAATGCTGGTCCTAAATTAAAGATTTTTTCCATTTCCTCAATTCGCACTTTTCTTACAAGAGAATCAACTTTATGAATATTTGCGATAAAATCAATATATTCGATACCAGTCATTCTATCAAACATAGCATGATTATCAGGGACATAACCAATTTGTTTTTTAGCATTTATGTCATCTTTCACAATATCATAACCACAAATCTTAATAGTACCTTCATCAAATGCGAAAAAGCCCGTTAAACATTTAATCGTTGTTGATTTACCAGCTCCATTTTTGCCAAGTAAACCAACAATTTCACCAGCACAGCATTCTAAGTTAATATCTTTAATCGCATATTCTTTTGTATTACGATATTTTTTAGATAAGCCTTTAATTTCTACTATATTTTTCATCAATCATTTCACCCCTTCCTCACTTATCACCACTACTTTGTTGGTTATTTCCTTTATTTTTACACTAATCTCACCTTTTTGGTTAATTAAAAGATATCGGTATGAAACACTAATATTACTAGTACCAAGATTTTTACCAAGAATTTTCCACGTAAATTCATCTTCAATTATTAAAATATCATTATCTATAACTTTTAGACTAGAATTATCAATAAATTCTTGTTTACTCATATTAAATAGAGTACTAAATGTTTCTTCATTTGGTAAATATTTAGTTAGATCACAAATTTCATTTTGTTTTAGTTCAATTAAATCAGTTGTAAAATTAATTAAATCAACATCATCTTCCGTCATATTTTCATTTAGTTTAAATATTGGAAGGCTAGATGTAAACCAAAAAGTAACGACATCTGATTTATCACCAGCCTTAACAATTATTTTTACCACACCAGTTGAATGTGGTACTACTTTTCCATCTTTAATTTCCACCGATGCTAGTTTTTGATTTTCTACTTCAACTAATTGATACGTGATATTAGCTTTAGCATTTTGTGGTGAAATACTAACGATTAGTTTAAAATCATCACTATTAAACGTAGCCCCCGCTAGATCAATAATTCTATTATGTTTACCAATAACATCAACGCTGGAAACTGGCACATCAACAATTACTGGTACTTTTGTAATAACAAGATTTGTGGTAAATATCAAGATAATCGGAATAATCATTATTAAAATTATAATCTTTTTCTTCATAGTTTACCCCTCAAATTCATGAAAGTGTTGGTTAAGTTTTCTTAGTAAATACCATCTACATAATAAAAATACTATTACAATAACAATACTCAAATATAAAATAATGATAACACTTGTAATAAAACTTGATAAAACCATTGTAAGCACAACTTTTAAAATGGTCGTGGTAACACCTAAAAATAGTGATATCATAATTCCCCCAAAAATTACAAATGAAGTACTAACATTTTCTTCTTCTAGTTCATCCTCATTATTTTCGGTAATATTTAAATTATTTAAGTTTCTTCTTGTCGCAACCATAATTTCAGAAAGTGATAAAACACTTGTAAAAATAAAAATAATTAGGACTTGTAAAAAAGATACTGAATTCATTATTACTAATAACAGACTAGTTAACACTAATGATACTTCCGTTATTATAAAACAAAATAGAACCTTACTTAAAACTATAGTTTTTCCCTTAAGTGGTAAAGTCTTTAAAATATAAAACATTTTTCCATCTCTTGAAATATTAGTTGTACAAAAAGTATTAGTTAGTACAACAAACATCGAAACAACAAATAATGCAAGTTCAAAATCGAGAGATAAAAGTGAAAGTATCGGTATTTTAAAAAGCATTTTCTTTAATATATTAACACAAACATAAACCATAAATGGTAAAGTAATAGTTGTTGCGAAAGCCTGAAAGGCATAACCTGGTGTTCTTAACACGACCTTAAATTCTTTTTCTAAAAGAGTAAGCACTTGACTACGTTCTTTAAAATTAATAGCATTAACCTTGATACCTTTATTAATTCCTTCAAGTTTGTTTTGAAGAATTTTGTGGTAGATAAATCCAACCACAAATGCGGTTATACATACACATAATCCCGCAAAGCCTAATACTCCTAATAAACTTAATCCATATTTTTTCTCAATCACCATATTTCCAAGAAAATTAACTGGAAAAAGTTTATTACTAAGCTTATTGATTCGTAACACTCTTTTAAGTTCAAAAAAATAAGCAATATCACCATTTTGTAAAATGGTAGTAAGAAGTCTTAAAAACATACTATACAAATAAAAACCAACACCGATGATAATTACATAACAAATTAAATGTAAAACAAATCTATTTTCAATAAAATCCATAATGTAATTATAGAAGATAGAAAATATAGCAGATATACCACATGAAATCATCGGCACTAATAATAAATGAATAATAATTGTTAAATAATAACTAATACCTAAATTACCGATTGAACCAATAATAATTCCCATCGGAAGTGTTATTATCAATGTTGATAAAACTTGTGAAAAGTAAATTTTAAGCATTTTATAGATAAAAATAGTCCTAGAAGTGATAGGTAAAACGACTAGCACTTCCATATTTTTAGTACTCATAATCGTTTTATAAATTTGTTTAACGCCAATAATAACATTAAAAACAATAACACCTGCATAAGTCATAGTCGAAAGTTCAAATAATCTTTTTATTTTATTACTTTGATCATTAAATATTTGATTCAAATACATTTCGCTAAATTTATCGTAAACATAAATAAAAGTACCATATATTATAAGTATCAACATTAATGTCATTAGATATCCTATGATATCTTTTTTCTTTTTACGAAATAAACTTGCGTATTTTTCGGTAAAATCTTTTTTAAATAATAGATATATTTGATTCATTTTCTTCCCTCCCTTCTCTTATATAATAAACAAAATTTACAACTTATTTTATTGGTA
>OLXB01000470.1_pt1 | contig 20453 bp, 8 predicted proteins | sample 1673681 | NCBI WGS metagenome assembly OLXB01 (sample SAMEA103958121, study PRJEB25191) | human gut metagenome
CGGGGGTAACTTCCTCCGCGAACGCCGCCACGGACAGGTTGCCCATCAGGGACAGCACCATGGTCAGCGCCAGCAGCAGAGAAAGCAGCCGTTTGCTTGTTTTCATGTGTTTTTGGTTCCTTTCTATGATTTTTCTCTATATAAAGCCTTTCGGCAGAAAGCACTCCGAGGAAAGCTCCCGCCGAAATCGTCATCGCCGACTTGACAGCGTCCCGGTGCAGGCAGGAGCTTTTCCGGACGGCCCTGGGCGTATCTGACTGATCCCAAATTGGGCTTCACAGTGACCTGTTCGCGGGGATTTGCACCCCATTCCGCCTCCGGCGCAGTGCGCCGGGCGGGCCGTCCGGTATGCAGTTTTGGATGGCTGTCAGCTCACGCGGAGGCGAGCGGTGGCCGGTGCGAGGCGGGCGGCGTCGCTGCCCGCGTTGGGGTCGAGCGCCAGCAGGTAGTAGGTACCGGGTTTCTCGTTGACGACGTACTGGAAAGCATCGCCGCTCTCGTCTGCCGGGATCTCCGTCAGCTGCGTCCATTGATCGTTGTAGAGGTAGACCGTCATGCCCGCGATAGACTGGAAGCTCTCGCTGCCGCCGTCGGCCACGGATTTGGTTTCGTACTTCAGGGTGCGGAAGGTCAGGGTCTCTCCGGCCTTGACGGTGTATTCATCCGCGTCAAAGCGGGTGAACGCGCCGCCGTCGCTCCAGAAGCTCCAGTCGGTAAACAGGGCCACGTCGATGGTGTCGCCGTCGCTGAGCAGGATGTAGTCCGCCGTGGCGCCCCAACCTGGCCCCATCAGGGGATATACGTGGTTGCGGTAGTACATGAGGTTTTCATCGTGGCCCCAGAAGTTCGGCATGTACATGCTGGTGGCGGAGCCGCTGATGGTCAGCGCCGGGCCGGGCCAGCTGGCCGTCTGCTTTCCCAGAATGTCATGTACCTCTCGGTATCTGTCGTTCTGGCCGTCGACCACCTTTTTCGTGCCGGAGGTTACTTCCTCCGGGGTATAGCCCTTGCAGTACACGCCCAGCAGATACAGATACAGGTGCAGAACGGTAGGCCGCTCCACCACCACATTGTCGATATAGCTGCCGCCGCCTTGGCCGTTTTCGGTGTGGTAACGGTAGAACTCCGCAAGCCTCTGACTCTCCAGATCGAAGTAGGGCACCTCCACCTGCAGGTGGGCTATGGGGGTACCGTCGACGCCGTAGATGGGTACGCCGTCGTTGGAGACGGTGACGTAGACGGTCACGCTGTCGGCTTTCTCCTCGTCATAGTCGTACTGGCCGGGGTCTCCGGCGGCGCTCTTTGTAACGGTAACCGTCAGGTGATAGACTGCCTGCACCGCGCTGTCGGCGCCGCACACGGCGGTGATGGTCAGAAGATAGTCGCCTGTCTTGCTGTTGGTGAAGGACAGGTAATCGCCCTTATCGTCCGCGGCCAGCTTGGTGTGCTCGCTCAGTCCCTCGCCGGACAGCGTGTAGGTGACGCGGTCCGGGCAGGTGTCGAACACATCGCTCATGTACAGGGTATACATCCCGCCCTGCTCCACCTGCGCCGTTTTGGGCGCGGTGCTTTTTACGGTGATGGCGTGGCGGGGAACGGGCCACTGGCCCTCGGTCAGATAGCCGTACAGCGCCGCTGCGTCCGCGATATCCTGCTTGCCGTCGCCGTTGACGTCCAGCCGGGCGAGGGTGGCGGGGTTGGTGATGGTGTTCTTATCGCAGCAGTACTCATACAGGTATTGCAGGTCGTACACGTCCACCGCGCCGTCGCCGTTGATATCGCCCTTCACGGCGGCTCTGGCCGGGGCGGAGGACAGGGAGGCGGTCACGCCCTTCAGGGCGGTACGGTCAACGGCTCCGGCGCTGGACGCGCTGCCCAGCAGTCTGGCCGTTCCGCCGCCGCTGGCAGCCATCGTCTGAGGGACGGCTGCGGAGGTATCGCTCTCCGGCCAGCTGCCCTGCGTCAGAAAATCGTACAGCGCCGCCACGTCCGAGATGTTCGTCAGGCCGTCGCCGTTGACGTCCAGCCGGGCGAGGGTGGCCCTGTCGGTGATGGTGCTGTTGTCGCAGCAGTACTCATACAGGTATTGCAGGTCATACACATCCACCGCGCCGTCGCCGTTGATATCGCCCCGGTCATAGGTCTTGCCGGTGACGGAGATGGGAATGTCGGTCTTGGCCGCCCGGATCACAGGCTCGCCGTCCGCGCCGCTCTGGTACATGACGGGAAGGTAGGTCAGCTCAAAGTAGCCGTCGTCCGCTGCGGTGAGGGTATCACTGTTGTAGGTGAAATATTCCACCTTGACGCCGTTGATGGTGCGGCTGACCGGCAGAACGCGGCTCTCGCCGTTGGTGTAATAGACGGTCAGCTCCATGCCGGTGGGGTCGAAGGCCTCGCCCTCGCTGTAGCTCATTTTATCCGGCAGCTGCGTCACCTTCACCTTATCGACGGTGCTGGTCAGCGCCATCAGATAGGCGGAGTCGTTCTTGAAGAACACCGTGCCCTTGCTGTCGGCAATGGGAGAGCAGATGGCGTACTGCGCCTGATCGTTGGCGGGGGTGAACAGGGCGTAGGCCGTCTCCACCGTGCGGGTGCTGCCGCCCTCCTGATAGGTCTCGGTGGTGGTTTTGCCGGGAGCCGTTCCCGTATCCTCCAGCAGCCGCAATGTGCCGGGGGTGAAGTTGTCAAAGAAGTAGACGCTGGGGTATTCATAGGCGGTGGTCAGCAATCCGGAGGTCTGGGGATAGCCCTTGGTGGGCACACTGTAGAGCACGCTCATGGAATCCAGATCCACCACGGTGATGTTGTGGCCGGTATACGCGCCGAACTGAGACGTACCGGACACGCCAATGTAGGCCCGGCCGTGATACAGTACCGGCGTGCAGGTGCTCATGGCCGGTGTACTCGGGTCGCCGCTGCCGTTGCTGAGGGCGCAGGAGCGCGTATCCGTGATCTTCCAGCCGTCCGCCGTCTGCGTCACGGCGGCGGAGTAGAGATACCCGCCCTTGGAGGTGAAGTAGAACCGTCCGTCCCCGTCTCTGGCGATGGAGCTGCGCACGTCGCCCCGCAGGCCGTCCCAGCGATTCAGTTCTTCACCGGTGGAGGGGTCAAGGCACAGCAGCGCGCCGGTGGCGCTGGAGGATCGATCCTGTCCGTCGTCGGCGCCCACCAGCAGGTAGTTATCGCAGACATACGCGCCCGCCCAGTAGAAGCCGCCCAGACGGGTATACGTCCAGCGGGCCAGCTTTTTCTCGCTGCCGCTGGTGGGATCCTCGTCGGTGGCGGACAGGCAGACGAAATTGGCGTTCTCCTGCTCCTGATTCCAGAAGCCGGTATACACATAGCCGTCATGGTAGGTCAGGGGACAGTTGGGCTGGCCGCCCAGCATGTCCTGATAGATCCACAGGGACTCCAGCGTGGCCGCATCAAAGGCCTGCACCGTGCCGCTGCTGAGGGCCACGAACAGCATGCCGCAGTCGGGGCCGTAGGTGGCGGAGGTGATGGCGAAGCTGGAGGTATCGCACATGGCGCCGGTGGCCACCACCGTACCGGTGACGGATTCCACCTTGTACAGCGTCCTGCCGCTGTAGACGATCAGGAACTCCACGCCGCCCTCCTCGATAAGAATGGGGCAGCCCAGCGCGGAGGTGCTGTAGCCGTCGCCCAGCTTATTGGCCCAGCTGAGCACGGCGGTATCGCTGGAGGTGGGGGTCTTGGCGTTCACCACGCCGTTGGCGTTGTCATTGCCCCGGAAGGAGGGCCAGCTGGAGGTGACGCCTGCGCCGTGGCTGGAGACGGGAGCCGCGGCCAGCGAAATGACGATCTCCTCCGCCTTGCCGGCGGCGATCTCCTGCGTGTCGCCCACATAGCCGGAGCAGGTGGCCACGCAGGTGTAGGTCAGGCCCTCCACCAGCGAGAACGTGCCGTCGTCATTGGGCCAGACGCGGGAACCGCTGCGCATTTCGTACACGGCGGCCAGCGCGCCGTCAATGGTTTGTTTGGTGTCCTTATCCTGAATCGTGACGGTGGTGTCAATAGGCGCGCCCTTTTTCAGCGTCAGGGTATAGGCGCGGGCCTGATGCCCCTCCGCGGTGCAGGCGGTCAGGGTAAAGGTCTCCTGCTTTTTCGTCTCGTCCAGCGGCAGGGTGACGGTAACGGTCTCCGCCGTTTCCCCGGTCTCCGGATCCACCTTCGGCGCGTAGATCTGGTCGCCGTTTACCTGCACACTGTAGCCCGTGACGAAGGGTGTCACCGTCAGCACCGCCTCCTGGGCGGAGCCGAGGACGGTGGTCTGATAGTCATACTGCTTCCAGTAGAAGCCGTCGTCGTCGGCGACCTCGCCCTTGATCACCGGATAGTACGCCGTCTCCATGCCGTCCACCGACAGCGACATGTCCGCCAGTGTCAGCACTCTGGCGAAATCCACCAGATAGTCCTGCTCAAAGGTGACCTTCTTCTCGCTGTCCTCCCGGGAGACGAGGAGGGTGAAGCGGAAGGCTTCCGGCCCCGTCTTTGCCAGACTGGACGCGAATGTGCCGGAGGTTCTCCCGCTGGGCACGTTCGTATCCTTGCCATCGGTACGCGGCACGCGGATCTTGCAGCCCTTGTCCTGAACGGCGATAGCCCAGACGTATACGCTGTTGTTCCGGTCGTCCATCTGCGAAGCATAGACGTGGGTGCCGGCACGGAACTGTTCCGCGGGCAGATACACGCTGGAGGTGCCGACGGCGCTGGCCGCCAGCTTCAGGCTGGTCAGGTAGTCGTCCGTCTCCGGCGTGACAGCCGTGATGGTCAGGGACGTGTCGCCCTCCTTGGGAGCGGCGAAAATGCCCTTGGCGTGGTAGTACTCGTTCTTTGTGGCGATGTAGGTATAGCTGCTGTCGCCGGGGGTCAGGGGATAGGTGCCGTCGGCATCCACGCCGATCTCCGCACCGGCGGCGTTGAAGATGCGCACCGTCACGTCATCATCGTGCTTTACCGTCAGGGGGACGGCGGCCTTTCTGGTGACGGTGAGGGTATAGGTGGTGGTTCGTCCGCTCTCCGGCATGGTGACGGCGATGGTGGCTGTGGTGTCGCTGTCTTCCGCCAGCGGAAGGGTATACGTGCCGTCCCCGTCAAGCTGACCGCCGTTCACCGTAACGGTATAGCTGCTGTTCCGGGCAGGCCGCAGCACCACCGATTCCGTGGTGACCACGCAGGCGTATTCCGTGGTGGTGCCGGAGAAGTCCAGCTTCTGGTCAACGCCGCCCGCCATCACGCTGAGACCGTAGAGGGTAGGGGTGCGCTCCAGCGTCAGCTCCCACGCCTGATACATGGTATAGCCGTCCATATCGGCGCGGGCCTCCAGACGCAGGTCGGCACCCTGTGTACCGGCGGTCAGCACATCCGCCAGCGCCTGATGGGTGGATTCCCAGCTGCGGCTCTTGTCGACCTTCTTGCCGTTGACGTCGGTATACATGGCGCAGAGGGTAACCTTGCTGCCGTTCCACTGGTAGGTCTTGCTCTCCAGATCAGCGCCGGGCACACCGTACAGGTACAGCCCGCCGGTGGTACCCACCGCGTCGGGCACCAGCGCCACCGTTCCGTCCTGTTCCATTGGGTAGCGGTTTTCCGCCGCGTCGCCGCCGTTGACTGACCGCAGCACCGGCTGAGCCATCCACGCCACGCCCTGAGGAACGCGCAGGGTCGTCAGCGTCTCGTCCGCCACGGTCACGCTGCCGTCCTCCGCCACCGTCATGACACCGGACGCGCCGTTCAGGCCGGAGGTCAGGGTGAAGGTATAGCTGCCCGCCGCCAGCGCGGGGTGTTCGTTGGTAAAGGTCTTTTCGTTGCCGTAGGGATCCGCCGCCGTGAAGGTGCAGTCCGTCAGCAGCTGGCCGGTAAGACCCAGAAACCGCACGTTCAACGGCTTGGTCTCCGCGTTTTCGTACTGCGTATAGGCCTCCATCCGCTCCGTCAGCGCCGTGGACAGCGCCGTCAGCTCGTCGGCGGTCTTTTTCACCGTCAGCGCCTTGGCGGCGGCGTCATACTCCTGCCGGGCGAACTTCTGCATCTGGGGCTTTTCCGCCTCCTGCCACGCCAGCATGGCGCGGCCCAGCGCGCACAGCGCCGAGGCGGTCTCCTCGTTCAGCGTGTCATAGGCGGTCAGGAACAGGAACGCGCCCACGCTGTCGGCGCGCTGCTCCAGATCAAAGCTGCCCTTGTCGTCGCTGCGGAGATAGCCGGCGGAAACGCCGTCGATGGCGGTGACAAAGCCGTCGGACGTTTCCAGTCCGGTGAAGGTGTGGGGCGTTTCCTCACGGTTCTGCAGCGCCAACAGCGCCTCGCGCACCGTCTGGTTCGGCTGATAGGGAACGCGCTCCGGCGCGATGAGCACCTCCACATTGGTGGCGGCAAACAGCAGGAAGCTGTTGTCGTCCGTCAGCGCCGTATCGGCACTCTCCGCCGCAGGCTGGACTTCCGCCGGGGTGGTTTCCTCCGCGGCGGACGGCTCCTCCGCCGTCTGTTCCGTCAGGGTCTGCTCTGTGATCGCCGGGGACGGCTGGACGGCCCACGCGGTGGTGGGCAGCAGGCTCAGGGTCATGACCAGCGCCATGAAAAGCGATACGATCCGTTTTTTCACTCCGCTCTTCCTCCTTAATACATGCATAGGATCCATTTCTGATACAGCTTCTGCCAGGGCTTCAGCTTCCGGCGGAAGCACCGCAGCGTGTCGTCGGCAAAGTACCGCATCTGGCTGCGCTGGGTCTCGGTGATGGGGTGGGGGCTGTAGCGGGCCTCGGCATTCAGCCAGACCAGCGCCGGGAAGTCCACCGGCTTTCCCGCCCAGTCCGACACGGCCTTGTCCCGCTGAAGCAGCGAGCCGTTTTCACGGTGCAGGCCGCCGTGCCACATCAGCTCCATGGCGTAGGCGAACAGGGCCGCGGTGGCGGCGGCGCGGTCAGCGCCGTCAAAGGCGGCGGCGCGGCGTTTGCACGTCCGGTGGCGGCGCAGCACCACAAACAGGATGGCCGCCAGCAGCGCCAGCGCCAGCAGGAGCAGCAGCCACCGGCCCACATGCAGCCGGGACAGGCTGCTGCGGAGGGTGGAGGAAAGCTCCTTCCAGATGGTGATGACCTGAGGCTGATCGGCGGTCTGATCGGGTATTTCCACGGTGCTGTGGCGCACCGTACTGTTCTGATTTCCGCCACCGTCCTGCGCCTGGGCGCCGGTCAGGTCGGCGTCGTTATCCGGCTGGAACCAGCGCCAGTCGGACTCCGCCATCACGTTCAGGTAGGGGGTGGCCGTTTCAAAGGGGATCCAGCCCACGCCGTCCTCGTAGTACTCCGCCCAAGCGTGGGCGTCGTCAGCGGTCAGGGTCAGGGCGGTCTCGCCGGTTTTGCCGGACACCATGTCCGGCGTGATGAGATAGCCCTCCACATACCGGGCGGGGATACCGTAGTACCGCAGCATCATCACCGCCGTCGTGGCGTACTGCACGGCGCTGCCCCGGCCGGTCTCCTGTAGGAAGCTGCTGACGGGGTCGGCGTCCTCCGGCAGCGCAACGGGGGACTCGTCATACTCCACCATTTCCGCGAGACAGGAGCGGATGCGGCTCTTGGCCTCGTAGGAGGTGATGGAGGCGGGCGCTTTGCCCAGAAAACCCGTCAGCGTTTTTTGGGTGTCCTCCGGAATGGTCAGGTAGTTGTCATAGACCAGCTGGCGATAGACGGTCTCCTGTGCCAGATAGTTCTTCAATTGGGGATCCTCCAGATGCTGGCTCAGCACGTCCAGCAGCTCATAGGCCCGGGCGGTCAGGTTACCGGAGGTGGTGTAGGCGTAGTGCTTTTCCCCTTCCGGCAGGGTATCTCGCAGCTGATAGGGGTCGCACACGCCGCTGTCCGACAGCTCGTAGGGCAGCAGAGCGAAGCGGCGGCACGCACCGGAGACGTCGATCTGCACGTCAATCTGCGGCGTGTCCAGCTTCAGCAGCGCCGCCAGCTGGCTCAGCTGGGTCTGGGAGAAGAAATCGGCGCTTTGCAGCCAATATACGTCGTTGGCCTGGTGGGACAGCTCGCCCGCGTCCAGCGCCGTCCATCCGTCGCGGGTATAGCGCTGGCCGATGAAGCCCCGCAGATACAGGGACTCCGGCCGGGACAGGGTCACCTCCAGCATGGGAGTATCGGAAAAATCCACACCGGCGGAGAAATCGCCCTCCGGCATGGCCTGAGCTTCGTTTTCATAGCGCAGGGCGTGAACCGCCTTGCGGACGGTCTCGTCGGCGGATGTCGTATTCCACGACGCGCCCAGCCCCGTGATGACCGTGACGCCCACGGTCAGCGCCGCCAGCAGTACCGCCAGCGCCGCCGTCCACAAGGACACGGCGGGGGAGCGGCGGCAGCTCCTCCGGCTGCCCAGACACAGCAGCGCCGCGCCCAGACACAGCAGCGCCAGCCACCACGCGCCGCCGGCGCTGCCGCTGACAGCGGCCAGCGCCACGCCTGCCGCCGCCAGTACGATGTTGACCGCAGGCGCGTACACCGCCAGACTGCCCAGCAGCGCACCCAGCACGATACAGGCGGGGAGCGCCGCCCACAGGGCCGCAGTCTCCCCGCAGGCCAGCGGCAGATGGATGCGGCCCGTCAGCAACTGGACATAGGCCAGCACGCCGTTGAAAAGGCCTGCGGCGCTGTCCCGCGCCTGGGGAAGCAGCAGGCACCACGCGGCGGCAGCCAGCGCCAGCAGCGCAGGAAGCCACTGCCGCCAGCCACGGCTCATGGCGCACCATACGGCCAATGCCAGCGCCGCCGCGCCTGCCGCCATGGCGGGCCACAGGGCGCTCCAGCCGAAAAGGGCGCATAGCGTGCCCAGCAGACCGCCGTAGACCGGCAGCGCCGCGAGACTCCGCTCCGCCACGGCCAGCGGCACAGATGCAGTTGTCTCCCGAACCGGCGTCAGGCGCAGGGCGGGTGTGGTTTCGTTTTTCAAAGGGAGTACCTCTTGATAAGTGGGATTCTATTGGTAATGGGTATATAACACGCATTTCCAAGGCTCCCCTTGTTGCAAGGGGAGCTGTCGGCAAAGCCGACGGAGGGAATAAAACGATAATAGACAACCCCTCCGTCAACGCTTCGCGTTGCCACCTCCCCTTACACAGGGGAGGCTTTTGGTTTTGCTTCCGTTTAATACAAATCGATCTCGTACAAAGCCGCTTCCGCGTCGGGGGAGAAGCAATAGCCCCGGCCGGGGAAATCCTGCGGCAGCTCCGCTGCGCAGAACAGCCCCACCAGCTCCGCCGGGTCGCAGACACGCTCCAGCGCGGGACACCCTCCGGCAGAGACGAACACCGTCTTGCCATTGGCCCGGCCATACTGGCGGAGATACAGCTCCGCCACGCTCTCCAGCGTGGAGGACGCCGGTGCGCTCAGCAGCTTGGGCAGCATGTCGTACAGGTCGTTTTCATCCTCCAGCTCATACAGGGCGCAGTCCTGTCCGGCGGCGTCGTTCCACGCCACGCAGCACCGGACGCCTTGCCGCAGCAGCTCACGGGCCAGCGAGATCACCATTTCCGCCATGGCGCTGGCCTGTTGGGGCGCTTCGCTTTCGGCGCGGCGCTCCCACAGCAGCAGGACGCTGCGCTCCAGCGGCAGGCCGGGGTCGCGGACTACCAGCCGATCCAGCTTGCTGCTGAGCTTCCAGTGGATCTGCTTGGCGCTGTCGCCGGGGACATAGTCCCGCAGCTGGAAGGTATCGGCAAAGTCATAGCCGGGGCGCTCCTGGGAATAGCTGTCGCTGTCGTCGCTGACGCCGGTGCGCAGGGGCAGGTTCAGCCGCAGCTCCATCAGATCAGGCTCCACCGGGAACTCCCGGCGCTCCGCCGGGGGAGCGGGGAAGCCCGCCAGACCCAGCAGGTCGCAGACGCGGGTTTTTTCCACGCTGAGGCGGTACACACCGCACAGGGGATCGTCCAGCGTGACGGCGCTCTCGCCGCTGCGCTTTGGCGGGGCGGACAGGGCCAGCGCCGCCGCGGCGGTCTGTCCGGTCAGCAGATTCTCCGTCCGCAGCCACACCCGGACACAGGGCAGCGGCAGCGCCGAAGCGTTCTCCACCCGCACCGTCAGGGGACAGGCGTGATGGGCCACGCCGGTTTGCGGCGCGTCCAGCGTCACGGTGACGCGGCGGCGGGCCAGAAGCGCCAGCACGATACCGCACAGGGCGATCACCACCAGCGCCGCACCCACGGCCAATGCCGCGGCGGCCCCGGTCAGCACGTACCACAGCGCGGCGCAGGCCAGACACGCCAGCCACACAAGCAAAGCCGTCATGGTCACTTCTCCTGCACCTGGGGCATTTTCACGGTTTTCACGATCTCCGCCGTCACGTCGGCGGCGGACAGGCGGTGCAGGCGGGCCTTGGCGCTGAGCACCAGACGGTGGCAGCACACGTCGTCGAACACCGCCGCCACATCCTCCGGGATCACGTAGTCCCGGCCACGGACAAAGGCGCAGGATTTCGCCATACGGCACAGGGCCAGCGCGCCGCGGGGGCTGACGCCCAGCTCGATAAACTCATTTTCACGGGTGGCTGTCACCAAGTCCACCACGTAGGCATACACGGGATCGGAAATATGCACCTGCCGGGCGTCGTTCATCAGGGAGAGCAGCTGCTCACGGCTCACCGCCGCCGTCAGCTTGTCCAGCGGGTTCTCGTGGTGGCGCTCCTTCAGAATGTCGATCTGGCTCTTGGCGTCGGGATAGCCCATGGAGGTGCGGATGAGGAAGCGGTCCAGCTGTGCCGCCGGCAGCAGCTGCGTACCGGCAGAGCCTACCGGGTTTTGGGTAGCCAACACCACAAAGGGCTCCGGCAGGGGGTAGGTCTGGCCATCCACGGTGACGTGGTACTCCTCCATGGCCTCCAGCAGCGCCGACTGGGTCTTGCTGGAGGTGCGGTTGATCTCGTCCGCCAGCAGCAGGTTAGTCATCACCGCGCCGGGCTTATAGTCGAAATTGCCGGTGTCCCGGTTATAGACGGAAAAGCCCAGAATGTCCGAGGGCATGGTGTCCGACGTGAACTGCACGCGGCGGGTATCCAGTCCCAGCGTCCGGGCAAAGCTGATGGCCAGGGTGGTCTTGCCCACGCCGGGCACGTCCTCCAGCAGCACGTGGCCGCCGGATAAAATCGCCATCAGCACCTTTTCCACCACCGCTTCCTTACCGGCGATGACGCTGTTGATGGACTTCAATATGGTGGTCGTAATGTCATTCATACGTTGTTCTCTCTTTTCTTTTTCAGTACCAGTACCAGCGCCATCGCAATAACGACGGCGATGACGATCAATACAACAGGCAGAACAGGGAAGGAGCCGCCGCTCTCAGCGGGGGTCTCTGTGTCAGTATCCGGGGTCGTTTCCAGCTGGACGGGATGGGCGGCGGTCAGGTCGAAGAACCGACCCTCGCCCTGCTGCCGCAGCTCCATGGCGGTCAGCGCCTGCATGGCCTGCTCACAGGCCATGGCGTCCAGCGGGCCGTCCTTCTCGTGGGCGAAGCCGCCGTCAGAAAGCCGGAAGTCCATCAGCGCTTCTACCACGTTGCGCTGGTTCTTCTGAAAGCGCCCGTCCTCTACCGGGTCGATGTCCAGCGCCGTCAGCGCCAGGATCACCTGCGCGCAGCTTTCGCTGCTCTGGGCGCCCCAGCTTTCAAAGCCGCCGGTGACCGTCTGGGCCGCCGACAGGGCATTCAGCGCCGCGTCGATAACCTCCTGATACTGCTCCCGATAGGGAGCCAGCGCTTGCAAGGCCATGGCGGTGATGTCCACATCCATGGCGCCGCCGCCAAGGGAGAAGCCGCCCTCCGGCAACTGGGCGGAGACGATGGCGTCGAGCATGTCCTGACGGCTGTACCGGGCGTCGGCGGGCACTTCCGCGCCTACCGCGTCTATGGTCAGTAGGGCGAAGATCCAGCCGTTGAGACCCTGTCCGCCCAAGTCCTCCTCGCCTTGCCAATTGTAGGTGCCCTCCGCCACCAGATCGATGGCCGTTCCGTCGGGCTTGGCGCCGAAAACTGCGGGGTCGCCCCCCAGCGCCGCCGCAGTCAGGGCGATGCGGTGGTACTCCGTGGCCTTCACGGCGTGAAGGCCGCCGTTCTCCGCATATTGCCGCTCCACGTAGGCCTGCAGCCTGGCCAGATACCCGGCGTAGTCGTCGGCGATACCGGCGCGGGCCATGGCCAGGGCCGTCCAGTCGGACACAGAGCTTCCGGCGGGGAAGGCATCCTCCGTCAGCAAGGGTTGGTTGTCGGCTATGCCCCGTTCCGCCCGCTGGGCAACGGCGACATCCATGGCTAAGTCGCCCCACGAGGGGGTCTCGCCAAAGGCGGGGACGCACAGCGTCAGCGCCAGCAGCAGCGCGGCGGCCAGCGCCGTAATGTTACGCAGTTTCATCATGTTGTGTCTCCTCTCCGCCGGGCTCCGGCTCCGGGTCGGGGTTGGGTTCCGGTTCCGGGTCAGGCTCCGGCTCGGGGTCAGGGGTCGGCTCCGGCTTTATGGCCGGGTCGCTCTGGCCGCAGCCGGTGCAGACGCCGTTTTCATAGTGGTGGCCTGTGGCGGGGATGGTCTCGGTATGGCTCTCGCCGCAGAGGGAGCAGGTATAGGTCTTTTCACCCGGCTCGGTGCAGGTGGCGGCCCTGGTGACCGACTCGGTCTCCGTATGGGTGTGGTTGGGGTCGATGGCGCCGCAGATGCTGCACTTGCCGTCCTGATAGGTGTGGCGGGGCGTATAAACGCCGTCGATCCACGTGCCGCAGTATCGGGTCAGCGGGCCGGTGTCGCCGCCGGTGCCGCCGCCGATATCCTTGCCATAGGCCAGCGTAAAGCGCAAGGTCAGCACATCGCCGTCACTGAGGAAGTATCCGGACATGCCGCGGCCGGGATAGGTGGAGCCGTTGATGCTGTACATCCAGCCGGAGGCCGTGGTGTAGTCAAATTCGCCCAGACTGTCGTTGGCGATGGCGGGCTTTGGCACCTTGATCGTCTTGCGATCCAGCTCCAGCAGCTTCTGCAGCTCCTCCGGGATGGCCACCCCTTCAAAGGCGCTGGCACGGGAAATGCGCGTCAGGTAGAAGCCTTCATCCAGCGTGCCGCTGAAGGACACCCGATAGCCCAGATATTCCAGCGCCGCCTTTATCACGTAGGAGGCGGGCTGATCCTGAAAAATGTCGCAGTCCATCACCGTGTCCACCACGCCCAGACCCAGCACGGAGAGATCCAGCCGCACCGTGGCGGTGCCGATCTTCTCGCCTTCGTCACGCACCTTGTAGATGATCTTATAGTGCTGATAGGTGGAGTTGCCGTTGTCGTCCCACGCCACGACGGTCACGTCGTGCTCCGTCTCGTCGCCGCCCCGTCCGGTATCCAGAAACAGGTCGTATTCCAGACCGCCCGCGCCGGAGCCGGTGCTCTGCTTCACCACCTTGCCGTCCATGGTGACGGTCACGTGGTTCTGGTTCAGGGGGTTGCCTTGCCAGTCCTCGGCCCAGACGGTGAAGGTCAGGTTGCGGTTGGTGGTCTCGATGACCTCACTGCTGAGGTTGGTACGGATGGTGGGGGGATTCTCGCCCTTGGTGGGGTCATCCTCGTTGGCCATGGAGGCCCGGTAGTTGATGACGTAATCCACACGGCTGATGGTCTCGCCGCCCCGCTTCAGCAGCAGCGTGATATCGTTGCGGCCCAGCTGCAATTTTGTCAGGAAGTCGTCGCCGGTGGCGGTGACCCACTTGCCGTTGACCCGCACACGGAGATAGGTGTCATCGTCGCCGTTGACCACCATGGCCTTGAAGGAGAACAGGTCGTTCTGCAGTTCCTCCTGCGCGATGGTGCGGTTGCGCAGGTCGGTGGCGATCTGGGGTCCCTGGGGCTGCTCCGGGTCGGCGGGCTGCTCGGGATCCACGGGGCCGTCGCCGTTGTCGCCGGGCTTTTCGTCCGGCGTTTCCTCCGGCTGCTGGCCGGGGTCGGGCTCGTCCACGGGGATCTGCTCGGGCTGGGGAGCCTCCTCCGGCGGGGTGTCCGGCTCCTGCTGAGTGTCCTTCTGCTGGGCCTGACCGTCCCCGTCGCCGTCGCCTGCCGCGCTGTCCTGAGTCTGGGACTGCTGGTCGTACCGCAGGCCGATCTGGTCGATGTTCAGGCCGGGGTAGGACTTGGCCTGCGGCGTCTCCGGCTGCTGACGGGGCGCGGACAGCGCTGCCCAGCTGCCTGCCGCCAGCGCCAGCGCCAGCACCAGACACACCGCGCCGGACAGCAGCGCCTTTTTGTATTTTTGAAGCAATTCTTTCATATTTCCTCAATTCTCCCAGCGGTTTTTGTCAGCAAAAAACGCCGGACATCCCAAGATGCCGGCGCATTTTTCGCAGAAAAAAGCTGATCTTTCCACCGAAATCTGGAAAAATCAGCGTGCTGTCTGCTCGTATTGCATACGGAGAGTGCGCCCGCTGCATATGGCCCTGGACGGTGCAATTCTCCTGACTCGCGCCGCGAAGCGTTGCCGCTTCCCGTTGTCGCCTTACCTTCTCACAGACGGATATCTGCAATGGCGGAGTTTCCTCCCGGCGGCGAATTTCGCCGCTTCAGACGCCTTCTTGCGCTCACAGTGCCGGTCGCGCGGGGTTTGTCCCCATTTCTTTTTCACCGCTGCCTGCCCCCGAAGGGGAGCCGTGGGGCAGCGGTTACACCGGATCAACAGGCCGTATATTCTGATACAGGTTATATTATAAGGGCACTGATGGGGTAAAGTCAACCCCCGCCCGCCTTTTTTCGACCGTGGTGGCGGGGGAGCGAACCGAGCGCTGCCAGTGGCAGATGCAGCGAGGTGAGCGAGTGGCAGCGGTCAAAATTTCGGCGGCTTAAATGCCGCTGCGAAATTTTGGGCACCGCAACAGGGCATCCGTAATTCGGCCCCTTTACACAGGGGAGGCTTTGGTTACGGATTGCCACGCCAGTGTGAGCACTGGCTCGCAATGACAGGCTTTCATGCCGGCTGTTTTAATCCTCCAGAATCTCCAGCTCCCTCTCGTCCACCTTGCGCAGCTTCTTCTTGCTGACCAGCTCGTACATGCAGGGCACCACGAACAGCGTCATCAGCGTGGCGTACAGCAGTCCGCCGATGCACACCAGCGCCACCGGCTGGATGAGGGACGTACCGGCGTTTTTCGCCAGCGCCGTGACGATCAGGCCCAGAATGGTGGTCAGGGAGGTCATGAGGATGGGCCGCAGGCGGGTGACGCCGGCGTCGATGATGGCGTCGCGGCGCTCCATGCCCGCCAGACGCTGCTGGTTGATGTAGTCCACCAGCACGATGCCGTTGTTGACGATGATGCCCACCAGCATGACGAAGCCGATCAGGGCGATGACGCTCATCTCCGTGCCCGTCAGCAGCAGGGCCAGGAAGCCGCCGGTGAAGGCCAGCGGGATGGTGAACATGACGATGAACGGCTCACGCAGGGACTGGAACTGGGCCACCATGACGAAGTACACCAGCACGATGCCCAGCAGCAGCATCAGCATCACCTGACCCATGGCGTCCATGATCTGCTCGCTCTCGCCGTTGAACTCGATGGATGCGCCCTCCGGCAGCTCCATGGCGTTCACGGCCTTGGTCACCTGATCGGACACCAGGGTGACGTTATTGCCCTCGGCGATGGCGGCGGTGACGGTAACGCAGCGGCGCTGCTGATCCCGGTTGATGGTGTTCAGGCTGACGGTCTTTTCCACCGTGGCAACATCCTTCAGCAGGAAACTGCTGTCCGTATCCTCGTCGCCGCTGCCGGACAGGGACGACAGGGAGGAGGACGAAGAACTGCTGCCGCCGCTCATGGCGGAGGACATGGTGCTGTCGGGGTCGATCTTCAGCTCCGGCAGCGTCTCCACGGTGTAATTGCTGCTTTCGTCCTGCTGGATGATCAGCTGCATGGAGGAATCGTCCAGCTCCATCTCCATGCCGGAGGTGCTGGTGTTCAGGGCGGCGGCCACCTGCATGTAGATCTGGGCTACGGTCATGCCGTGCTCCATGGCCTTGGTGCGATCCACCGTCACGTGCAGCGCCTGCGCCGCATCCTCCAGACCGTCGGACACGTCGGCGGTGCCCTCCACCTGCCCGATGCGGGCGGCGATGGCCTTGGCGGTGGATTGCAGCGTCTCCATATCCTCGCTGTACACCGTCAGGGACACACCGCTGCCGGTGACGTAGCTCATCATGCCGGACATGACGTTGGCCGCGGTGACGGTGCAGTCCATGTCGGCGCACAGGGCCTCGATCTCCTTGCCCACGCTGTTGCCGGAGTAGTCGTCCGGCAAGGTGATGTAGATTTCCGCGTCATACTCGCCGCCGGAGGAGGACATCAGGCTCATGCTGCTGTTGCCCTGGATCATGGCGCCCACGGCGTCCACGCCCTCGATGGTCATGCAGCGGCGGGCCACCTCGTCGGTGTAGGCCACAGCGTCCTCGCGGGTGCAGTCCTCCGGCATGGCAACGGTAACGCTGACGCTGTTCATATCCATATCCGGCATGAAGCTGAAGCCACGGCTCAGCGTGACCGCGCAGGTCAGCACCAGCAGCGCCACCGCGCCGCCCAGCACCGCCGCCTTGTGGTTCAGCGACCAGAGGATGGCCTTTTTGTAGGCGGGGTAAATTTTATCCAGCAGGCCCGGCTTCTGCTCCAGCGGACGCTGGAGCATGCCGCTGGCCATGGAGGGCACCAGCGTCAGCGCCACCAGAAGGCTGGCCAGCAGGGAATAGGTGATGGTCAGGGCCAGATCGGTGAACATCTGGCGGGTCAGGCCCTCCACAAACACAATGGGGGCGAACACGCACACGGTGGTCAGGGTGCTGGCGGCGATAGCGCCCAGCACCTGCTGGGCGCCGGACACGGCGGCCTGCACCACCGTGGCGCCCCTGGCGCGGAGCCGGTAGATATTCTCAATGACCACCACGGAGTTATCCACCAGCATGCCCACCGCTACCAGCAGGCCGCTGAGGGAGATCATATTGATGGTAACACCGGTGAAGTACATCAGCACCACCGCGAAGATCACGCTGGTGGGGATGGAGATCAGGGTGATGAGGGTGGGCCGCCAGTCACGCAGGAACAGGAACAGCACCACCACGGAGAACAGCGCGCCCCACAGCAGGGAGGAGACGATGGTATCCACGATCAGGTGGATATAGTCGCCCTGATCCATCAGGGGCTTGAAGCTGATGTTGGGGTACTGGTCGGTCAGCTGCTCCAGACGGGCGGTGATGTTGTCGGACACCTCCGCCGTGGCGTAGTTGGACTGCTTGGTGAAGGAGGCGATGATGCCGTTTTCGCCGTTGAGCTTGGCGTAAATTTCATCGGAGTTGTCGGTATAGAACACGGTGGCCACGTCGCTGAGGCGGATGGGCTCCATGCCGTCGATGCCCAGATCGAACAGCACCATATCCTCCAGCTCGCCGCTGGTGCGGATCTCGTTGCCCACGGACACCATGTAGCTGACGCCGGCGTTATCGTCTATGTACCCGGCGGGCATGGAGAAATCCTGCGCCGTCAGCAGCTGCTCCACCATGGAGACGGACAGCATGCCGTCCAGATCCAGCTGCTCCAGCACCTGCTTGCGGGTCTGGGCCAGCTGCTCCTCCCCCTGCTCGATCTGCTGGAGGGCCAGCTTCAGCTGGACGTTGCCCTCGGTCATCAGCAGCACGCCGTCCAGCGCGGACTCCACGCCGTCGGAGATCTGGCTGCCCAGCGAGTCGAACCGCTTGGGGTCGTTGAGGAAGTCCTCGATATCCTTGATGGTCTTTTCCATCTCGTCCACACCCTGCTTCAGCTGATCCTTCGTCCGCTGAGCCACCAGCGCGGAGAGCGCCTGCGTGTTCTCCATAACGCGCTGGGCCAGCGTCAGATTCTCCGCCGACAGGGCTTCGTTCTCCGCCCGAGCGGCGGCCTTGTCCTCGTCGGTGGCGTCGGGGTCGGCGATGATGCCCAGATTGGCCTGTATCTTCTCGTTGTTGGCGGTCATGGCGGCCTGATCGTCGGCGATGCTCTGGCGCAGGGCCTTCTCCTCCTCCGACATGGCGGGAGTGGTGTTCAGGGCGTCTTTCAGAGCGTCCACCGCCTTGTTCAGCGCGTCGGTCACGCCGTCGCCGATGCCGTCGGCAGCTTCGGCGATGCCCTTATCCAGCGCTTCCTGGGCATCGGTGACCTCCTTTTTGGCGCTGTACAGCTTACCGGCGGCCTTGTCCAACTCCTTGCCCGCCTTTTCGCGGATGGTCTCGGTCAGGGCAGCCATCTTCTCCTCGTCCAGCACCACATGCATCTCGCGATCCATGGTGCCCATGATCTCCACGCTGGCCACGCCGGTGATGCCCGTCAGCTTGCCGGTCAGCTCGCTGTCCACGAAGTCGCTGAGCTGGCCCACATCCATGTCGCTGCTGCTGATGGCGGCCACCATCACGGGGATCATGGAGGGGTTCACCTTCAGGATATAGGGGGAGGACACGGTATCGTCCCACTGACCCTGCACCGTGGACACCTGCTGCTGGATATCAATGCCCAGCGCGTTCATGTCGGCGCCGTCCTCGAACTCCATCACCACCATGGAGACGCTGTTCTGGCTGGAGGACTGGATCTCCTTCAGCTGATCCAGCGTGGCCAGCGCTTTTTCCAGAGGCTTGGTGATGTTCTTCTCCACGCTTTCCGGGCTTGCGCCGGGGTCGCTGGTGACGACGATGACATAGGGATAGTCCATGTTGGGCATCAGGTCGGGGGTCATTTTCAGATAGGCTACCACACCCAGAATCAGGATCGCCAGCGTCACCACATAGACGGTCAACGGTTTTTTTACACTAAAGGCAGGCACGAATTTCTTCCTTTCTGCTGCGCCGCAAGGCGCGCCGTAACGCTGTAAACGGCTTACGCCGCGTTTTTTGATGCTTTAGTTTACCACCACTTCTTTTTCAAATCAATCGCTGGGGCGAAAAATTTACGTTTCTGTTACAATTATGAATGGAACATATGCTAACCGTGGGAAAATCCCAAAGTTTCCCGCAAAATAGTTCGCAAGTCGAAATATCAGGGCAGGGGACGGCCGACAACGCCGCCGGGATAGTCAAGAATGTATGGAACATTCCACTTATACCGTGCTGAAAGTTATGAAAATGCGCCAAAATGCACAAAAACGGTAACATTTTTTCTACATTTATTCTTCGTTTCAGAGGGAGACAATCCACCGGTTCCGTATTATAATGTACAATGGAACAAAAAAGGGGCCGCACGGCGGCACAACGAACGTGGAAAGGAAAACAACATGGCTATCAAGATCGGCATCAACGGCTTCGGCCGTATCGGACGCATCGTCCTGCGCATTATGTGCGAAAACCCGGAGACCTTCGACATCCGCGGCATCAACCTGCGGAAAGCGGATATCGACTATATGGTGTACCTGCTGAAATACGACTCGGTATTCCGCAACTTCCCCGGCATGGTGGAGCACGCAGGCGGCGACCTGATCGTGAACGGCCATAAGATCAAGGTGTACAGCGAGTCTGACGCCGCCATGATCAACTGGGCCGACAGCGAGGCGGAGTACATCATCGAATCCACCGGCGCCAACAACACCACCGATAAGGCCAGCCGCCACTTCAAGGGCGGCGCGAAGAAGGTCATCCTCACCGCGCCCGCCAAGGACGACGCCACCCCCACCTTTGTCTACGGCGTCAACAGCGACGAGTATCGCCCCGACATGAAGGTCATCTCCAACGCCAGCTGCACCACCAACTGCCTGGCCCCGCTGGCCTACGTGATCCACAAGACCTTTGGCATCGAGCAGTCCCTCATGTCCACCATCCACGCCTCCACCGCCAAGCAGAAGGCTGTCGACTCCCGCGGCGGCAGCGACTGGCGTACCGGACGTTCCATCCTCAACAACATCATCCCCACCTCCACCGGCGCCGCCAAGGCCGTGGGTCGGGTGATCCCCTCCCTGAAGGGCAAAATGACCGGCATGGCTTTCCGCGTTCCCACTGCCGACGTGTCCGTGGTGGATCTGACCGCCCGCCTCAGCACCAGCGCCTCCTATGCCGATATCTGCTATGAGATCCTGCACGCCTCCGAGACGTACATGAAGGGTATCATCGGCTATACCCGGGATCAGGTGGTGTCCACCGATATGATCGCCAATCCCTGCCCCTGCGTATTCGACGAGACCGCCGGTATCATGCTGGATCAGGACTTCGTGAAGCTGATCGCCTGGTACGACAACGAGTGGGGCTACAGCAACATGGTCACCCGTATGCTGAAGCACATGTATGACATGGACATGGCGGAAGTGTTCAACGAGATCAAGAAATAAAGAAGCAAAAGAAAAAAGCCTGCGTTGCAGGCTTTTTTCTTTTGCACAGCCTGTCAAAGAACGCCAGTTCTCGTTATGCGAGAGCTGGCGTTTTAGTCGTA
>OLXB01000476.1_pt1 | contig 20219 bp, 25 predicted proteins | sample 1673681 | NCBI WGS metagenome assembly OLXB01 (sample SAMEA103958121, study PRJEB25191) | human gut metagenome
GGAATCCAAAATTGGATCCAAAGCCTTTTCTTTCTTCCATTGTTTTCTCTCCTTATTTTTATTCGCTCCCCTGTTGGGAAACGTGAGTCGCCTCCTGACCATACCTTCGGAAACGACCGCCCGAAAAAAGCGGGTGCTCTTATCAGGTTATAAAAAGTATACAGGATTTGCCGCTTTGCCGCAATTAGTAATATTTATAAAAATTTAACACCATAATCTACTATTTTAACAATCTATTAACGAGCAGATTTTCCGTCTTCACTGCGTTTTTCTTATTCAATTGTTTTCTAATTTGTGCTATTTCCTGTATTATCATCACTATTTTCTCTTGGATTTTGATTTTTCTTTTTAAGAAACAACCTACGTAGATGTTAATGTCTTAGCGGAGTCGTGTTAAGATAATGTTAATGTTTTGTCGCCAAGAAGCGCATTCTTTCCGCCTGACGGCTTGACAAATTTTGCTTTCCTGCTATAATCTGAAATCGGTTTTCATTTTCAAATTGGAGGTGGGACACATGTCCGTTACCTATATGACACGGCAGCAGCGGGCGGTGCTGGAGGGCGTCAAGGCCAGCCCGGAGGGCTGCGCCACCGCCGCGGAGCTGACAGAGCAGCTGCACCGGGAGGGTCAAACCATCGGCCTGACCACCGTGTACCGGCAGCTGGAGCGGCTGGCCCAGCAGGGACTTGTCCACAAGGCCGTCACCGACCAGGGCGCTTACTACCAGTACTGCGGTCACGACGAGGGCAGCTGCTTTCTGCTGAAGTGCGAAAAATGCGGCTGCATCCGGCATCTGGACTGCTCCCATCTGGGGGAGCTGTACCAGCATCTGGAGCGGGAGCACCACTTCCGCATCGACCCACGGCGGACGCTGTTTTACGGTCTGTGCGAGAGCTGCGGCAGGGAGGAGAACGTATGAAGCGGCTTTTCGCGCTGCTGCTGGCGCTGACGCTGGCGGTCTCCCTTGTGGGCTGCGGCCCACGGCAAAGGGCGGAGGACGGCAAATTGCAGGTGGTGTGCACCGTGTTCCCCTACTACGACTTCGCCCGGCAGATCGGCGGCGACGACGTGGACGTGACGCTGCTGGTGGCCGCCGGAAAAGAGACGCACAGCTTTGAGCCCACACCGCTGGACGTGATCACGCTGTCGGAGTCTGACGTATTCCTCTATAACGGCGGCGAGAGCGAGGCGTGGGTGGAGGACATTCTGTCCGCCGCCGGAGAGAACATCGCCGTGACGCTGCCGCTGATGCCGCAGGTGTCGGCGCTGGCGGAGGAATGGGCCGAGGGCATGGAGGGCGGTCACGACGACCACGACCATGACCATGACAGTGAAGATCACAGCCACGACAGCGATGACATTGAATACGACGAGCACGTGTGGACGTCCCCCGTGCTGGCCAAGACGCTGTGTCAGGCCATCTGCGACGCGCTGTGTCAGGCCGACCCCGCCCATCAGGAGGGCTATCAATCCCGGCTGACGGACTATCTGGCCCAGCTGGATCAGCTGGACGAAGCCTTCCGGGACACGGTGGCGGCGGGACAACGGCGGCTGCTGGTGTTCGGCGACCGCTTTCCCCTGCTGTACTTCTGCAAGGAGTACGGGCTGGACTACCGGGCAGCCTTCCACGGCTGCGCCAGCGACACGGAGCCGTCTCTCGCCACGCTGAAATACCTCATTGATAAGGTGGAGGAGGCGCATATCCCCGTGGTGTATACCATTGAATTAAGCAGCCGAAAGGTGGCGCAGGCCATTGCCGAGACCACCGGCGCGAAGGTGCTGACGTTCCAGTCCTGCCAGACGGTGTCGCGGCAGGACATGGAGGCGGGCGCCACCTATCTCAGCCTCATGTGGGAAAACGTAGAGGCGCTAAAGGAGGGTTTGGCCTGATGGAAGAAAAAAAATTACTGATCGACTGCCGTGACGTGGCGCTGGGCTACGAGGGCAAGGCCCTGAGCCGCCACCTGACCTTTCAGGTGCGCGGCGGCGACTATCTATGCGTGGTGGGCGAGAACGGCAGCGGCAAGTCCACGCTGCTAAAGGTGCTGCTGGGTCTTCTGAAGCCTATGGAGGGCCGCATCACGGTGGACAAGTCCCTGAAGGCCGGTGCCATCGGCTATCTGCCCCAGCAGACCCGTGCCCAGCGGGACTTCCCCGCCACGGTGTATGAGGTGGTGCTGTCGGGCTTTCTCAGCGCACGGCGGGGCCGGTTCTTCTACACCGCCGCCGAGAAGTCCAAGGCCCTGATGAATATGGGCAAGCTGGGGGTGCTGGAGCTGAAGGATCGCTGCTACCGGGAGCTGTCCGGCGGACAGCAGCAGCGGGTGCTGCTGTCCCGCGCGTTGTGCGCCGCCGGAGAACTGCTGATTCTGGACGAGCCGGTGACGGGCCTTGACCCGGAGGCGGCCCACGACATGTACCGCACGCTGGAATACCTGAACCGCACCGAGGGCATCGCCATCGTCATGGTGACCCACGACCTGCAGAACGCCCTGAAATACGCCACCCACATTCTCCACGCCGGGCACAAGGGCTGGTTTTTCGGCACGGCGGCGGAGTATCTGGCCTCGCCCTACGGCAAAAAGTTTGGAGGTGACGGGGTATGAGTCTGCTGCTGGAGATGTTTACCTACCCGTTTATTCTGCGGGCCTTCGTGGTGGGCATTCTGGTGTCGTTGTGCGCGGCGCTGCTGGGCGTGCCGCTGGTGCTGAAGCGGTACTCCATGATCGGCGACGGCCTAAGCCACGTGTCCTTCGGCGCGCTGGCGGTGGCGGTGGCCTGCGGCTGGGCGCCGCTGCCAGTGTCCATTCCGGTGGTGATCGTGGCGGCGCTGCTGCTCCTCCGCATGACCGAGCGCAGCCGTATGGGCGCGGACGCAGCCATTGCCGTGACCTCCGCCTCGGCACTGGCAGTGGGCGTGATCGTTACGTCCCTGACCACCGGCATGACCACCGATGTGGACAGCTATATGTTCGGCTCCATTCTGGCCATGGATCGCGCCGACGTGGCGCTGAGCGTGGGGTTGAGCATTGCCGTGCTGGCGCTGTTCGTGCTGTTTTACCACCGGCTGTTCGCCATCACCTTTGACGAGAGCTTCTCCCGCGCCACCGGCGTGAAGGTGGGGCTGTACAACACGCTGCTGAGCGTGCTGACGGCCCTGACCATCGTGCTGGGCATGCGGATGATGGGCGCCATGCTGATCTCCAGCCTGGTGATCTTCCCGGCGCTGAGCGCCATGCGGGTGCTGAAAAGCTTTCGGGGCGTGGTGATCTGCTCCGGCTGCATCAGCGTGGCCTCCTTCTGCGTGGGACTGACGTCCTCCTACCTGCTGGGCACGCCGGTTGGCGCGTCGGTGGTGCTGGTGGATCTGGCGGTGTTCCTGGTCTGCTGCGGCATTGCAAGGGTGAAAAAGGCGAATTAAAGCAAGCCCTCCGGCGTTGCCGGAGGGCTTGCTTTTTTCATTCCTCTTTAATTTCCTGCAAATACTTATACAGCGTGGGCTGGGCAATGTGCAGCAGCTCGCACACAGTGCCTACCGCGCCCCGTGCGCCGAAAATGCCCTTTTCATTCAGCCGCTTGATAAGCCGCAGCTTGGCCTCCTTGCTGTCAATATCGGCGGGCTTCATCCGGGCGATCTCGCCCAAAATCATCTTCATCACCACGTCGTCCAGCGTGTCCTGCTCCGGCTGCACCTGCGCCACGGCGGGGCGGTCGCCGATAAAGGCATCCAGCATCTGCTGCAAATCGACGTAGGCGCTGATATCCTGATTGACGCACAGGATATAGTCCAGCCTTTCCTGACTGTCCCGCAGGAACAGCGAGGCGGAGCGCAGCGGCGTGCCCTTGCGGCTGAAGCTCTTGTACCCGGTGGTATAGTCGAAGCCCTCTGCCGCCCGCTGACGGGCCACCAGCTCCATGGCGGGCAGCAGATCCTGCTGGCCTACCTCCCGCCCGGTGATGTGTCCCCCGGCGATCCAGATGATATAACCGTCCCGGTCATGGAGCACCACCTCCGTCTCCGGCCCCATCACATGGGTGAGGAAATCGCAGAATTTGATCAAAAGTTTCTCCCGTTCCATGGCGCTTCCGCCCTTTCCAGATAAGATTTTATCTAAATTGTACACGCGGTTGACAAGGATTGCAAGACGTGTTACACTCCGAATTGTAGAAAATTTTTATATCTATAGATAATTTTTACACAGTGAGGTGAATACCATGGCATGGGAAGATCTGCTGCGGCAGAATAACATCGTCTTTCTGGGGGAGGCCGGATGCGGAAAGTCCGAGCTTGCCGTCCATTTGGCTTTGGAGCTGGCGAGACAGGGACGGGAAGTCCACTTCTTCGACCTTGACCAGACCAAGCCCCTGATGCGCTCCCGTGATGCGGAAGGGCTGCTGGAAAAAGCGGGCGTCACCGTCCACTTTCAGCAGCAGTACGCCGACGCGCCCACACAAGTGGGTGGCCTGATTCCCCTGCTTCTGGACGAGAAAAAGGCCGTCATTCTGGACGTGGGCGGCAACGACACCGGCGCGAAATTGATCGGCGGGTACGCCCATTTGCTGAAAACCGCCGACGTGTGGTTCGTGGTGAACCCCTACCGCCCATGGTCGGCCACCACCGAGCATATCGACGGCACGCTGTCCGCCATTCTCCGGGCTTCCCGATTGAAAATGCCCCGGTTTCTGCTGAACCCCAATCTGGGCGGGGACACCACATTGGCGGAGTATCTGGACGGCATCCGGCAGGGGCTGGAGCTGCTGAGTCCCTACGTTGCCGTAGAGGCCGCCGCCGTGCCCGCTCCGTTGTATGAACAGGCCAAGGCGGAGACAGCGCTGCCCCTCATCCCCATTACATCCCATATATCCGTCCCGGAAGCGGGACTTGAGTGAGAGGTATTAGTAAATTAAAGGAGGAAACACTATGCCGCAAGTCACCATCCGCGCAGAGAGCTGCAAAAGCTGCGGCTACTGCGTGAAGTTCTGTCCCAAGGGCGTGCTGGCCGTAGGACATGAAGTGAATTCCAAGGGCTATCCCTTTGTGGTAGTCGAAAAGGCAGAAGATTGCATCGGCTGCGCGATCTGTGGCCGTATGTGTCCCGATGCCGCCATTGAAGTCTACAAATAAGGAGGGAAGAACATGGCAAGAGTATTCATGAAAGGCTGCGAGGCCATTGCCGAGGCGGCGGTGCGCAGCGGCTGCCGGTTCTTCGCCGGTTACCCCATTACCCCGCAAAATGAGATCCCGGAGTATTTTGCTCGTCGTATGCCGGAGGTTGGCGGCGTGTTTGTACAGGGCGAGAGCGAAGTAGCCTCCGTCAACATGGTCTACGGCGCTGCCCAAAGCGGCACCCGCTCCATGACCAGCTCCAGCTCCTGCGGCATCAGCCTTAAGAGCGAGGGCATCAGCTTCTGCGCCAGCGCCCGTATCCCCATGGTGTACTGCAATGTGCAGCGCGGCGGCCCCGGCATCGGTGCCATCCAGCCTGCCCAGCAGGACTATTTGCAGGCCACCCGCGCCAGCGGCAACGGCGGCTTCCGCATGATGGTGTTTGCCCCTGCCACGGTGCAGGAGGCGGTGGACATGACCTACGCCGCATTTGACTACGCCCAGCGTGACCGCAACCCCGTTTTGATTCTGGCTGACGGCGTGCTTGGCACTATCATGGAGCCGGTGGAGCTGCCGGAGATGCGATCTGACGAGGAGATCAAGCGCCTGAAGGACGAGCTGAGCGATTGGGCACTGGTAGGCCATAGTGCTGACAAGAAGGCTCTCATCCTCCCCGGCGGCTGGGCCGGTCAGGAGGATCGTTGCAAGGCCAACGCCGCCATGTACGATACATGGGTGAAGGATGTGCAGGTGGAGGAGTTCATGACCGAGGACGCTGAGCTGATTCTGGTGGCCTACGGTGTTTGCGGACGTATCTCCAAATCCGCTGTCCGTATTCTTCGTGCTCAGGGCTATAAGGTGGGCCTGATCCGACCCAAGACCGTCAGCCCGTGGCCATATGCCAGCTTTGACAAGCTGGATTACAGCAAGGTAAAGGCTGTATTGGATGTAGAGATGTCCATTCCCGCCCAGTTGGTGCTGGATGTAACGCTGGCGGTAAAGGATCGCTGCCCTGTTCACACCTGCCTGCGCAGCGGCGGCGAGATCATGAGCCGTGACCATGTGGTAGCGGCGGCAAAAGCCATTCTGGATAAGGAGGGTGCATGATGGAAAAGGTATACGCGAGAACAAAGGGCATCCGGGACGATATGGTGGTGGGCTTCTGCCCTGGCTGTATGCATGGCACCGTATTCAAACTGATCGGTGAAGTATTGGAAGAACTGGGGGTGTTGGAAAAGGCCATCACCGTTCACGGTGTCGGTTGCTGCGGTCTTGCCATGGAGTATGTTACCTACGACTGTACCACAAGCCCCCATGGCCGTGCCTGCGCGGTAGCCACCGGCGTGAAGCGCGCCAATCCGGACAAGATCGTGTTCACCTATCAGGGCGACGGCGATCTGGCCTCCATCGGCCTTGCCGAGACCCTAAGCGCTGCCAACCGGGGCGAGAACTTTACCGTCATTTTCGTCAACAACGGTATCTACGGCATGACCGGCGGTCAGATGGCTCCGACGACGCTGGTGGGCATGAAGGCAACCACCGCCCCGAAAGGCCGTGATCCGAAGGAGCACGGCTACCCCATGCACATGTGCGAGATCCTCAATCAGCTGACGGCTCCCTACTATCTGGAGCGCACCAGCTGCAACACTCCGGCCAACGTGGCCAAGACCAGGGCAGCCATCAAGAAGGCCTTCCAGAACCAGCTGGACGGCAAGGGCTTCTCCATGGTGGAGATCGTCACCAGCTGCCCCACCAACTGGGGCCTTGACCCGCTGGAATCCCTGAATTTCCTCAACGAGAATATGCTGAAAGAGTATCCTCTCGGCGTAGTGCGGGACAGAAGTAAGGAGGGCGAGTAAATGGAACGGAATCTGATGGTGGCCGGTTTCGGCGGACAGGGCGTCATGACCCTGGGCAAGTTTCTGGCGGAAGCCACCTGCGACAGCACGGACAAGAATGTCACCTTCTTCCCCTCATACGGCGCAGAGCAGCGGGGCGGCACCGCCAACTGCTATGTGGTCATCTCCGATGACGACATCGGCGCGCCGCTGGGTGACAGCATGGACGATCTGATCGTCATGAACGATCCCAGCCTGAACAAGTTCCTCTATAAGCTTGTCCCCGGCGGAACCCTGTTCATCAACAGCTCTATCGTCACCAGTGAGATCACCCGCCAGGATGTGAAGGTGGTGAAAGTCCCCGTCACGGAGATGGCGTTGGAAATGGGCAATGCCAAGGTACTGAACATCATCATGCTGGGCGCTTACGTGGGCTACACGCAGGTGGTTCCCGAGAACGTGGTGTGGCAGACCATCGAGCACAAGCTGGGCAAGAAGCCCAAGCTGCTGCCCCTGAACAGGCAGGCCTTTGAGGCTGGCCTGAAGATCGGCAAAGAGGCCCGGTAATATTTCTTAATACGAAACAGAGCCCCGTGGATGTTTCTCCACGGGGCTCTTGTGTTTCATTGAATCATTTGGTAAACTGAAGATGAGAGCGTGAAAAAATTCACAGAAATAACATAACGGAGGGCTTCCCTATGAAACAACTGAACCGCTGGGTCTACGCCATCGTGGGCGTGATCGTGCTGCTGTTCGCCGGTCTCGTGTATGCGTGGAGCGTGCTGAGCACCCCCATCGCCGCCGAGTTCACCAGCTGGACAAAGGCACAGCTGAGCCTGACCTTCACCATCGTCATGATTCTGTTCTGCATCGGCTCGCTGCTGTGCGGCCTTCTCAGCGGCAAGCTCAGCGCCAAAATGTCCGTGCGCATCGGCGCGGTGCTGTTTTTGCTGGGCTTCTTTCTGGCCAGCCGCACCCAGTCTGTGGCCATGCTGTACATCGGCTTCGGCGTGCTGTGCGGCCTCAGCTCCGGCCTGTGCTACAACGCCGTCATGAGCACCATGGTGCGCTGGTTCCCCGACCGCCCCGGCCTGATCTCCGGCGTGCTGCTGATGGGCTTCGGCGGCGGCAGCTTCATCATCGGCAAGCTCTATCAGGCGTGGACGCCCGACTGGATCGGCGGCTGGCGGGTCAGCTTCGTGGTGCTGGGCATCATCATTTTTGTGGTGCTGGCTATCTGCTCTTTCTTCTTTGTGGCGCCCGGCGCGGATTTCGTCGCCCCGGCCGCCAAGAGCGGCAAGACCGCCGTCAAGGCGGCGGGCCGCGACCACAAGCCGTTGGAAATGGTGAAAAAGCCCACCTTCTGGCTGTACTATGTGTGGGCCATCGCCGTCAGCGCGGCGGGTCTCGCCCTGATCTCTCAGGCCAGCGGCGTGGTGTGGGAGGCCAGCGCCGACCAGACCGCCGGTGCGGTAGCCACCATCGTGGGCCTGATCTCCATCTGCAACGCCGTGGGCCGTGTGCTGTTCGGCGGCATGTACGACAAGTATGGCCGCAGCCTGTCCATGCAGCTGGTGAACATCCTGTTCATTATCACCGCCGGGGTGCTGATCCTGGCGCTGAGTACCCGCAGCATCGTGGTGGTCATCATCGGCTTTGTGCTGGGCGGTCTGGCCTACTCCGGCGTGACCCCCACCAACTCCGCCTTCTGCCGCGCCTATTTTGGCCCGGCGCACTATCCCGTCAACTTCCCCCTCATCAACAGCAACCTGATCTTCGCCAGCTTCGGCAGCACCATCTCCGGCGCGCTGTACGATGCCAGCGGCTCCTATAACGCCACGTTTTTCCTGATCATCGGTCTGGCCGCGGCGGGCATTCTGTGCTCGCTGGCTATCTCCGCCATCGACAAAAAGAGCAAGTAAAAAACAGGGAGTCGGCAAAGCCGACTCCCTGTTTTTTGCTATCATACGCCCCGCAGCTCCACCGACGGGATCAGCGGCCGCACGATATCCGCCCAGCGCTCCAGCTGTGCCTTGTCCGGTGCGTGAAGCCCTGTCCGCAGCACGGAGTCCCGGTCGATAAAGCACTGGATGTAGTATCGCTTCGCACCGGCGATCCATTGGGCGATCTCCCGGAAGGAATCGTCGTCATGCAGCTCCGCCACCGCCGTGGTACGGAACTCGTAGTCCACCGTGCCCTCCAGCAGAAGGGCAGCGCTCTGCCGCACCGGCGTCAGGTCAAAGCCCGGCAGTCCCACCGTGGCGGCGTATTTCGCAGGGCTGTTCTTGATATCCATGGCCACGTAGTCCACCAGTCCCGTCGCCACCACGGCCCGCAGCGCCTCCGGATGGCTGCCGTTGGTGTCCAGCTTCACGGCGTAGCCCAGCTCCTTTATCGAGCGCAGCAGCGCCGGAAGCTCCCGCCGCAGCAGCGGCTCGCCGCCGGTGATGGCCACGCCGTCCAGCAGACCCCGCCGCTTTTTCAGAAAGTCCAGCAATCCCGCGTCGTCCGTGACCGGCTCCATGCCGCCCAGCACCAGACCACCGTTGTGGCAGAAGGGGCAGCGGAGGTCGCACCCCTGCAAAAACACCGTGCAGGCCACGCGGCCGGGAAAGTCCAGCAGTGTCAGCTTTTGCAGTCCGTGGATATCCATACCCATTCCTCCCTTTTCTGTATCTCGCCCATTATTTCGGATAGACGCCCAGATCACGGGCCACCTTGGTGATGAAGTCCTGCACGTTGGTGACCATGGTGGTGGCGCAGAGACTGCCCCGGTCCCGCAGCTTGTTGACCACGAACTCGTCGGCATCCACGGCGTACAGGTACACAGGCCGCACCGTGCCGTCCGGCAGCACCCGGAAGGAGGGCGTCATATTACCGGCGGCGATGGTATGCAGCATGGTGGCAAGGCAGATCACCGTGGTGGCGCCCCGCACCAGCGAACGCATGGCGTAAGCGCCCTGATAGGCGTCGGCGTACACCTCCGGCAGCGGGCCGTCGTCCCGGATGGAGCCGGTCAGCACAAAGGGAATATTGTGCTTCACGCAGCCGTACAGTATGCCGTTGTCGATGTGATAGTCCTGAATGAACTGGGGGATCGAGCCGCTGCGGCGCACCCTGTTCAGCACGTCCAGATGGTGGTAGTGGCCGTTGGGCTGGCTGCGCTGGGTGTAGATGTCCTGTCCCAGCGCCGTATGGAGACAGGCGGCCTCCAGATCGTGGGTGCCCAGGGCGTTGCCCGCCAGCAGGCCGTGGCAGTAGCCGTTTTCGATCATGGCCTCCATGGCGGCCCGTGCCCCGGCGTCAAAGGCGAAGGCGGGCCCCATGACCCAGATGATGCGGCCATGGTCGCGCTCGTGGCGCAGCAGCGCCGCCAGCTGGTCGTAATCCTTGGCGTAGGACGTTTCGCGGCTGCGTCCCTGACGGAACACGAACTGGTCGTCATTTTTCGCTTCCTCCTCCGCCGCGAAGCCATTGCAGTGCAGGTAGATGCCCTCCTCGCACCGCTCGGTGCGGCCCAGCAGCACCCGGTCGCCTTGCTTGAGATTCCGGGCCTCCACCGTGTCCAGACGGCCATCCGGCCGCAGAACGATGCAGGCGTCCATGCGGCTTTCCTCCGCCAGACGCCACTGGCCGTCGATCTTGCAGTACTCCGGGTACATGGAAGTGCTGTGGAAATCCTCGGGGGCTATGCCGTCCCGCTCCGCCGCCTGCCACCGGGCGTCCGGCGCGGCGGTAAAGCAGGGCTGGGCAAAATCGGGATGGTGGTACACGGGCAGTTCAAAAGACATGATGCTCCTCCTCTTTTATTTTCCTTCTATTACGTATACGATTTTTGTTTTCAGGGTGTTGACGGCTCCAGCGCCTTCGCACGCTCTGTCAGCATGGGCAGCGCCCGCTCGAACTCTACGCCGTACCACGCCGCCTGGGGGTCGGTGCGGGTCACTTCGATGCACCGCAGAGTGAAATCCACCGCCAAACGGAACGCGTCCTTCAGGCTCATGCCCCGCATGATGCCGCCCACCGCCGTGGCGGAGAAAATATCCCCCGTGCCGTGGTAGGCGTGAGGCACCCGGCGGTTGAAGTAGCGGTCGAATTGGCCGGTGGCGCTGTCGTAGGACATGAAGCCGATGGTGTCCTTTTCCAGCGAAACGCCGGTCAGCACCACCTTTTCCGCGCCCAGCGCCGCCACGCCCCGCAGCAGAGCCTTTACGTACGCCTCGTCATAGTCCTCCCGGTAGGGCAGGCCGGTCATCAGGCTGGCCTCGGTGATGTTGGGCACGGTGATCTGCGCCTTGGACACCACCTGCGCCATCAGCGCCGGGAACTCCGGGCCGAAACCGGCATACAGCTTGCCGTGGTCGGCCATGGCGGGATCGACGAACAGCAGCGTACCCTCCTCCCGCAGCAGCTCCAGCAGCTCCAGCACCACCGCTACCTGCCGGTCAGAGGCCAGATAGCCGGTATACAGCGCGTCGAACCTCACGCCCTGCGCCTTCCAGTGGCGGGCCACCGGCAGCAACTGATCCGTCAGATCCAGACAGCGGAAATCCGGAAAGCTGGTGTGCGTGCTGAGTACGGCGGTGGGCAGTATGGCGCACTCCACCCCCATGGTGGAGACCACCGGCAGCGCCACCGTCTGGGAGCAGCGGCCCAGACAGGACACGTCCTGTATGCTGGCAATACGTTTCATGAAACGTTCCTCATTTCTTTTTGTGCATTCATTTTATTATACCAGCTTTTGGATATCACTATATGACCAGTTCGTGCAAGACGGGTAATACCAGATGGGCTTCATGATTTTTTTCTTGTGCCGGGGCGGAGAATGTGGTATAATAGCATGGTAATATGCGGGTATGATGGAATTGGTAGACATGCGAGATTTAGGTTCTCGTGCTTTGCGTGTGGGTTCGAGTCCCACTACCCGTACCAAAAAGGGAGCACCCCATAGGGGTGCTCCCTTTTTGGTACGCAGCTGTATAGGACGCGAAACGAGCTCCGCTCTCTCACACCCGCAGGGTGTCGAGACCGGGAGCGACAGTCCACACCCGCATCAAACCGCGAATCTTTACAACTCCCTCTTGGAATCCTCACTCATTTATGGTAAAATGACACAAAGCCAAAGGAGGTGCGGCGCGGTGAACGAGGGACTTGTGTATGAGATCCTGTCGGTGGTGGCGGAGATCCCGGAGGGACGGGTCTGCTCCTACGGCGAGATCGCCCGGCTCATTGGTCGGGAGAAAAACGCCCGGCTGGTGGGAAAAGTCCTCAGCAATGCCGCGCTGTACGGCGACTACCCCTGTCACCGGGTGGTGAACCGCGCGGGACGCACCGCGCCCCACTGGCCGGAGCAGCAAACGCTGCTGGAAGCGGAGGGCGTAGCCTTCCGGGCCAACGGCACCGTGGACATGGCCCGCTTTCTGTGGCAGGGCGAATAACAGAACGGAGGAGCATCACCATGAACGAGCACATTCTGACGCTGGCGCGGGAGAACGCGCCCTGTTACCTCTACGAATACGACATCATGAAAGCGCAGGTGGAGACGCTGCGCCAGACCTTCCCCCAATATGACCTGCTGTACTCCATCAAGGCCAATCCGTTCCCGCCGGTGGTGCGGGCGCTGGCGGCGCTGGGTCTGGGCGCGGACGCCGCCTCTGCCCCGGAGGTGCTGCTGAGCCGGAAATGCGGCATGGCGAAGGAGGACATTTTCTTCTCCGCTGCCGGGAAATCCGACGCGGCGCTGGAAGCGGCGTGGGACGAGGGCGAGATCATCGCCGACTCGCTGGGCGAGGTGGCGCGTATCGGTGCGCTGTGCCGCCGGAAAGGGCAGCGGCGAGCCATCGGTGTGCGGATGAACCCCGCCTTCGGTATGGGCGGCGGCGCGGGAACCAGCAGTAAGTTCGGCGTCAACGAGGAGGATCTGCCTCAGCTGAAGGCGCTGCTGGACGACCTGCCCGTGACGGTGGAGGGCATTCACGTGCACCTGAAGTCCCAGAATCTGGACGCGGACGTGCTGGGCGGCTGCTATCGGGACAGCTGGGCGCTGGCCAAGAGGGTACAGGCGGCGCTGGACTGCGAGATGCGTTATGTCAACTTCGGCAGCGGCGTAGGTGTGGCCTATGACGCGGCTTTTGAGCAGCCCATGAACCTTACCCACCTGCGGACGTATACCGACACCATCGCTGCCGACAACGATACCACGTGGAAAGCCCGGCTGATGATCGAGACCGGCCGCTTCCCCACCGTGCAGGCCGGAACCTACTGGCTGCGGGTGGTGGACAAAAAATTCTCCCGCGGCAAGACCTACGTGATCGCGGAGAACTGCATGAACGGTCTGCAAAAGCCGGCACTGGCGGCCATGCTGCGCCACGAGCTGGGCGGTGGGACTCCCGCGCCCTACGAGCCGCTGTTCACCTCGGAGTGGGCCTTCCCCATCATCGCCCACGGCGACGAAAGCCGGACGGAGACGGTGGACATTGTGGGCAATCTGTGCTGCGCCGCCGACGTGCTGACGGAGGACTTTACCGCCCCGGAACTGGCGGTAGGCGATCTGATCGAAGTCCGCAACGCCGGAGCCTACGCTTGCACCCTGACGGCCCAGCGCTTTTCCAGCCATCAGCCGCCCCGGGAGCTGCTGGTCTACGGCGACGGTAGGGTGGAAACGGAATAATAAAAAGCGGGATGCTGTGCATCCCGCTTTTTATTATTCCTCCGGCCACGCCGGGTAATCTTTCTGGATATACTGGCAGACCTCCTGCCGGTCGATGCCCAGCGCCACCGCCAGCTCGCCGTACAGCTGATCCTCCGCCCGGCGCAGATACCGCTCGTCCAGCTGGCTGACCTTGCGGCCCCGCTGCTGGGCAGCGCGGCGGCGCTGGCAGGTGTATTTTATCATGGCCGCCATGCGGCCGCAGTCATAGGACGTTACCACCGCGTGATAGTGATCCTTGATGGCCCGCTGGCTGGCGCCTGCGGGCTCCTCCGCCGGAAGCTCCGGCAGCGCCGTCAGAAAAGCGTCCGCCTCCGCAGGAGTCATCACCGGGCGCATCAGCACGCCGGTGTCCACCGGCGTCATCACCTGTCCGGTGCGGTACAGCGGGGACAGGGTGTAGTAGGCCTTCGTTTTGTCGATGCCCTCTGTCTCCGGCATTCCCACGCTCTCCACCCGGCAGACGCCCTCGCCGCCGTAAATGACCAGATCTCCTGCTGCAAACATTGCTTCTCCTCTCCCACACTGTAACAAAACACGGAAAAAAGCACGGCCCAACGGCCATGCGCCTTACATTTATTGCCAATAGTATAGCACATTTGAGGAGAAAATGTAAGAGGAAAATCAAAATTTGTTGAAAAAAGCGGCTTTCATCTGCTGATGAAAGCCGCTTTTTTATGTAATCTTCCGTTTATTTGAACAGTATCCGGCAGATCAGCAGCACCACGCAGGCGCCGCCTACGCCGATCAGGAACGAGCCCAGCGAGTTCTGGGCCACCAGCCCGACAGCGCCAGCCAGCCAGTTGCCTACGCCGCTGCCCACGATGCCCAGAATGATGTTGCGCAGGATGCCGCCCTTGCTGTTCATCAGCTTTCCGGCCAGCCATCCGATAATGCCGCCCACAATAATCGACCAGATCATATGCAGTCCTCCTTATCTCACTTGGCGCGATCCTGCTGGATCAGCAGCTTCAGCGCCTCCACACCCACGGTAACGGCGGAGGTGGTATCTTCATTCATGTCCTGATCCAGACCGGCGGCTTCCCGCTCCTGATTCCAGATCACGTGGAAGCAGCTGCCGCAGCGGCAGTTCAGCGCGTCGGCCACCACGAACAGGGCGGCGGATTCCATTTCGCTGGCCTTTACATGCAGGCGCTTCCATGCCTCCCACTTGTTCAGCAGCTCATAGGATACCGGCATGCGGGCCGGGGAATGCTGACCGTAGAAGGAGTCCTTGCACTGCACCACGCCAACCTGCGTGCGCTTGCCCAGCGTTTTGGCCGCCTGCACCAGCGCGGTGGTCACCTCAAAATTCGCCACCGCCGGGTACTCGATGGGCGCGTATTCCCGGCTGGTATGCTCGAAGCGGACAGCGCCGGTGGCGATGACCACATCGCCGCTGCGGACATCAAGGTCGATGCCGCCGCAGGTGCCCACCCGGATAAAGGTATCCGCGCCGATGTTGTGCAGCTCCTCCATGGCGATGGAGGCGGAGGGCCCGCCGATGCCGGTGGAGCAGACGGACACCTTTTCCCCCAGCAGCGTGCCGGTATAGATGGTGTATTCCCGGTTCTGGGACACGAAATGCGCGTCGTCAAACAGCGCGGCGATCTTCTCGCACCGGCCGGGATCGCCGGGCAGAATCACGTAGCGGCCCACATCGCCCTCTATGCAGCGAATATGAAACTGTTTTTCCAGCTTTTGCATAATACTCCTCCAAATGATAACAGAACGTTGTAAGCGTGCTTGATATTACAAATTGTATTTTCTTCAATGGGTAGATTTTAATTTTACCACAGCTCACAGCAAAATGCAACGCTGGGAGAAGTTACAGCCGGTAGTTTCGCCGAAAATCGACCATACTACACACGGCACGCAAAGCACTGTGCCCGGAAAATTTGATAAAAAGGAGGATGGGACATGACGAAAAAAGTGATGGCGCTATTGATGGCGGCGCTGCTAATGCTGGCGCTGGCAGGCTGCGGCGAGAACAAGAACAACACCAACCGCCCCGGCAGCAACAGCAACAACACCACCAACGGCAGCAATGACGCCGACAAAGGCAACGGCACCGTGAACGACGGTCTGACCGACAGCAACGGTGCGGCCCGGAATGGCCGCAGCAGCTACGGCACGTACCGCGACAGGGGCAATGACGACGCCTTCAACAACAACCACGGCAGCACCTTCGGCGGTGTGGGCGAGGAACTGAAAGAGGATGCCCAGCAGTTCCCTCCCACGGTGTGGGACAGCATGACGGGGAACCACGGCGCCAGCGGCACCGCCACGTGGCGGCAAATGCTGGACAACGGCTTTGTTCATGACACGGACGGCTTTTTGCTGGACGGCGAAAACGCCTGCTGGTCATAAGGAGAACGGGCGGAGGGCATGGCGTGTCCCTCCGCCCTGTTTTCGTTCTGATTTTGCCGGACGGAACATATGCTGGCACGAGGTGAAGCATATGCAAATTCATGTGGTGCGGCCGGGAGAGACGCTGTACGGCATTGCCCGGCAGTACGGCGTCAGCGTAACGCTGCTGGGGCGGCTGAATCAGGTGCCAGCCGGGGGTGCGCTGGCGGTGGGACAGACGCTGGTGGTCTACGAGCCGGAGTGGGTGCATGTGGTGCGGCCCGGTGAAACGCTGGAGGGCATCGCCCGCCGTGAGGGCGTGTCGGTGCTGTCGCTGTATCAGAACAACTACTTCCTGGGCGGGCGATCCCGCATTCTGCCGGACGAGGAGCTGATCGTTGCGCTGAAAGGGGAAAAGTCCGGGACGCTGGGCGTCAACGGCTACGCCTACACCTTCATCCGGCAGGAGCAGCTGCGGACGGTGCTGCCCTACATAACCTATCTGACGCCCTTTACCTACGGCGTCACGTCCCAAGGAGGGCTGGTGGCTCCCGACGACGGGCCGCTGCTGGCCGCCGCGCCCCAGTACGGCGCGCAGCTGTGGATGCACCTGTCCACCCTGACGGACAGCGGCTCCTTCGACAGCCGTCTGGGCGGAGCGCTGCTGGAAAACGAAACGGCGCAGAAGGCGCTTATCGACGCCGTCGCAGCCAACATGGCGGAAAAGGGCTATCAGGGGCTGGACGTGGATTTTGAATATCTGGAGGGCCGTCAGGCGGCGGCCTACACCGCCTTTATCGACGCGCTGCGGCAGCGGCTGAATCCGCTGGGCTGGCCGGTGATCGTGGCGCTGGCCCCGAAATCCAGCGCGGAGCAGCGGGGACTTCTGTACGAGGCGCACGACTACGCCGCCCTGAGCCACGCGGCCAACGCCGTGCTGTTGATGACCTACGAGTGGGGCTATACCGCCGGGCCGCCCATGGCGGTGGCTCCCCTGCCGCAGGTGCGGCGGGTACTGGACTACGCCCTGACGGAGATGGCCCCGGAGAAAATCTTTCTGGGGGTGCCCACCTACGGCTACGACTGGCCGCTGCCCTTCCGGCAGGGCATCACCCGTGCACCCTCTCTGTCGCCGCAGAAAGCGCTGGCGCTGGCACGGCGGTACGGGGCGGAAATTCAATACGACGAAACCGCCCAGTCCCCATGGTTCCGCTACACGGCGGAGACCGGCACTGTCCACGAGGTGTGGTTTGAGGACGCCCGCTCCAGCCTTGCCAAGCTCCGTCTGGCGGCGGGCAACGGCTTGCAGGGTGTGGGGCTGTGGAACCTGATGCGTGACGCACCCCAGACCTATCTGGTGCTGAACGGCGCGTTTCAGGTAGAAAAACTCGCGTAAGTAAACCGCGCTGTGTTAATGACACGGCGCGGTTTTTCCTTGCCAAAATCATGGCGGCACAGTATAATGACCTCAAGAGATTTGATGCAAGGAGGCGAGCGCCATGGCGTCCCCCAACCGGCAATACGAGAGCATGCTGACCGTAGCGCGGGAGCGGCTGTCCCGGCACGCACCGGAGGCCATCGCCCGCCGCGCTGGCGTCACATGGGACGGCGGACGGCTGACCCTGCCCAGTCTGGGGCAGACCGTCACCGTGACAGTCCCGGGCTTCACCGTTTCGCCGGAGCTGGACATGTGGCACGCGCTAACGCTGCTGCACTATCTGGATCTGGCGGACGGCACGCCCCTGTTGGGGAAGATGATGGCCTTCGCCCAGTACCCCGACGGCATGGTGCGGGGCGGCGGATTTGACCGCCGGGCAGAGCTGGTGATCCGCCGTCAGCTGGGTCTGCTGCCGCCGGAGGAGCTGCGCCGCCGCTGCCTTGCGCTGGGCGCGGAGCTGCTGCCCTCCAACGCCGACCTGTGCGCCCGGTTCCCGTTTCTGCCCCGCTACCCCCTGTGGCTGCGACTGTGGTTCGGGGACGAGGAATTTCCCGCGTCGGGACGGCTGTTTCTGGACGAGAGCGCCGCCCACTACCTGACGGTGGAGGATGCGGTAACGGTGGGCGGCCTGCTGCTGGAGCGGCTGGCAGGCGGCCCTCTACTGGGCTAGAAGAAAGGAGCGGCTATGCGCAAATATGTTCTGATCCCGGATTCCTTCAAGGGCACGCTGTCCTCTCGTGAGGTCTGCCAGATCGTGGCAGAGGCCATCCGGTCACATGAGCCGGAAGCGGAGATCTGCGCCATTCCGGTGGCCGACGGCGGCGAGGGAACGGTGGACGCGTTTCTGTCGGCGGTAGGCGGGCAGCAGGTGCCTGTGGCCTGCACCGGGCCATACGGCGAAGCCATCACCGCCTGCTACGGCCTGCTGCCGGACGGCTCCGCCGTGGTGGAGATGGCGGCGGCGGCGGGACTGCCCATGGTGGGCGAGAACCGCGACCCGGAAAAGACCACCACCTATGGCGTGGGCCAGCTGATCCGCCACGCCGCCCATCACGGGGCGAAACGGCTGGTGCTGGCGCTGGGCGGCAGCGCCACCAATGACGGCGGCTGCGGCGCGGCTGCCGCCGTGGGCGTGAAGTTTTACCGTGCGACGGGAGAGAGCTTCGTCCCCGTGGGCGGTACATTGAAGGATATTCACCGCATCGACACGAGCGGCATGGATCCGGCGGTGCGGAGTATCCCCATTCTGACCATGTGCGACATTGACAACCCTCTGTGCGGCCCCACCGGAGCCAGCGCCGTGTTCGGCCCCCAAAAGGGCGCGGACGCGGCCATGGTGCGGCGGCTGGACGATGGATTGCGCCATCTGGCGGCGCTGCTGGAGCGGGATGTGGGCCGGGACGTGCTGAACCTGCCGGGCGGCGGCGCGGCAGGCGGCTTTGGGACCGGTGCGGCGGCATTTTTTGCAAGTCCCCTGCAAATGGGCATCGACGTGGTGCTGGCGCTGACGGACTTTGACCGGCGGGCGGCAGACGCGGCGCTGGTCATCACCGGCGAGGGCCGTCTGGACAGCCAGAGCCTGCGGGGCAAGGTGGTGGTGGGCGTGGCCCGCCGCGCCAAGGCGCTGGGCGTTCCCGTGGCGGCGCTGGTGGGCGGCAGCGACACGGACGTGGCCGCCGTGTACGGCGAGGGCGTCAGCGGCGTGTTCCCCATCAATCCCCTGCCCCAGCCCTTCAGCGAGGTCAGGGCGCACTGCCGGGAAAATCTGCGCTTTACCGCCGAAAACCTCATGCGGTTCTACCGTGCGGTACGGCGATGAAGTATGGCATTTTCGGCAAAATACAGGCAAACAGAGAGCGGCAGCCCCAACGGGCTGCCGCCTTTCTCATACTTTGGTATGATTTACATTTTCCGGTAATGGTATATAACAGAATTAGTATACTGGGATCAAACGGCGTGAGAGCGCCGTTTCAAACGAGGGAGGAACGACTATGGCGGGAAGCATTATCATAAAGCCCGCTGTCCAACAGCGGTTTGACAGTTTCATCCAGCGCGGCAGAGTGCTCTTTGTCAGCGCACCCTGCGGCTTCGGAAAAAGCACGCTGGCGGACGCGCTGCTGGAGGGCCGGAGCGTGCTGCGCCTGACTTCTCTCTTGACGCGCTGCCGGAGGCGTGGGACATTCTGCTGATCGACGACTTTCAGCAGCTGCCGGAGGGCAGCGAGGAGCAGACGCTTTGCCAGCTGATCCATTCCGCTTCCGCCAAGCACTTTGTGCTTCTCTCCCGCGGCGCACCGCCCAGCTATCTGACGGCGTTTCAGTACGCGGGGCTGATGACCACGCTGGAGGCCGACGATCTTCTCTTTGACCGGGAGGATATCCGGAAATACTTCACCCTCGGCGCCGTCCCCATAACGGACAGCGAGATCAGCGGTCTTTTGAAGGAGTCCGTCGGCTATCCGCTGGGGATCGCCGTTACCGCGCGGTGCATGTCCGGCAGAAAGTCCTTCGGCCCGGAGGTGGCGACGCGGGTCTATCGCGAGGTGTTCTCCTATTTTGAGGACGCCATCTACCGGCGCTTTGACCTGCCGGTGCGGCGCTTCCTGCTGGAGCTGGCGCCCTTCGAGCGCTTTGACCTTGAGATGGCGCGGATGGTCAGCGGCACCCCCCACGCAGGCGAGCTGCTGGACTGGCTCCTGCGCTACACCACCATGCTCCGCTAACCGCGCTTGACGCTGTCGTTGTAAACAGTGGTCGCTTCGTTGATCTCGCTCAGAC
>OLXB01000480.1_pt1 | contig 19912 bp, 14 predicted proteins | sample 1673681 | NCBI WGS metagenome assembly OLXB01 (sample SAMEA103958121, study PRJEB25191) | human gut metagenome
CCCTTCTCCCCAAAGCTCCACCGTACGATTGAACAATCCAAACTGCTTGGGATACCTCAAGCGAGAATCCGAATTCAAATGTACAATACTGCCATCCTGTAAAATCACCCGGATCTGTTCACCATAAGGAACATTTATGTCAGCATATTCCGGTTCAGAGAAAATGCCCGTCCGGTTTGCCAAAAAGAACAAGGAAACACTTAAAAAAACAAACGGTAACAGCACAGCCGCCACCCACATCCATCTGCGACCAACCGGGCGTTGTCCGCGCTCACATTTTATCTCATTCATAAAACGCACTTTCATCTTTACTTCAGGTATGGAATGCGGGTCAACACTTTCCGGCATCTCTTCCGACAACATCCCGATTTCCCAGTCAAAGCGTTCCGACAAATACTTATTACCTTCTTCCGTAGCAAACCAACCAGCTACTTTCCGAGCTTCTTCAGGAGAAGCTTTGTTGTCAAGCACTTTATCTATCACCGACTCATCTATCTTCATAATCTATTTTTTTGTATATTTATAATAACACCTCATCACAACAAAAGTATGAGTACATTTCAGACTATTAAATTAATCCATATCACAGGAAACCATATAATTAAAGACTCTATCTCGTTACGGAGGGCTTTTATAGCCTGTGTGTAATGGGATTTCACAGTAGGAACAGTTATCCCCATCCTGTCGGCTATTTCCTGATTGGATAATCCATATTCTATTTTCAACAAGCAGATTTTTTGTTTCTGAGGAGGAAGCTTATCTATAGCAACCCGCAGGAATTTTCCGAGTTCACCATTTTCAAATTGTGTCAAAAAGTCGTCTTCATCTTCATCATTCACTTGTTGGGCCATTTCGTATAGTTTCTCGAAAACCAAACTACGATGCCTCAATTCATTCAGTATATAATTCTTTAAAATAGTAAATAGCAAACTACGGATACCCGACTCAAAGCTAAAATTTGTCCGCTGCTCCCACAATTTCATAAAAAGATACTGAATCGCATCTTCCGCCTCTTCTTCTGACTTCAAAAAACGATAGGCTATGGTATATAATAACCGGTTATAGCGTTCAAAAACAGCGGCAAAGGCATATTCTTTCCCACGGCGAAGATCGTCATATAGTTTCTGATCAAAATCCGGATATTGATTCATAATAAATGCTTTTCCTAGTTTTATTAAAAGGCCGACTTAACACAAAGATAGTATAATTGAACCTATCTTTATCTCAGAATACTCAAAAAATATACATCATTTCGTTTTCTAGTTCTAGAATTCTTTACACAAAATAAGTTATAAAAATCACTTTTTGATACGGAAGAAAAGTGAATAAGACACCGTGATATCTTTTATCTCGGCGTCTTATTAATCACATGCCGGTGTATTATCCCGGATTTGAGATATAAATCCGAATCCCTGCAATGACCCTACTTGAACAAACATTTTACTCCCCAACTCCAGACTCCGAAAGTTACGAATATCCCTTCTTATAAATAACAGTTATCTCTGATATAAAACTTGGACCCGAAAGATTATACATCTTACAAGTGCAACATATATAATGATAACACCTGAAGATTTATAATGTGTCACGGCATCTTCTATCAATTAAAATCATAATTAAACCAATCAAAATAACATTTACCGCCTATTCCCAACGTATTATATGAATACAAGCCCACACGCGCACCTTTCCAATCGCCGAACTTTAACGAATAAGCATCTCCACATAAAATAAAATTACGGTTATCAAAACTATAGAACAACTGGCAGCGATTCTTCTTTGCATCCAACATAACACGTAAATAGATTTTTTTACCGGAAACCATCTTTACTTGCTGAACGTCACCATTTTTTTCTAAATACAGATAATTTTTACCTTCCTCACGACTAATGCCAATTCCGTTATAAAGACTGCCTATGCAGAACAATCCACCTCTTTGTCCATCAGCCAGCGCTGAAAAATCAAGCAACACAGTGGCTGTGCTTAGATACCCCATACATTTTTGAGTTAACATATTGCGAGATTCTCTTAATGTTGCAGCCTTCAAGGCTTTCAAAGCAAGCCAGCCCCTACGCTCATTTAAACTCCAATGAGTATTCACTGGATTATGATTAAACTGCCATTGCAGCCCTAAAGTGTAAGAATTGAAATCATCAGTCGTTTGAGGGTGAGAAACAAGAACACTTTTGCTTACACCAGGCTTTGTCCAAACCTTTACCGGCTCACCTATCCCATTCATATCCATATCCACCCCTATCACGGGCCAATTCTCCATCCAACAAACAGGCTGCAAATGCACGACACGTCCCAAAGGTTCTGTCAGTTGGAAATGAAAAAACCACCATTCTCCTTCAGGCGTATCTACTAAAGCCCCTTGATGAGGACCATTTACAGTAGTGTTTCCCTGTTCCAAGACTACTTTCTTTTCGTATGGTCCATAGATATTTTTTGAACGTAAAATAGTCTGCCATCCTTCGCCTACTCCTCCTTCAGGAATGCTTAGATAATAATAACCATGCCGTTTATAAAATTTAGTTCCCTCAGCTACAGGACCTGTATAAATAACTTTCCCATCATCCAACAAAGTTTTACCATCCGGAGTCATACGATGTAGATAAATAGGACCTGCCCCTAACTGGCTACGCCCCATGTAAGCCTGTCCATCCTCATCCCAAAAAGGACAGGGGTCCTCCCAGCCACCTATATTCTTCACACAATGCAGCGGCGTCCACGGGCCATGAGGATCAGTAGCAGTACTCATCATCAGTCCTTCTCTAGGTGTACAAAAATAAATCCAAAATTTACCATCATGAAAACGGATAGCAGGCGCCCAGGATCCTCCTCCATAATTTTCATTATTATCCCATCCGGGAAAATCAAACCGATTATACACTTGACTGATGATTCTCCAGTTCACCATATCATCTGATTCTAACACCGGCATCCCGATATAATGAAAATCAGAGCAAACCATATAATATTTATCTCCCACTCTAATCACATCAGGATCAGAATAATCTGCATTTAAAATAGGATTTATATAAGTTCCATTACCTTGGTCACCCCAAGAAACAGCTTGTCCTTGTATCTTTTCCGACAAGAACAGCAAAACAAACAGAAAAGCCAAAAAGAAAAATCTCATAGTATCATTCATCATTAAAAAAGAAAATTGCCTTCATCATTCCTAAAGATAAATGATAAAGGCAATACACTAAATTATATACAATCAATCCCAAATCATTCAGCTACAACTTCAATTACGCGACTGTTAAGTTGCTGTGCAGTAAACAAATTCAATCCTACATTCATCAAAAATTCTCCTGAGAAAACCTCACCATTACCTGATAAAGAAGAGTTGGCTCCGGGCATTAAGTTAATTTCTTTCACACGATACATTTTATCTGCATCAAGCCCCTGCAAACGCACCGGCAATATTTTTTCCGCATAACGAGGATGAATATCGAAAGCAAATACCGCTGCTTTATCCTTATCTTTGCCCACATACATAGTAGAGGTATGATTACCACCATAAGGAGAAACCAAACGATACATATCACCTTCCAGAACTACCGGTTTCAAACGGTTATAATTCTGCACAGCAGTACGGCAATAAGTTTCATCATCCTTACTCATATCCGCTAATTTGATATCAAAACCAAGTTTGCACATCATAGCCACATCCGTACGGAATTTCACACTGCTATTCTTATTCCATGTGGTAACATGAGCGCACATTGTCTTGGCTGGGAACACCTGTGAAAATCCCCACTGAATAAATAAACGTTCAATAGGATCGGTATTATCACTAGGCCAGAATTCTGTAAAATAGCTCAAAGCCTCATAATCCGAACGCCCACCGCCACCGGAACAAAGCATCATCGGCAGATCAGGATATTTTGCTTTCACACGTTCCAATACATTATACAAGCCACGCACATAATCAATATATAAATGTGACTGCTTGTCTTTCAAATAAACAGAGTAAATATTTGTAATAGGGCTATTGCAATCCCATTTGAAGAAAGCGATATCAGGATATTTTGTCATCAAATTGTCCACAACTCCGAACACATAATCCTGTACTTTCGGATTACTCAAATCCAGAACCAACTGGTTACGGAAATAATACTCGTCACGGTTCGGAAGATGAATCACCCAGTCTTTATGCTTTTCATACAACTCACTCTTAGGATTCACCATTTCCGGTTCAATCCAGATACCGAACTTTATACCTTTTTTCTTGGCGGCTTCCGTCAGATAACCAATGCCATGAGGAAGCTTGTCAGCCGTTTCATCCCAGTCACCTAACCCTTGATGATCACCACTGCGCGGATACTTGTTGGCAAACCAACCATCATCCAACAAAAACATATCCACACCCAGTTCCACTGCATCATCCATCAGCTTCACCAATTTCGCTTCATCAAAATCAAAATAGGTGGCTTCCCAGTTATTCAACAAAGTCATACGAGTCTGGTTCCCATCCTTCACCTGATACTTACGGGCCCAATCATGGAAATTACGGCTAGCCTGTCCTTTACCTGTAAAACTGTAAGTAAAATAAAAATCGGGAGTACGGAAGATTTCATTCGGTTTCAGACTATATTCCGAAGCATACGGATTAATACCCGAAATAACACGCAGTTCGTTCTTATTATCTACTTCGAATACAAAACTGAAATTACCTGTCCATCCTAATGTTCCGACCAACACTTCACCTTGGTTCTCTTCTGATTTTCCATCCAATGCAAGTTGGAAGAAAGGAGAGCAGAACATATTGGCACGTGCTCCCAATTTAGTATCAATCGTTTTCTTGCCAAATTCCAAAGGCTGTTCCTTCACATGCGCCTCACTGGCCCAGTCTCCCGAGAATTCAGTCAGGAAATAGTTGGCACGATTCAAGTGCAACATGGAAGACGCGTACTTATGAAGCTGCACAGGTTTCTTTTCCCGATGACTGATTTCAGTGAAAGTCTTTATTAGATTTTCTTTCTGGTAAGCCACATAATGAAGTTTTACAGTTACAGGATATTTATCATCCTGCATAGTAATCACTACTTCATCTACCCCCGGCGACACTTGATTCCGAGTATGAGATACATATTTTAACAAAGTAGAAGGATTGCCGTCATTATGCACTATATGAATAGCCGGTTCAAAATAATCTTCCATGCCATGAGTAAGATATGCTTCGCTGCCCTGCGGCAAGTGGGCAATATCTGTAGCATGATTCAACCTCTTTCCCAAATAACTTTGATATAGACGTCCATTATCACCAACCCGGTAAATAAGGTCTACATTTTCTGTACTAATTTTAATTACTGGCTTATCCGCCGCCTTTAACATAAATGATATGCATAAAAAACATATCAAGAAGAGCAATCTTTCTTTCATGGTATTATTCATCGATTAAAATTATAGTGCAAAAATAGGGAGAGAAGCTCAAAAATCCCTACTCAAATGCGCCATAAAATAAGAATTTTGACGCTTATACCCTCAAAATCATCGAAATCAAGCCTGTATTGTAGGTAAAATCAAGGAAGTCTGCTATCTTTGTTATCCAATTCTAATACATGGATATATGCCACGAATTAAAGAGGGATTTAAAGGAGAACGCGCCATAGTACTTCCTGCTTTTCTGATTGAAGAATTAAAGCAAGATCCGTTAGGCAGCGAACTTTACATTACAGATATAGGATATTATCCTCATGCCTGTTTTCATTACCGGAAACGCAACACCGAGGAAGCAACCGAGTTTATCCTTATTTATTGTATGGAGGGAGAAGGGTGGTTCGAGTTAGACAAACATCGATATGTAGTTACCGCCAACCAATTTTTCATTCTACCTAAACACCAGGCACACGCTTATGGCAGTAATGAGAGAAATCCCTGGACTATTTACTGGATCCATTTCAATGGAACAAAAGCTGCATTTTTCAGTGCCGGTTTTGACCGTCCGAAAGACATCACTCCACAAGAGGATTCACGAATCAAAGAAAGATTAGTACTCTTCGAGGAAATCTACTCGTCCATCAGCTCCGGATATAGCAAAAATTATATGCTTTATGCCACTACTAGTCTCTTCCATTTTTTAGGTTCCATGAAATTTATTGGCGAATATCGGGATTGTGGCTCTATGCGCAATAGTTACAGAAACAAAGATGTAGTGCAAATAGCGATTCATTTCATGCAAGAAAATTTGAGCAAAACCATTCGCCTAGCAGATATCGCTGCGGAAGTAAACCTCTCAGTTTCCTATTTCTCCAATCTGTTTGAAGAAAAGACAGGCTCCTCTCCTCTTCGATATCTTACCTATCTCAGAATACAGGAAGCCTGTCACTACCTGGATTTTACTAACCTAAAAATTAACCAAATAAGTCCCTTGGTAGGCTATGAGGATTCTCTTTATTTCTCCCGGTTATTCACTAAGACGATGGGAGTGCCTCCATCAGCTTACAAAGAGAAGAAAAAAGGTTAAGACTTACGCCCTCTACCAACAGTCGGTCCGGAAAGGAGCAACCGGGAGGCCGTTCTCTCCGTACAAATTACAATCCGGATTATCCGCCCAGCCATGACGCGCTATATAATAGGTAGATTAATTAGAGAAAGTAGATATAATCAAAATCATAGATAATAATGAAAACCAATGATTTATGTAGATATACGCAAAATTAATTATTTGGTTATCTTTTATTGATAAGCTGGTATTTCTGTTATTTATGTTACTTTTTTGTTAGTCGATTCTTGGTGCTTTCAAATGATTTTGTTACCTTTGCACAAGCAGTAACAAATAAGCAAGGAGGTAGTCATGGCACGTACAAAGAAATCAGAGTCTGTACCCGTCCGAATCCGCTTCAAGGAGTTGGAGAATGGGAACAAGTCCATCTACCTCGACATTTATTATGAGAGGAAGAGGCGGTATGAGTTCTTGAAACTGTATCTCGTGCCGGAAACTTCCGCCGAGGCAAGAGCGCAGAATGAACACACGCTCAAAGCAGCCAATGCCATCAAGTCACAACGCATCATTGACATCACGAACAAAAAGCCACCGCTTGTTTTGTCCGAGAAAGGCAAGATGCGTTTAATTGACTGGATGGACGTATACATGGAACAAAGGAAGCAAAACGGAAAACGAGGATTGGAGCCAAGTGTTCATTCCACGGTAGTCCAACTCCAGAAATATGACCCGAAAGCAAGGTTGTGCGATGTGGATAAAGAGTTCTTGGACGGTTTCGTGGAATACATGACAAAGGTAGCCAAGACCAGACGTACCAAGACACCTTTTGCCAAAAAGACCATAAAAACTTATGTCGGCTACATTATTTCAGCATTGAACTTGGCAGTTGACGAGGGCATCTTGTCTGTCAATCCCGGATTAGCCATTGACCGGAATGCCATACAAGGAGAACAAAAAAAGAGGGAGTACCTGACCATAGATGAAGTACGGCTATTGATAGACACCCCTTGCCGTGTTGACGTGAAAATCCCTTTCCTGTTCTCCTGCTTTTGCGGCCTGCGGCTTGGCGACATGCGTTCTTTGCTGTGGAAAAATGTGATAGAGGAAGGTGAGAAGGTTCATCTTGAGGTATGCCAGCGGAAAACGGGCAATATGCTTTACCTGCCGCTCAGCGCTCAGGCACAAGGTTATCTTCCCGAACAAAGAGGTGATGCAGAAGAACATGTGTTTTCCATTCCGCACACGACAACCTTGGATGTTGTATTAAAGAGGTGGGCTAAAGCAGCTGGTGTAAAGAAAAATCTCTGCTATCACATGAGCAGGCACACGTTCGCAACAATGGAGCTGACGTTGGGTGCTGACTTGTACACCACCAGTCAGTTGTTAGGACACAGGGATGTGGAAACCACAGGTGTACGCAAAAATTGTCGATGCAAAAAAAGAGGCAGCCGTATTGATGATAGATAAACTTTTTGAATGAAAAACTACTAATCGGAGGAAAAGCAATGGCAAGACCCAAGAAACAAGTAAAGGCCAAAGAGCCTGTCCGCCTGCGATTCAACAAGTTGAAAAACGGGAATACTTCCATATACCTGGACATTTACCATGATGGAAGAAGAAGCTACCAGTTTCTCAAATTGTACTTGGTGCCAGAAACCGATTATGCCTCCAAAATAGAAAATGCCAATATGCTTGCCACCGCCAATGCGATAAAAGCGGAAAAGATTTTGGAGTTGACCAACAAAGTGGCCGGCATCACTGACCGTTCGTACAAGGCAAAGATGCTGTTCACCGACTGGATGAAAGTGTACCATGAGCATGTGATGAAGCGAGGCGGCACCAAGTCTGCGTCAACATGGATAAACCGTTGCATTGCGGAATTGGAGGAATACAATGGTACAGTAACACTTGCGGAAGTGGACAGGGACTATTTGCTCGGCTTCATGGAACGGCTGCTTGCAAGAAAGGCTTACACGCGGGATCACGGGCCGCTTGCCAAGGAAACGGTGTTCTTGCACATGGACTACATCCGCGCTGCGCTCAATTATGCCATAAAAGAAAATCTATTGCAAAAATCACCCTATAAAGGAATAAAGCGTAGCATGGTTGCTGGAAAAGAGACCAAGCGTGAATACCTTACAGTGGATGAAGTGAAACGCCTCATTAAGACACCGTGCAGAAGACCGGACATGAAAGCAGCTTTCCTGTTTTCATGTTTCTGTGGGTTGCGTATCATGGACATCAAGCTGCTTTGTTGGAAAAACATTATCCGGAACAATGGGAAATGGCAGGTTGAGATTACCCAATTCAAAACAGGCGTGTTGCTGTACCTGCCTTTGAACATGAATGCAAGGAAATGGTTGCCGGAACAAGGCGATGCCTCGCCCGATGACCCAGTATTCCCCACGTTGAGCATTTGGTACAAACATGTACTGAGCGATTGGGCGAAAGATGCAGGAATTGACAAGAAATTTTCATTCCATGTCGCCAGGCACACCTTCGCGACCCTTGCCCTGACCGCAGGGGTGGACATTTACACGACCAGCCAGCTGCTCGGCCATACAACCATCAGGCACACACAGCGTTACGCAAAAATCATCAACAGCAAGAAAGACGATGCGGTTTCCTTGTTGGATAACGCATTTGTCCAGTAATAATTCATTCCTAATTTTAAGCATTATGATTAGAAAGCGTAAGAAGATGCCTGCTTTTAAAAAAAGCACAGGCGAACCGTGCTAACAAGCATTGGGGCGGTTGTGAATCTCTATGTGCCCTGAACTCCCTGCTTAGGGAAGTAGTGACCATGTACCAGTCTGAGGTTGCGACTGGCAGGAAATTGTACAAGCTATTTGCCTTGGACTTTCTGAACAGCCATCACCACACCGACCGTCGGGATGCGGCGGGATTGAACGAACACCGGAAGAACCTCGGCATCCTGAAAGGAATCCTGTTCACACGGAAAGACCTCCTCGTGCGGTTTTCTGAAATGGACTCGCCCGATGATGCCCTCTTGAAAGACTTGTTGCACCTGTACTACACAACGGAAGCCCCTCCTCCGGGACAAGAAGCGGATGCTACCAGCTCCACCTCCAAGCAAAACCATTCATTGTCGTTGGGCTGCTGCCTTGACGATGACCAACTGAGCCTCATTGCCGATTGTGCCAATGAGGCTCGCGTGTTTGTGGAAGTGATTGACGCACCCATGCTACGTTCTCTTTTGGAAGGCAAACTGACCGTTCCGCTGACATCCCGCAACAACCGGATGCTTGCCTACCTGTTTGACCAGTTGTGCCGTCACGGGCTTATCCTTCCCCGCTGGCAGAACTTGCTGGAACAGGCCGGAAGCATACTCGGTCCCAAGGGAAACAAGCCATTGAGACATGACCAGTTCTCGAACGCGCTGACCCATGCGAGAAACAGCCCGAACAGCATGCAGAAGAAAATCCGGGATTGCGTCCAACAAGTGCAAGAACAGCTTTCAAATGAAGGAACGGCCAGCAAATGACAAGGCAAAACAGCAATAGTTGGGGCAACAGTTCCGAACTATGATTGTTTGCCGGGCAATCGTTTGAGTGTAAGGGTATAATTTCGCCCTCTGAAACAAAAATCGTTTCGGAGGGTGAAACCCCTTCATTGTCCAACCTAAAATACAAGAATGATGGAACAACAAAGAACTGCAATGAGTGAACAGCCAGAACGGGTGGAGTGCCCGTCCTGCCTGTTGAAACTGAGCCTGCTGCAGGCGCAGGTGGAGAAAGTGGAAAAGCTGCTGTACTGCATCAAGGACACGCTCAACTTCAAAGAGGCGTGCTGTTACACAGGGCTTTCGGACAGCCAGCTTTACAAGCTGACGAAAGCCGGAAAGGTGCCGCACTACAAGCCCAGCGGCAAACTCCTGTTTTTCAGCAAACGGGAACTGGACGGGTGGCTGTGCCGCAACCATGAATGTGGGGAATCGCCCTGCTTGGAGGAAGAAACGAAAGTGGAACTTAAAGGAATGAACGTATGACAGAGGCCGGATTTTTGGAAACCTTGGAGCGGGTGGAAGCCGTCCACTCCATATTGAAACGGATGGAAGACATTGACTGCGTATTGGACAAGATCACAGTCATAGAAGAGTTCATCAACCGTTTTGGCACATTGGAGGCATTAATCGTGGAAGAAGCGGCCAAGTATCTGAACATATCGACCGGGCATTTGTACCGCCTCACGTCCACCCATGAGATACCATTCTCCAAACCGAACGGCAAACATATCTTCTTCGAGCGGAAAGCGTTGGATGATTGGAAACGCCGGAATCCGATACTTTCCAACCGGGAGATAGAACGGCAGGCGGCACTTACCGGAATGAACATGGGACTCGGAAACCAACCAATGAAGAAAGGGAAGAAGCCATGAACGCAGATGGAATCATACCGGTGTCGGAGGACATCGACAGGCAGGCTTACGAGCAGATACTAAGCTTTATCCGGTTGCGAGTGACGGAAACCTACGCCTACCCTCCCGAAATTGTGCAGGTGGACGGCATCACCATCGCCACGCTCGGCAATTTCAGCGCATCCGTGGGCAAGCCCAAGAGCAAAAAGACTTTCAACTGTGCCGCTATCGTGGCCTCCGCCTTGTCCGGCAAGAACATCCTGCATTACAAGGCGCACCTGCCCGAAGGGAAGCACAAGGTTCTGTATGTGGACACAGAGCAGAGCAAGTGCCATTGCCACAAGGTATTGGAGCGCATCCTAAAACTGGCCGGGATGCCGACAGACCGGGAAACAGACAGACTGGTGTTCTTCATGCTGCGGGAATACAGCCCCAAGCAGCGGAGGCAAATCATCAACCATGCGCTTTCCGCCGACCCGGAAATAGGCTTTGTCGTGATAGACGGCATCCGCGACCTGATGTACGACATCAACAGTCCCAGCGAATCGGTTGACTTGATCAACGACCTGATGCGTTGGTCGAGTATGCACGACCTGCACATCCACACCGTGTTGCACTTGAACAAAGGCGATGACAACACGCGGGGGCATATCGGCACGGAACTGAACAACAAGGCGGAAACCATCCTGCAAGTGACCAAGAGCCAGTTTGACGGCAACATCAGCGAGGTCAAGGCCATGCACATCCGGGAACGGGAGTTCCAGCCGTTCGCTTTCCGCATCAACCGGGAGGCGTTGCCGGAACTGGTGGAGGACTATGCCTTCACACAGGAGCGCAAGCCCACCACCGAGGCCATCACGGATGCCCAACACGCCCAGGCATTGGAAATCGCATTTGGGAATGGCCCTATCGTAGGATACGGACTCCTCATCAAGTCTTTGCGGCAAGGGTATGCGGAAATCGGTTTCAAGCGGGGACGAAACATCTGCATCGAGCTGAACAAATACCTGATGGGCAGAGGGGTAATCATCAAGAAAGACAAGGCTTACGCTTACCTGCCGGAAGCATTGAACAACGGGAACGATACTGCCCCTAAAGAGGTTTAGTTTAACGGGAGGGTATATATATGACAAACTTGGAGTACTCCAATCCCTGTATGACCCGATTGGGAAGAATGGGCGCACACAGGTTTAGTTTAACTCGGGCGTATATATATGACAAACGGGGCAAACCTGCATTCCTTCGCCTGCGATTAAAGATCAACGGGTAAAAGAGGTTTAGTTTACACTGGGTGTATATATATGGTAAACTTGGTTATATTCTCTCCAATATTCATTAAATATAAAGACAGAACAATATGAACATATTACAAATCAAACAGATAGCCATTGTGGACTTCCTGCTGGCCATCGGCATCCGTCCGACCAAGGAAACCACAGTGTCCGCATGGTATCATGCACCATACCGGGAGGACGAAGACCCGTCTTTCAAGGTGAACAAGAACCGCAATATATGGTATGACTTCGCTACGGCCAAGAGCGGCGACCTTATAGACCTCGCAGTGCTGGTTTACCGTACACAAAACATCTCCAAAGTGTTGAAGATGATAGAACAGGCAGCACCAGCCGTGCCTTTGAGGGTACGGACATTCATGCCGCATCAGAAATCGTCCGCCCCCGAAGGGGTGCAACCGCAAACGACCGCATTCCAAAACCTGCGGTTGCAGACATTGGCAGCCATGCCTTTGCTCTCCTACCTTTCCAAACGCGGTATAGACCTTGACATCGCCAGGCAGGAATGCAGGGAAGCGCATTACACCTGCCACGGGAAAAGTTACTATGCCATCGCGTTTCCCAACGGGGCGGGCGGCTATGAGATTCGCAATCCTTATTATAAAGGGTGCATTTCCCCTAAAGCGGTGTCATTAATTTCACAAGGACAAACAGACAGCATTTGCCTGTTTGAGGGGTTCATGGATTACCTTTCATTCCTTACCATCCGAGTAGAAAACAATCCGCAACACCCGCGATTGGACACACAGGACTATATCATATTGAACTCCGTTTCCAATCTTGCAAAAGCGGAAAGCATATTGGAGACCTACACCCAAGTCGGCTGTTTCCTTGACAACGACACGGCAGGACGGAACACCTGCACGAAACTGAAAGAGAAGTTTGGGGAACGCCTGCTTGACAAGTCAATGTACTATCGTGAGTATAAGGACTTGAACGACTACCTGTGCGGTAAGCCCTTGTCCCAATCGGCAGAGCCGATAAAGGAGAAGAAGCAAGTCCAATTCGCAAGGCGGATGATGCAGCCACCGAAAAAGACAGGGGGATTTCATCTGTAATATGCACGTTCGCTTTCCCAAAGGTATTTAGACAGAAATACCATAGCTCAATAGGGCGTTTTCTTCACGCATTACTCCGTAACGCTAAAAACACCCTATCGAGCCAAAGGGAAATCCCTTTGGAAACCCTGTGCAAACGAGTGCAGCAAGGACTCATTTGCATAATAAACCCTGTGAACCGATGCCACAGGCAGAGAGAAGAAACATAACGATAACCGCAAAAATAGAAATAATATGGGATATTTTTCATTGGACATAAAGAAAGCAAAGGGGACATCGGACACCACGCAGTCCGACCATATAGAGAGAAAGATAATACCTAAAAACGCAGACCCGACAAGAACACATCTGAACAGGGTGCTTGTCGAATACCCCGATGGCGTTCACGGCAGGGATGAAGCGATTGCCCACAGGCTGAACACGGCAGGCATCAGACGGAAAATCACACACGACCAAGTCCGTGTCGTTCGGGTGGTTTTGTCGGGTACGCACGAGGACATGATGAACATACAGGAAAAAGGAGAACTCGATGAATGGTGCAACGACAGCATCCAATGGCTGCAAGCCACATTCGGCAAAGACAATGTGGTTGCCGCACATCTGCACATGGACGAGAAGACTCCGCACATCCACGCAGCCGTTGTTCCCATCGTGACGGGTGAAAGGCGCAAAGCCAAGAAAGAACAGACGGACGGCAAGCGCAAGTACCGCAAGAAAACAAATTCCGTCCGTTTGTGTGCCGATGACCTGTTCAACCGCCAGACCTTGATTGCCTACCACGACAATTACGCAAGGGTGATGGCGAAATACGGATTGCAGCGTGGGGTACGGGGTTCGGAAGCACGGCACACCACCACCATGCAGTATTATAGGGACTTGAAAAAGAAGAATGAAACCCTTGAAACCGAAACCAGACTATTGCAGGAGAAGAAGACCAAAGCGCAGGAGGAGTTGAGACAGGTAAAAGCGGAAATCCGCACCGACAAGTTCAAAAGCGCAGCCACCGATACGGCAACCGCCCTTGCAAGCAGTGTGGGTTCTCTTTTCGGAAGTGGAAAAATGAAATCATTGGAACGTAGGAACGAGGACTTGCAAGACCGCATCCTTGAACTTGAAGACGAAGCCCGACAACGGGAACGGCAACAAGCCGAACAGATACAGGAGATAAGAAACGCTTACGAGCAACAGCACCGTAAGCTGTCGGAGTTTACAGATTTTGTCAGACGCTACTTTCCGTATGTGGAGAAGCTTATACCTGTGGTAAACTTCCTACGTGAACGTTTGGGTTTCAATGACGGAATAATCAGAAGACTGTGCGAGTTCAAGGAGGTCGGAATAAAAGGTAAACTCTATTCTTCCGAGTTTAACCGAAGTTTTGATACCCGACATTCTGTCTGCTCCATCAAACAGGATGAAAGCGGTAAATTCGATTTCAAGATAGACGGGGTTTCACATGTGAACTGGTTCAGAAAGAAGATGAATGAGTTTAGGGAAGCCATGGGAATACCTAAGCAGAAACAAGATAGAGGTATAAAACTATAAATCAAAGGAACGGCCGTAATAATCTGCCTGTATTGAGCGGATTATCACGGCTTTTTTATACTTTTGCAAATGGATTGAGACAACTCTGTCCAAAGACATATGAAAATAGAAGAAGCGTTATGCTCATCTTGTACTTGAAAACGTAGGAAATTTTCAATTAGATGCAAGGATAGCATAGTGGTTCTCACGCATATAGCGTGGGCTGCTATTGTTACATCTGCATCTATGGTTTCCTACGACCTTCAAGTAAAGAGTGTGGCATACAGTTCCACGCTTTTTAGTTTAGCCTTATGGTGACAAATATGAATAACATAAAATGGAATATAAATGATATTAACTGCACAACAGAAGCAAGCAATGATAATGATTGAAAAGTTCATTGCAGATAAAGATAGCCAAGTATTTATTTTGAAAGGATATGCAGGTACAGGTAAAACGACATTGATTCGTAGTATTGCAGATTATTTATCTACTCAATCTTTACATATTCAGTTAATGGCTCCGACCGGACGTGCTGCAAAAATATTACGTTCTAAATTACCAAATTATGGTGCTTCTACTATTCATAGGGGAATCTATAATTTTTCTCATCTAATAGTGGAAGAATCTGAAGGAACACTTAAATATATATTTCCACTTAAAGATAACCACGAGAGGTGTATTTATATTATTGACGAAGCCTCCATGATTAGTTCTCGTGAATCAAAGAATGAACTTTTCCAATTTGGTACAGGAGTATTAATAAAAGATTTACTTAGTTATGCAAGATTAAACTTCGGTGGAAAGGTAATTTTTGTTGGTGACCCTATGCAGTTGCCTCCCGTAGGTGATGATTGTTCTGTTGCATTAGATGAAACTTATTTTGATATACTAGAAATGAATGTATATTCTTATGAGCTCACAGACATTGTTCGTCAAGATAAGAATAGTTGTATTTTGGCTAATGCTACAATACTTCGTGAGTTGATTCGGAAAAAAGAACGAAATCGCCTTGTGTTCAAGAAAAAGGAACATGAAGTAATGGATATTGGAGCAATGGAAGTTGCTAAGAAATATTGTGAAGATCCAGAACAATCGTCTGCTATAGTTTGTTTCTCAAATCAACAAGCAGCTGATTATAATACGGCTATTCGTAATATAATATTTCCTGAAACGAATCATGTGGCGGTAGGAGATAAATTGATGGTAGTATGCAATAGCTACTATTATGATAAATGTGAATTATTGAATGGTGATATCATAACTGTAGTAGAAACATCAAATGATATTATCTCTCAGTCTGCACCTATTTGGACTGAAAAAAATGGGAGAAAAGTAAAAGAAATCATTACGCTTGATTTCAGAGAAATAAGTTTTCAAGTAGAAGATGGTAATATTTATAAACGCTATATTATTGATACATTACTCCAAAACAAGCGACCTTCACTGACAATTGACGAAATGAAGGCTCTTTATATCAATATGGTAATGCGTATGCGTACGGAGAAAGGATTGACTAATCCTAAATCTGAAGAATTTACTAAGGCAATGTGGGGAGACCCTTTCTACAATGCTCTTCATGTAAAGTACGGTTATGCTTTTACATGCCATAAATCACAGGGTGGTGAATGGAATACAGTTTATGTAGATTTTTCAAGACGCACAGGGCTTGATGTGGATAGCCTTCGTTGGAAATATACAGCGATAACTCGAGCTTCTAAGATGTTATGGTGTATTAATCTTCCTGATGTAACACCTATTACATCTCTTAAAATAACCCCTATCAATAAAACTGCAAAAACAGCTGTTAATGCTTTATCTTTTGATAATATAGAGGATACACCTTTTCATCCTTCATCAATATTACCTTCAGTAAAATGTAAATATTGGTCTGTTGTAAAGAATATGAATGGAACTCTATATTCAGTAAAGAACGTTATCTGTAAACCTTGGAGAGATATTTATGAAGTAAATACACCAACCGGTATAGTAAGAATTGATGCAATATATAATGGAGCAGGTCTGTTTACAAAATATGAAACAGATGCCAATGACACTGAGTTGTTGTTTTTCTTCCAGAATGATGAAAATATCAAATATAAAATAGACTATCATCCATCTTTGGAGTCATTAAAGATGCTACATAGTCGCATGATTTCTTTGTGTGATGAATGTGGTATCATATTAACAAATGTGGTGGAAGAACATTACCAACTCGTATATTATATGAAAGCTTCTGGTAATTATGCTGCTATAACTTTTTTCTTTAATGGGAAAGGGTTTATTAACTATGCTGCTCCACTTTCTGATATCGGAGAAGCTGATATTAAACTGTCACAACTCATAGAAAAATTAACATAATAGAAGAATACTAATGTCTGTAAAAGAAGTAACATTATTGCGTAAAAGTGGTAATCTAAAAGAAGCATATAAGATGGCCATAGATGATCTGAAAGAAGATAGGAATAACCCATGGGCACAAATGTCTCTCTTTTGGGTTCTGCGTGATATATGTCAGCAACTATGCAATAGAAACGCCATAGATAAAGCTAAAATTTGCTTGAAAGAGATGTCTTCATTACTTCCTACAATGGTGGATGATAGTGGCGCAGGAGAAAGAGCTTATACTAATTTGTATAAACGATTGCAACCTAACGCTGATGCTATTTCAAAAGCATCCGAGCTATCAAAAAATGATCCTTCAAATGCTTATGTTCAGGTAAAGAATTATATTGACTCTGCAAATGATGTAGATTCAGCTTTGCATGAAGAGTTAGGCTGGATAATTTATCGTTATATCAAGGCTAAAATTTCAAATTTGACATCGTTGGAAATAAGAACGTTGCTAAAAGACTATATGTATCTTAGGAATGAACGTCCTTCAATGCTTCATTCTCAAATATTGAACTTTGCTTTGAGTTTCTCAAAAGAACATTCTGATTTTAGTTTTTACCGTTTCTTTATGCTCTGGGAACCAGAAAATTTACGTTATGAAGATTTGAACAAGGGCTATTACAATGGTAGTGAAATTCCCTCGCTTATTTCTCGTATATGTCGTCAAATTGTAAATAGCGGCGAGGATATTGATGTCGAGATGCTGTGTGAAAAGATAAATCTCCCAAAAACAGAAACACTTGACCTGTTACGTGAACCGCAGTTTTGGGAAATTATGAATCTTCATAAAGAAGGTAAAATGCGTGAGATGTTTGAAGCTTTTACTGTCTATAATAAAAGAAACGCCGTTTATGGTGCTTCTCATTGGCATTCTGAAGTGTTGAAAATTGCAGAGCGTCACATGAATGGTCAAGAAACATGGAGATTTATTTACTTTTTTAGAGATTGGAGATATGAAAACCTCATGGATGCTGATTGGAAAGAAGAAACAGATAATAATGGTAACACTTATAAACCTTTGGCTGTTAAAGCAGCAAAGAAGTGTTATGAATATCTCAAAGAATCACACCCAAGAGATGCAGAACTAGTATCTTGGTTAGATTCATTGTATAATGTTCTTATTGAACGTGCTAAAAAAGATGAATGGATATTAAGACAACGAGCAATAATATATACATGGCAACAGCAATATGACCTTGCTATCAATGTGTACAAATCTTTATTACTTGAAATGAGTGAAAAATACTATGTATGGAGTGAATTGGCAGATTGTATACAAGATAGTAATGAATTAAAGATAGCATTGCTTTCTAAGGCTTTACTTGTTGAACGAAATGAAGATTTTCTCGGCTCTATTCATTTGACTTTAGCCGACCTGCTTATAAAGGAAGAGCTAACATCTGAAGCCTTATGCGAATTGAATATATATAAGAAATTTCATGAAAACACTTCCCGGAAATACCAAGAATATATTGAACGAGTCGACATATCAGTTATTCCGCCCAATAATAATAAGCTATTGTATAATAGATATGCCACCATTGCTGAAGAGTACGCTTTTTCAGAAATTGAAGCAAAAGAGGTTACGCTGGTGGATAGATGGGAAAAAGACGGAAAAACTTATTGCACTCTCACAAATGGGGTAGACGTTATATTTCAAGTGAATGTAAAGCGGTTTCCTTTTTTGACGAATGCGATATTTGGTTCTGTTTTTAGAGTAAAGTGTCATGTAGATAAAGAGGAAAAGCAAATTCAGACAAGTTGCTTCTCTTGGAATAAAACAAAAGTGACAGAAGCTAAATATATACCTCTTTGCATGCATAAGAGTGAAACAAGGCTATGGATGGGACTTCCCCAAAAGTTTGGATATGTAGAATATTTGAATGAAGAGAAGAAAATTCTACATATTGTAACGCAAGATTCCCAGCAAATATTTCAAGCTTTTAAAGAAAAATGGGGCACTATTTCAAAAGGGGATTTTGTCAGTTTCAGAGAATATACTATTATAAAAAAGAATGAAAACAAAGTAGTTATTGCTAATGTAGAAAAAGTAAATAAAGAAACTGCTTTACCGAATTTTAATTCTGGTATTGTGGTCGTTGACGATATAAACATACAAAAAAAATTATTCCATTACACTTTCGGTCAAGGAAAAATTGGAGGTATCGTATTCTTTAATGATACGGATCTTCGTCCCGAAGTAGGACAATGCTTGAAAATATTCTATTGTGTAACAAAAGACAGGAAAGGTGAAAAAAGGCCTATTGTACTTAATGTAGAAGAAACTGCAGAAATAAACACAAGTGCAATAAAGACAATTCAAGGTCACTTAGAATTAAAATATAAAAATGGTTCTTGGGATGATTCTCCTGATTTTGCATTTATTGGTGATTACTACGTTCATCATTCTGTTCTTTGTGAGTATAATATCACGAAAGACTGCTATGTTACTGCCGATGTTATATATGCTGGACAGGGTAAATGGAAAGTTATAAAAATACATCAATAGAATTATTTGACAAGAGACAAAATATATCCTATTTTTATTGCTTGCCAAATAATTTTTATACCTTTGCAATAATAAAGAGTTACTTGAATGCAATTCAAGGCAGAACATAGCATATGGCACAGTTGCTAATTCATTACCTCAAAATCGGGTAATTCTCCTAAAGTCTTTTGTATAAGGCACTAACAGAAGTTTTCCAGAATTATATAAAAAGTTTGGCTCTGAATGAATAATCATTGCTATTTTTGCATTAAAATGTAGCATTTATGAAATCACTATTACTCATCTTCTTGGGAGGAGGTACAGG
>OLXB01000486.1_pt1 | contig 19645 bp, 9 predicted proteins | sample 1673681 | NCBI WGS metagenome assembly OLXB01 (sample SAMEA103958121, study PRJEB25191) | human gut metagenome
AGATCGGATGCCGGTATCGAAAGCGTCACCGTACGGGTTTCGCCCGGTTCAAGGGAGATCTTCTCGAAATTGCGCAGCCGGATCACGTCAGGCGTCAGGCTTGCCACCAAATCGCTCGACCAGAGCAATACGGCCTCCTTGCCCGCGCAGTCGCCTGTATTGGAGATATCGACCGTGAACGAAAGCGTATCTCCGGCCCGAAATTCCGTAAGGTTAGCCCGCAGATTTCCGTATTCGAATGTAGTGTAACTCAATCCGTGGCAGAAAGGCCATTGCACGTCCATCACGGCATCGTAGTTGTATTCGCCCTCCATCGTACCCCTTTTCTGACAGGGTTTGTAGTCATAGGTGGCCAACGCATCGGGCCAGCGCGGATAGGTAAAGGGAAGCCGGGCGCTGAAGTTCGCATCCCCGGCAAGCAGATTGGCCAGTGCGTCACCCCCGTAATTGCCGGGCAGCAGGATATCGACGACAGCCTGCGCCAACGGCTCTATATCGCCGATCAGACGCGGCCGTCCCTCGTTCAACACCAATACGAGGGGTTTCCCCGTAGACGCCAGTTCGCGGACCAGTTTTTTCTGGTTTTGCGACAGGTTCAGATCATTCATGTTGCCCGGAGTTTCACAATAGGAGTTCTCGCCGATGCAGACGACAATCACGTCTGCATCGGCCGCTGCCGAGACTGCTTCGCCGATTCCCCGCACACGCTCCACCTGCCAATTCTCCGAGGGGGTGCCGTATTCTACGCCTGGAATCCAGGTAACATGATCGAATTTACGCGCCAAGGCCTCGTAAATCGTATTGTAACGATCTGCAAACTCATCGCAACGCTCACCCTGCCAGGTGTAAGACCAGCCGCCGTTGAGACAGCGCATGGAATTGGCATTGGGGCCGGTGAGCAGGATGCGCGCCGACTTCGGGAGGGGTAGCAGACCTCCGTCGTTTTTGAGCAGCACCTCCGACTCTTCAGCAGCTTGCAAAGCCACGGCGGCGAATTCATCACTCGCGAAACGATCGAACTTCGAAGTGTCCGGGAACGGCTCTTCGAACAACCCGATGCGCATTTTCAACCGCAAAATCCGACGAACGGCATCATCGATGCGTCTTTCGGAAACCAGCCCTTCCTCGACCAGTTCACGGAGATAGACGCAGAAATCCCGGTCCAAAGGGACCATGGCCATATCGATCCCGGCATTTATAGCGATCCGAACCGCATCCTTGCGGCTCTCGGCGATATGATCCCGCTCATATAGATTGTAAATATCATTCCAATCCGTAACGATCACCCCGTCCCAGTTCAGTTCTTCCTTCAACCACCCCGTGAGCAACTCGCGGTTGGCATGAAAGGGCATACCGTCGTTGTTGGACGAGTTGACCATCAACGACAGCGCCCCGGCCCGGATACATTCGAGAAAGGGGGCAAAATATTTTTCGCGCAGGGCGTTGCGCGTAACGGACGAAGGCGTTCGGTCCTTGCCCGACACGGGGACGCCGTAGGCCATGAAATGCTTCAAACAAGCAGCCACCCGATACATCCCGATCCGATTGGGATCATCGCCCTGCAAACCGCGCACGGAAGCCGCCGCCAACCGGGAATTGACACAAACATCCTCTCCGTAACTCTCCCACATCCTCGACCATCGGGGATCGCGTCCCAAATCCATCACCGGCGCAAAATTCCACGGAATGGCACAGGCACGGGTTTCATAAGCCGAAATCTCCGACGAACGGCGCATCAGTTCCACAGTTCAGCGCGGCACCCATGTTGATCCCCTGCGGAAAAAAGGTTGCACCGCGGGTGTAGGAAGCACCGTGCATTTGATCGACACCGTAAATGCAGGGAATCCCCAGGCAGTCGAGCGAACGACGCTGAATCCTACCGATAATCTGCGTCCATGCCTCCCGGGACTGCGCCTCATCGAACGGTACGTTGAGAATCGACCCGACTTTGTAATGTTCGATGACCGTATCGAGCAGCTCATCGCTGATGAACGGATGCCCGGAATCATTCATATCGGTCACCATGCTGACGGTCAACTGACACATTTGGCCGATTTTCTCTTCAAGCGTCAGGCGGCCGAGTATCTTTTCAATCCGGGTTTCGATCTTCGCATCGGGCCGGATAGCGGGCGGCACTGCTGCAAACAGCGCATTGCAGCCCATACAAATCAACAAACAAGCTATTATTTTCATTGCATCAGAATTTGAGTCGTCGCAGGGGCTCCTGCGGTTTCAGTACGTCATGCACCTTGCGCTCGGAAGCTTTGGCGACAAAAGGCAGCCGCTGGACAATGTCGTCGGCAGAACGCCCCAGTTCGGCCATATAGCGCCCCGAATCGACGACAAACGCCGAAATACGCTCGTCGAACGAGGCCAGATCGGCAGCCGCGAAACGAAGGGTCAGCGCCTGCGACTCCCCGGGCTGCAATTCCCGGCTTTTGGCAAAAGCCCTCAATTCGCGCACGGGCTTCGGCAGCGCCCCTTGCGGGGCTGCAACATAAAGTTCAACGACCTCCCGTCCGGCGCGCGAACCTGTATTGGTTACACGGAGCGTTACCGCATAATCCGTCCCGGAACGCCTGACGGCCGCATCCGTCCACTCGAAGGTCGTATACCCCAAACCATAGCCGAAAGGATAGGACACCGCCTCCGGAGCATGGGTCGAGAAATAGCGGTAACCCACCCAGATATCCTCCTCGTAACAAGTGAATCCCAGGTTTCGCAGGTGCCGTTCCGGGGCGTCGTCGGCCCAATCGCCGCGGCGTCCCCGATAGTCGAGCGGAAAATTCTTCGATGACGGATGATCCGAATAATCCGCCGGAAAAGTCATCGGCAGCCTTCCCGAAGGCGATACGCGGCCGCTCAAAACATCAGCCATGGCATTCCCGGCTTCCAAACCTCCCTGCCAGGCCAACAAGATAGCGTCGGGAAGTTCCTTCCACGACATGGTTTCGATCACGCCGCCGATATTGAGCACCACGACCACCTTCTTACCCGCGGCATGAAACGCCGAGCAGACCGATTCGAGCAGTTCCCGTTCGGCTTCCGTCAGGTAGAAATCCGATGTAGGACGATCGTTGTATTCACCCGAATTGCGGCCTAAGGCAACGATGGCCGCATCGCTGTCCGCCGCACGCGAAGCGATGAATTCCGGCGTCAGCGTCGTTTCGGGGACAAACCACTTTTCGCCCAAATAACGCAGGGCGTTCTGCTCCGCGAGCAGTGCCTCACCGAAAGACATGTATTTTGCATAGAGATCTGCCGTACGGGTGTTAAGCCGGAATCCGGCGTTGCACAAACCTTCGTCCAAATCGACCGTATAGGCTTTGTTGACGTGTCCGGCGCCCGTACCTCCGGCAATGCAGTCATAGGCATTGACTCCAAACACCGAGAGATTACATCCTGCGGCAAGTGGTAAAGCAGCGCCTTCGTTGCGGAGCAAAACCATGCCTTCCGCTGCCACCTGACGCGATACGGCAGCATGTGCTTCCAAGTCGGGAGTCTCCGACACGGCTTGTTTCCGGAAACGGGGCGTCCGCAGAATATATTCGAGTACACGGGTCACACACCGGTCAACATCCGCCTCGGCGAGTCTCCCGCTGCGCACCGCTTCTACAATCTCTCTCGCCTGAGCCGGTTCTCCCGGCATCATCAGGTCGTTGCCGGCATGTACTTGTGCCACGGTGTTACGTTTTCCGATCCAGTCCGACACGACAAGACCTTCGTAGCCCCATTCGTCGTGCAGAACAGTGGTCAGCAACTCGCGGCTCTCCTGCGTATAAGGTCCGTTGATACGATTGTAGGACGACATGACCGTCCACGGACGCCCCTCCTTGACGGCGATCTCGAATCCTCGCAGATAAATCTCACGCAACGCACGTTGCGACACCCGGGCGTCATTCTGTAAGCGCATCGACTCTTGGTTGTTGGCCGCAAAGTGCTTGACCGAAGTCCCTACGCCTTGCGACTGAATGCCCCGCACCATCGCCGCGCCGCATTTGCCGCTCAGCAACGGGTCCTCGGAATAATATTCGAAATTGCGGCCGCAGAGCGGATGGCGGTGGATGTTCATACCCGGACCGAGAATCACGTCGCAGCCATATTCGAGCACCTCGTTACCCATCGCTGCGCCACAGCGTTCAATAGCCGCCTCGTCCCAGGTCGAGGCGAGCATCGTGCCGATCGGAAAAGCCGTACAGAAATAAGTCCGTGCATCTCCTGCACGTTCCGGATCGATACGAAGGCCCGCAGGACCGTCGGCCATCACCGTTGTCGGAATGCCGTAGGATTCCAAAGAGCGGGTAGTTCCGGCCGAACCGGGAACTGTTTTCAACGTGCGGCCCGTTACAGCGCCCTCGCCAGCGTAACCCTCCATTGAGGTTCCCACCAGCAGGCCGGCCTTCTCCTCAAGGCTCATAGCCGCAACGATCTTCCGGACCGGAGCCTCGCCCAACCGGGGCTTTGCAGACGGAACCGCCACGACCAGCGTCACGGGAAACAAAAACAGTGCGATCAGTAGTTTTTTCATAAAGTATCGATTAACGGTCTGTCGAGGCGTATACCTCGGGAGTATTCAGATAAGTATAGTAATTATCGACATTGCGGCGGGCATCGACATAGAGTTCCGTCATGGTCCCCTCCATCCTGCCTGCGACAAAGAGCGCCGCCCGGACGGTTGTCCCCGCTTTCACGACAAAAGGCCCGTCGTAAAGGTCTGATCCGGGAACCGGGGCCGTACCGTCCAAAGTATAGCGTACTTCGGCGGGATATTTCTCCGTGTCGAGCGTCACCCGGGCCTTTTTGCCTTCGGAAAGCATCTGAGCCGTAATCACAACGTCGTCGCTCAATGGAAAAGCATTGATTCCCCGCGCATGCAGCAACGATACATGAACATTGATACGACGACGGAAATCATTCCACTCACATCGCTCCCGGGGAGTCCAGGCAAGTTCGGAAACTGCCAGCAAACGCGGGAAAATCATGTATTCCAAATGTTTTTCCGTTTCTATAAACTCGGTCCATGTGCAACCCTGTACCCCGATGACGTGCTCTTTGCCGCCGTCATAGATATATTCGACCGAATCCGGCGAAACGAATTCACCGCGAATTATCGATTCATTGTCGGCCGCCTTTGCAGGGGTATCGGGGACGGGATGAAAACCGTACATCTTCCGAATCGGCGAGAAACCGCCCATCGCGCGCGGCTGTGTATGAGGATCGGCCTGATACCAGTCGAAATAGAGGATCTCGCCCGGCGACATGACCACATCGTAACCGCGGTTGGCCGCCTCGATGCCTCCTCGCTGCCCCCTGTAGGAAATTACCGTAGAGGTGGATCGCAGGTTGTTCTTCAGGATTTCATCCCATCCGATCATCGTGCGTCCGTGTTCCGCCAGAAACTTTTCGGCGTGTTCGACCAGATAGCATTGCACCTGGTCCACTCCGCCCAACTCCCTGGCCAGATGCCGGCATCTGGGACAGCTCTTCCAAGCTGTCCGGTCGGCCTCGTCGCCGCCGATATGGATGTATTTCGAGGGGAACAACTCCAGAACCTCGGTCAGGACCTCGTCCATAAATTTCAACGACAGCGGATTGCCGACGCAAAACTCGCCGGAAGTATAGGCCCGGCCCGAGCAGCAGAGCTCCGGATAAGCTGCGAAAACCTCGTCGGAGTGCCCCGGGAACTCAATTTCCGGAATCACCTCGATGAAGCGTTCGGCAGCATAGGCAACGATTCTGCGAATTTCCTCTTTCGTATAGTAACCGCCATAGGCCCCCGGGGTGTCCTCGGGTACATAATGCCTGTCGCCGTAACTCCACCATTCGAGCCAGTCGGACTCCGTACGGAATGCTCCCAGCCGGGTCAGCAGCGGATAAGCGTCGATCCTGATGCGCCAGCCGCCGTTATCCGCCAGATGGAAATGAAATTTGTTAAGCTTGTACCGTGCCATTTCATCGAGGAGCCGGAATATCGTTTCAACGGGGAAAAAGTGCCGCGAAACATCGAGATGAATACCCCGATAACCGAAACAGGGATTATCGATGATTTCCACGCAGGGAATCCCCTGTGCGGTCGCCAACAGGCACAGCGTCTGCCGGCCGTAGAACAGTCCCGCGGAATCCAGGGCCGTAAGGTCAATGCCCCGGCGAGTCACTTTCAGCCGGTAACCCTCCGGACGAATCTCCGGAGCCGAAGGATCGATTCGGCAGGCAACGTACCCATCGCCTGCACGCTCCACGAATCGGGCGCTGTCCGTTTCAAAGTAACCTCCCGTAAAGGTTGCCTCCTGCGGCATCGGCACCAGAATCATTTCGCCGACAGATCTCCGGCAGGCAGTGCCGAAGAACGAAAGAGCGACAATGGAGATTGCAAAAATGAGTTTCATAATCATATCCTATGGATTGAGCCGATTCCATCCACTCTGCCGGGACAAAATCTACCGGGTACGAAAATACTCCTGACATGGATCATGCAGGTCGAATTTTTACCGAAAAACGGTTGTAGGCCCGCTTCTGCGGACAATCAAGCGATTTTATCGCCTTTTTCGTTCAGTCTGTCGATAAATTCCTTGGGAGAGAATCCGAATTTCTTTCTGAAGCACGTACTGAAATATTTCGGGTCGTTGAATCCGGAAGCATAGGCCAGATCGGCAATACGCATCTTCTTCTGCTCTTCGAGCAAATGATAGGCAGCACGCAGTCGCACGTCAATGATGAATGCAGCCGGAGTCAACCCGGTGAGCGATTTGAGTTTTTCGGTAAGAATCGTACGCGACATATTCATTTCACGGGTAAAATCGGCCTGTGCAAATTCGCAATCGTCGATATGCGCATTGACGCACGCCATAGCCTGACGCATGAACTTTTCGTCCATCGAAGTATACTCCAGTTTCTCCACCTCAAAAACCGGCTGGTTGCGGAAATGCAGGCCCCGAATCTCCAATTTTCGGAGTTGATTGACAATCTGAGCGTAGAGCAACTGCAGGTTGAAGGGCTTGGTGACATAGCCGTCCGCCCCCGAATTGTACCCTTCAATCCGGCTTTCGTCGGCATTTTTGGCCGTAAGCAGGATAACCGGAATATGACAGTATTCGAAGGTCTGCTTGATCCGTCGGCACAATTCGATACCGTCCATGCCGGGCATCATGATATCCGAAACGACCAGATCGACCGGCTGTCGGGACAATATACGAAGCGCTTCTTCTCCGTCGGATGCCGTTTCAATTCGGAAATAGGGCGCCAAAAGATTGGAGATCAACAAGAGCAGTTCTTCGTTGTCATCGACGACCAACAGCGTATGGTCAGTGCGTGTGCGGGAGGGGGTATCGGTCATCGCCGCATCGGGCTGCACCGGAACGAATTCTCCGGCCCCTTCGTAAATTTTTTCCGCGGCATCGTCTCCGGTATCATCGTCGATCTCCTCTTCGGTATAAGCATCTCGACCTATGGGTAGCGTGATTCGGAAACAGTTGCCGTCCTGCTCGTCGCTCGACACCCGGATTGAACCTCGGTGGAGGTCGGTGAGATCCTTGACCAACGACAGACCGATACCGGTTCCAATCGTATGGTGTTTCCGGTAATTGCCGTCGTAAAACCGGCGAAAAAGTCCGTCGATAGTCTGCTGGGTCATCAGTTCGCCGCTGTTGGCGACCGAAATGCAGACCGAACAGTCGTCTCCGGTTTCGATCCGGATGATAATTTCACCCTTGTCGGGCGTGTATTTTGCCGCATTGGACAGCAGGTTGTAGACGATCTTATCGAGTTTGTCGGGATCGAACCAGCCGTCGACCTGTTCCGACGAAGCACGGAAATAGACCTTGAGCTGCTTTCGGGCCACAAGCGGGGCAAAAGCTTCCACACACCGGCGAACGAATCCGACGACATCGCCATGCGAAACACGGATTTTCAGATTCCCGCTCTCGACTTTCCGGAATTCGAGTATCTGCTGAATCAGTCGCATCAGCCGCGTCGCATTGGCCGACATGACACCGTAAAGAGTCTGATTGTCCCCTGTGCCGTTGTTCAGGTTCTGGAGCGAAGTAAGAATAATCGTCAGCGGAGTCATCAGTTCGTGAGTGACGTTGGTGAAAAACTGCAATTTGGCATGATTCAGTTCTTCGGTTTTTTGTCGCTCCAACTTCGAAATCTGCACCTCCTGACGCAGCCGGAGCCGGTAGCGCAGGAACCGCACGACCCCATAGGCGAGCACCAGCAGCAGCACGGAATAGATCGTCCAGGCCCACCACGAAAGCCACGGGGCGGGGAGTATCCGCACTGTGAGCGTCCGCTCGTTGCTGCTCCACACGCCGTTTTCCCCGGCAGCCTGCAGACGGAATGTGTAGGTTCCCGGTGAAAGATTGCTGTATGAGGCGAAACGGTGGTGCGAATCGGCCGTAACATACTCCTTATCAAATCCGTCGAGCCGGTATCTAAAAATATGATCGCGCGGATTGGCATAGGAGAGCATCGAGAATTCGATGAAGAAGTTGTTCCGGTCGTGCGTAAGCGTCACGGCATCCGTGTAATCGATATCCCGGAGAGAGATGCGCGATCGTTCCCGTGCGGGAATGGTCCGTAACGAACGATTGTGCACCTTGAAGTCTGTGAGCACGATCGGCAGTCTCGTCTGGTGGGGCTGCGTGCGATTGCCGGTGAATATCATCAGCCCATTCGATCCTCCGAAAGCAATGCGTCCGTAATCGACCTGCGCCGAAGCGTTTCGGTTGAAGAAGAACGACTGCATGTCGGCCGATATAATATAGGTATTGATATGCTCGGGATTGCCCAGGCTGTCCGGCGAAAAGGAAAAGACCGAATTATTCGTGGTAATCCACATCCGGCCGTTTTCATCCCGGGCAATATTGCCGATACCTTTGTTTTCCAGATTCGGGAAAGCCGACACGGCCTTAAAGCTCCCTTCCGAAGAAATACGGACCGCAAGTCCGTCCGCAAAAGTTCCGGCCCAGATACACCCCGTATCGTCGGCCTGCAGGCAATAGACATGATCGGAAATCATGCCGTTGTCGCGTGTATACTGCCTCCAGGTTCCGTCTGCCGTACGGATATGCAGAATGCCCTGACCGTTGGAAGCGATCCAGACATCGCCTGCTTTGTCGCAACAGATGTCGAACACATAAGTCTGATCGAATGGCGTAGCGTATCCGAGCCATTCAGCAGCGGTGTGGAAACGCCCGTCTGTCGATTCGACGTAAATACCTAACCGGGAGCCTATCCACAGATTGCCGTGCGTATCCTCACACAGAGCAATCACGCAGTCGTCCAGAAAGTTCGGCTGGTTGAAATGATTGATCTGCCGAACCTTGTGCTGCGTTTCGTTATACACCCAAATACCGGCGTTTTGCGTTCCGAAATACAGTTCCCCGGTAGTCGAGCGGCGGATGATCGTATTGACGGTCGAAGTGTAAGGAAGCGACTTCAAATCGGGATGCTCGTGGTAATCGACGATTTTACCGCTTCGAATGTTGTATTTTATAAGGCCGAAATCAAGCAGCCCGAACCAGAAGTCGCCGTTTCCGGCGTAATACATACTTCGAACAGAACTCGTGTTGTAACGGGTTCTGATCGGTTCCAGCCGATCGGACTCGAATTTGGTTCCGCTGGTCTGAACCTTGCAGACGCCGCCACCCAACAAACCGATCCACATCAGTCCGTCACGGGTTCGAAGGATCGAATTCACCTCGTTATAGGGCAGGTCTCCCACGTTGTCGCCGGGAAAGAAATTCTGGAACGAATCGGGATTGTCGATGTCGTGAAGGATGCTCAACCCGCTGCGACCACCGATCCAGATGGTATTCTGCTCAGGATTTTCCTCAATATCGTAAATAATATCGTCGAGCAGCGAGTGCGTTCTGCCCGGCACGTGTTTATAATGCACATAACGGGTCGGTCCCGGGGCCAGAGGATTAACCAGCCGCACCACTCCGGCGCCCCACGTACCCACCCAGATATTACCCGCAACATCACGTGCCAAAACATGTGCTTTACGCAGCACGGCATCGTCGCAAGCATAGGCGCGATCCTCACGGATATCATAACGCAACAAACCCTGATCGAAAGCGGCGATCCACAGGTTCAGTTTGTCATCCTTGATGATGGAGGTGACCGCCTTGACGGGACGACCCGCCGAATTGGAGATCGGGACGGGATGAAAATTACGGTCGAGCGCATTTTTGCGGAAAAGGCCCTTGTCGCCGCCGATCCAGATGCCGTTGCCCGTATCGCACAGAATGACTGCGATGTTGCAATCCGCTAACTCCGGATATTCGTCGGCCACGATGTTTCCCGAAACCTTGTCGAGCCGAAAAAGGCCGTGCTCGGTTCCGATCCACAGGTTCTTGTCATGGTCCTCGGCAACGACATTGACGAACGTGTTGAACAACCCGTTCGAAACATCACGCATACCGTAGGTGATGGCTCCGTATCCATCGTAGCGGGCCAATCCGTTATAAGTTGGAATCCAGATATATCCATCGGAATCCTGATAAAGTTTGCGCACTTCGTTCGACGGCAGAATGTCGGAAGGTAACGGGGTGAAACGCACCTGAGGAAAAGACTCGGCAGCAACGATCTGTATCTCGGAAAGGACAAATCCGATGCAGACTATGAAAAAACGGGATATAAGAAAGCGACGATGCATAACGGGTATTTTCGGAAACTAAAGTATACATTTTTTTCGGGAAACACAACTGCATCCCGCCGAATTGTACGATCATTTGGCCGAAAGAGAACGGCGCAATACGGCTCAAAACGTCCGGACAACTGCAATTTCACCTTTATTTCAATTAAGGTATCCGTATACGGGAAAGAATCTTTCCGGAAAATATTCAACCCCGCGGCCGATAAAAATTCATTCTTTTGTAACTGCTTTCCCAAGTCCCCTAAAGAACGAACCGACCCTGATAACGATATGACAACAAAAACAGATCTTATACGTCGAATAGTATCTTTGGCGTTTATGTTGCCGATACTCTGTGCCTGCGGCCGAAAATGGACGGTCGAGCCGCATGACACCTACTGTCTGATTCGGCAAGACGGAGGACAGACTCTGGGCTATTTCCCCGGATCCGGCGTCCGTATCTTATATTCCGACGGATACGCTTTCAAAGACCTGAACCGAAACGGGATTCTCGACTGCTACGAAGATTGGCGGTACACCCCGGAAGAACGGGCGGAAGACCTTGCAAAGCGACTCTCCGTCGAAGAGATTGCCGGATTGATGTTATACAGTTCCCATCAGGCCGTCCCGACGGATTCGGTAGGTTACTGGTCCTCGACCTACAACGGGACCTCACTCCGGGAAAGCGGACTTCCCCACTCGGCTGTTTCGGACAAACAGCGGAAGTTCCTCCGGGACGACAATCTCCGGGCCGTGCTCGTCGTCCGGGTTGAAAGTCCCCGCATTGCAGCCGAATGGAACAACAACATGCAGGCCTTCGTCGAAGGCCTCGGACAAGGCATTCCGGTCAATATCAGTTCCGATCCCCGGAATGAAACCCGAGCCTGGGCCGAATACAACGCAGGGTCAGGAGGAAAGATTTCGTTGTGGCCCAGTCCGCTCGGGCTGGCCGCTACGTTCGACCCCGAACTGGTCGAAAAGTTCGGACGGATCGCATCCGCCGAATACCGCGCCTTGGGTATCGCCACAGCGCTGTCGCCGCAGATCGATCTGGCGACCGAACCCCGGTGGAACCGGTTCTACGGTACCTTCGGCGAAGACCCCGATCTGGACACCGATATGGCGCGGGCCTATATCGACGGATTCCAGACCTCCGTCGGAGCTGCCGAGATTGCGGACGGCTGGGGGTATGAAAGCGTCAATGCCATGGTCAAACATTGGCCGGGCGGCGGCCCGGAAGAAGGCGGACGGGATGCCCATTTCAGCTTCGGGAAATACACTGTTTACCCCGGCGGAAATTTCGAGCAACACATCCGGCCCTTTGTGGAAGGAGCTTTCCGCCTCAACGGCAAGACACGAAAGGCCGCAGCCGTCATGCCCTATTATACGGTTTCCCACGGGGTGGACCCCTCGGGAAAAAAGGTCGGCAACGGTTTTAGCAAATATATCGTCACCGATCTGCTGCGGAACAGATACGGATACAACGGCGTCGTCTGCACGGATTGGGGCATCACGCACGACTATTCCAGCATCGAGGAGGCTGACGGCAAATGCTGGGGAGTGGAGGCATTGAGCATCCCGCAGCGGCATTACGAAGCGCTCAAAGCCGGAGTAGACCAGTTCGGCGGCAACAACGACAAAGGTCCCGTGCTGGAAGCCTACCGAATGTGGACCGCCGAATTCGGCGAAAAATCTGCCCGGGAGCGGTTCGAACGTTCCGCCATAAGGTTGCTGCTCAATATTTTTCGGACCGGTCTGTTCGAAAATCCCTATGTAGACCCGGACCGGACGGAAGCGACGGTCGGGAATCCGGAATTTATGCAAGCCGGTTACGAAGCGCAGCTCCGGTCGGTCGTCCTGCTGAAAAACCGGGCGGGAACCCTGCCCGCATCGACCCGCCGGAGCGTATATCTGCCCGAATGCGGACAATCCCGCCTACCTGTAGACACCTCTTTGGTCAAACAATATTACGAATTGGCAGAAAGCCCCGAAAATGCCGACTTCGCGATCGTTTTTATCGACGAACCCGACGGAGGCTGCGGATACGATGCGGCCGATCGGGAAAAGGGCGGCAACGGTTATGTCCCGATCAGCCTGCAATACGGCGACTACACGGCCCGCCACGCACGCCCCGAGAGTATTGCCGGCGGGGACCCGAAAGAACCGTCCATCGACCGGAGTTACCGCGGGAAAACCGTCCGGAGTTCCAACCGGGAAGAGTTGAAACGGGTACTCGGAACGAAACGGCAGATGGGAGACAAGCCCGTCGTGGCTGTCGTTTCCACGACCAGACCGTTCGTTCCGGCCGAATTCGAACCTTCGGCCGATGCCATACTGCTTGCTTTCGGGGTACAGCGTCAGGCCGTGCTGGATATTATCTCCGGCCGGCGGGAACCGTCGGCACTTCTGCCGATGCAATTGCCCGCAGACATGAAAACCGTGGAACAGCAGCATGAAGACGTTCCGAGAGATATGGTTTGTTATACGGACTCGGAAGGAAATACATATGATTTCGCTTTCGGGCTCGACTGGAAAGGTGTCATCCGGGATGCAAGAGTCGAAAAATACAAATAGTCAAGAAATCGCATGAAGAAGCTGTTTTCAATTATTGCACTTTGCCTCGTCGGTACCGCGACGAACGCCCAGGCCCCTTATGCCCAGTTTCAGGGCGGCATGATCGGCTGCATAGAGCCGCAGGGCTGGATCGAGGAATTCCTCCACCGCCAACAAACGGGACTTACGGGACATCCCGAGGCGATGTCCTATCCGTACGACTCCTGCCTTTGGGCGGGTGAGATCGGACGTAACACCGAAACCTACGGAAGCGACTGGTGGCGCTACGAGCAGACAGCCTATTACACCGACGGTCTGCTCCGCCTGGGTTACCTGCTCGGTGATCGGGAGATGATCGCCAAAGCCGAGGAGGGGATTCGCTACACGCTGGCCAACGCATCGTCCACAGGTGTTTTGGGCAACAAAGCGATTGAGTCGATGTGGCCCATGTGTGTCTACTTCCGGGTGCTGCAAGCCTATTACGAGCGCACGGGCGATCCGGCGATCCCCGCAGCCTTGGAAAGGCACTACATGAACTTTACGCAGGAGCAGGTCGAGAAATGGCGCAACATCGTCAGCATCGAGGGAATGTTGTGGACTTACGGCAAAACCGGCAATGCGAAGTTGCTGGATATTTGCGAGAGAGCCTACAATGGCGGAAAATTCGGGGACCTGACGCCCGCAGTCGCGGCCGGCGACGAACGGTTCGTCATGCATGGCGTCACCTGCATGGAAGAACTGAAACTCCCGATGCTGCTCTATGCCTATACGGGCAAACGATATTACCTGGACCTTGCACTCAACGCCGAACGCAAGCTCACCCGCGACCACATGCTCCCCGACGGCGTTCCGGCCAGTGCGGAAGCGCTCGTCGGAAACGGGAACGTCATCAACAGTCACGAAACCTGCGACATTTCCGACTACACCTGGACGCTGGAGCAATTTCTCCTGACCACGGGCGAAGTCCGGTGGGCTGACAAAATAGAAAAAGCGGTCTTCAATGCCGGACCGGGAGCCGTTACCAAGGATTTCCGATCGTTGCAGTATTTCTCGTCCGTCAATCAGGTAATCGCAACGGGGCGTTCAAATCACAACGAATTCTTCCACGGTTCGACCTGGATGGCTTTCCGGCCGACGCATGAAACGGAGTGCTGCGCCGGAAACGTTCACCGTTTCATGCCCAATTACGTCGCACATATGTGGCTACGCGGGAAAGACGGCTCTATTGCCGCCGCGCTCTACGGCCCTTCGGCTGCAACGTTCGACCTGCCGAACGGCCGACAGTGCCACATCGCACAGCGGACCTCCTATCCGTTCGACGGGGAGATCGAGTTCTCCTTCGGCCTGAAAGAGAGGACGGATATCCCGTTTCTGCTGCGCATTCCCGCATGGTGCAGGGATGCCAAAATATATGTCAACGGCAAACTGTGGCGAGACGCATGTCCCGCCGGCACGTTCGTGACCCTCCGGCGCAAATTCAGGAACGGCGACCGGATTCGGTTGTGTCTCAGCATGCAACCCGTCATGAACACCGTTCCCGGACAGGGAATCTACGTGCAGCGCGGACCTCTGCTCTTCTCCTATCCTGTTCCCCAGCGGAAAACAGCCGACCGGACGGTCTATGCGAATATGAACGGCAAAGTTCCCGGCAACCCCGAATTCGAATGCTGGAGCATCGAGCCTGCCGGACCTTGGAACTATGCCCTTTGCTCCGATCCGGTCATACCCCTGAAGGTCATTCGGACAAAACCCGCAGCCGCAGGAAGCTATCCGTTCGATCCGGAACATACGCCCGTGAAAATCTCGGTTCCCGTCAAACCGATCGACTGGGAATTGGAAAAAGGACGCTACACGCCGCGCCTTCCGGCCGAAGGGATAGCCCGCGCCGTATCCGACCGTATCGAATATCTCGAACTGATTCCCTACGGATGCACGGAACTCCGGCTTACTGTTTTCCCGCAATGCAATTAAGAATTCAAACCGAACCCGAAATGAACATTTCCCCGCTCCGACTTCTCGTCAACCGGACGATCCGGACTCTTTGCCCTGCACTCCTGCTGCTACCGGTAGCCTGTAGTGAAAGCGGACTCACGATCCGCGTCATCGATCCTTTGACCAATGTTCTTCCCGGAATCGTTTACCCTCCTGCCGGGGACGATACCGTTCGCGTGGCCCGCGGCGAGAACGCCGTTCTGCAATTCGTTATCTCCGCTGACGACTCCGTAGCGGCAATGACTCCTGTCCTTCGGAGTCTTAAAACAGAGCAGGGAACTTCGCTCGACAAAGCCGTTCTGGGCTGGGTCCGGAACGTACAGGCTTCCCACGCCTACGTGCCGGCGGCCCCCGATGCCCTGCAATCACCGTCCGGAGAATATCCCGATCCCATTCTGACCGACACCACCGTATCTATCGCCGCAGGCGGGACAGCTTTGCTCTGGTTGGACATTCCGATTCCGGCCGATGCCGAAGCGGGGCTTTACGAAGGATCGGTACGCATTTCCGGGCTAAAGAACGGAAAGCGGATCGTTGCCGACCGACAATTCACCATACAAGTTTATCCGGTCACGCTTCCCGAACAGTCGTTATTGGTTACCAACTGGTATTTCCCCGATAAATTCTCTTTCATGAACGACAACGAATCCGTGGAGGACGATTCACCGGCCTATTGGGAATGTATGCGGCAGCTCGTCGAAACCGCCTCGGCCTATGGTCAGAACGTCTGGTTGCTCTACGAAACGGGAACGCCGGTTCCGACAGCCGACGGCAAAGGGCTGACGTTCGATTTCTCACGGATGGACAAAACGATCGAATTCCTGCTCCGACACGCCGACGTACGGCTGATCGAGGCCAACCATTTCGCCAAGCGGTCCCGCAACGGGTGGACCGATCCTTTCTGGGCCAACGTACCGGTCCCCGACGGCAAGGGCTCCTATGTTTATCAACGTCTGCCCCATGACGACCCGCGCGTGCAACGATACATCGCAGCGTATTTTCCGGCTCTGCAGGAGCATTTGCGTTCCAGAATGATCGATGACGGAAGCGGCCGCAGTTGGCTCGACATCTACACACAACACATTGCCGACGAACCGCTCAACGAAAATAAGACCTCCTGGGAAGGATTGGCCCGCCAGGTAAAACAGGCTGCCCCCGACATCCGAATCATCGAAGCTTACCGTTCTTCGTCCTACGACCCGGCGCTGATCGACATCCTCGTGCCACAACTCGACGAATTCGTATGGGAAATCTATCGAACAATGCCAGCCGGACATAGTTGCTGGTTCTACACCTGCATGTATCCCCGGGGGAATTTCGCAAACCGTTACGTAACACTGCCGCTCATCAAGACACGCCTGCTGCATTGGATAAACTACAAATACGACTCTCCGGGATACCTTCACTGGGGCTTCAACGCATGGGGAGCGAACGGCGATCCTTTCGGAGACGTTTCCGCCCCCGCCAATGACTGGCCCGGCGGCGACTCGCATATCGTCTACCCCGGTTACCGTAAGCTCTACCCGTCGATTCGGCTGGCAGCCATGCGTGACGGCATCCGTGACTACGACCTGCTGAAAATGGTTGAGGCCCGGGATTCGATCCGTGCACAGGCTTTCGTCAATGCGATCATATTCGATTTCAACCGGTACGACACGTCAGTGTCCAGATTCCGGCAGATTCGCCGGGAAATATTGGATTTTTTGGAAGACATGCATTAATCGGAATATTCAAGCAGTCAATCTCTGATTCAGTTCAGCAGATAAAATAATCCCGTTTGTCAGTTTTCGGTCGGTATTCATGACATCGGTTAAAAAGGCGTTCGACTCGGGAGCGATCCCGGCCTCGCAGAGCGAGCACCTTTCGTATGCCGAAAAGTTTTTCGGCATACAAAGGTACAGCTCGCTGTTATCTGGCGATAACAAAAATCCGCGGCGGAAATTTTTTGTGAAAACTTTGAAAAACCTCCGCTACGGCTTTCGAGGACGGGTCTTTCCCGGTTGCAATATTACAACCGTCCGGGCGCCAAAACAAGCTCTAGGTGCGGACTGGAGCGATCGTGGCCGGACATCAAAACCGAGGTATTTCAGTCGGTGGTATCCTGCATCATGAAAGGTAGGTTTTCTTGTTCCGTTCATTATTCCGATATAAACTGCGTGAAGCAGAAAATGGTATTTTGAATGGTTTAAACCATAAAACCAGACACACACGCTTTACAAGCATAAAGCGAACGTTCAATCTTAAAAACATTGTACCATGGATTCATTAAAAGAAACCGACAACCTCGCAACAAAACCATCGAAGCGTCCCCGTATCGAAGTCGACGAAGAATTGATGCGTCAGATGATCGCCGGACAGGCCCCTTTGGATTCGAAAGTCATCCGCCGGATTCCCGAACCGGAAGCGGAAAATACGGACGCTCCCGAGGGAAAGACATCGGAAACGGTATCCGGAGCATCGGCTCCGACTGCTGAAAGGACAGACGCCAATACCCAAACGAGTGACGTAAAGGAGCTGGCCGGATTCCGTCGCAAAAAGATTCCGCTGCCGGATTTCGAACGCACGTTCTTTGCCCCGGCGGACTGCCGTAACCGTTCGGCGATCTATATCAGTGCGGCAACCAAGTACAAAGTATCGGCAATCCTCCACTTATTGGGAATGAGAATACAAGGCTTACAGCTTTGGTCGACAATATGCTGCGCTTTGTAATCGGAATTTACAGCGACGAGTTGAATTATCTCCACGAGAAGAAGAACAACAGACGACTATTTTAAACAGACAATGCGATAAGCGATTACTTTGGGTTTCTGATATGGACGTAGCGAAGCGACTGGCATCCGAACCGCAGAATGTCGCCTTTTCCGCCGATGTCTTTCGGATTAGCCGTCGCTCTCTTCTTTCAGAGTCGGGAACTGGAATCTATCGCCTATTTTATCCTCTATTCGGCTTATCGCATTGCCTATCATTTGGTTTGTCACCTTGGCATAAATCTGAGTCGTGGTCGTATATTTATGCCCTAACATCTTACTGACTGTTTCCAGTGGAATACCGTTCATCAAGGAGACCGTCGTGGCGAAGGTATGCCTTGCCGTGTGGAATTTCAGATTCTTCGCAATCCCGCATTGTCGGGCGATATGTTTCAAACTGGCGTCCGAGGATTTCAAGGAAGCGACCGGGAAGACCTTTCCCGGATTCTCGGGAAAGAGCCGGTTGAATCGGTTGGCAGGAATACGATACTTTTCAAGAATAGCTTTCGCAACCGGAAGTAGTTTTACCGTAAACGGTACTTTCGTTTTCTGACGGATACTGCTAATCCACCATGCTCCGTTCGGAGTTTGTTTCAACTCCTCATAACTCAGTTTGGCCAGATCGGCATAGGACAGGCCCGTAAAACAACAGAACAGAAACATATCCCGTGTCCGATCCTGACGCTGCTGCTTGACTTTGCCGATAATTAGTTTATTGATTTCTTCTTCGGTGAGATATTCAATTTCCGGCTGGTCGGCAAAGTAGTAGTAATAGGCAAACGGATTCTTCTCCATTTGCCCGTCGTTAAACGCTTTCTTGACGATATGCTTCAGTGATTTGATCTCAACGCTGATCGTCGTGTCGGCAAGGCCCCTGACATGTTTCAGATAGGCGGCAAACTTCTCTGCAAAAGACTGATCCAGTTCCACAAGGGGTATATCCTTGACTTTATAGTCCTGACAGATGAAAAGACTCAAATCGCGTCGTAGCGTTTGATAACGGAATAAGGAATGGATAGTACGGTCCACATCTATACGGTTCTTGTACTCTTTGCAGAATTCATCGCATAACTCCAGTAACAGTTTATACCTTTTACTGAAACCCAGATAGGCGTTCTTCACCTTATCGGCGGAAACATATCCGTCACGGTCGCAGATAGACTGGTAATGCTTTCCGATCTGGATACGAATATTATCCAGATAGCGGTTGATACGGTCGGCTTCGAGGCTTTTGCCTTTGGCGCGACCGCCCTTCACCTCCCACAGATGGGGAGGAACGCTAAGTTTGGCGCTGAACTGGGCGATCGTACCGTTGACGGTAATACGGCCCATGACGGGAACAACCGGCTGAACTTTGTGTTTGTCCTTTTTGAGGTAGAACAGAACCTTGAATGTGCTGCGCATACTCCGATGAAATTTGGGGGTTAAAACTAATTTCCTCAGAGTTGTCTGTCAAGATGAAGCGCGATGCAAGAAATTGCAAACGAATATTTTATGCAAAATACAGCAAAACAGACGAGGTAACGATCTGGAAACCGTAACCTCGTCTGGAATTACCTTATTATGCTTGGAATCCCTCGAAGAAGAAACCCTGTGCAAAGATTAAATCGCTGAATATTTAATATTTACACCCATTTTCTCCTCTCGGAAAACGAATGGGTAGTACTTCGGTACATTCCATTCGCCCCGTTCGAGGGATGTGCGGAAACAGCCGCTT
>OLXB01000491.1_pt1 | contig 19526 bp, 16 predicted proteins | sample 1673681 | NCBI WGS metagenome assembly OLXB01 (sample SAMEA103958121, study PRJEB25191) | human gut metagenome
GACTGTAATCGCTGCTCTTTACCCAGAAGGAGGTGTCCGTGATCGCTGTCCCTGCCGGAACCTGACGCCGGGCAATGTAGCTGTCACCGCTGGAAGGCTCCAGCACCACGGACAGCATCTCGTATTCTTTCCTCTGATCCCACTCACCGCAGGGAAGCGGAACGATCCGTTTTCCTACATATTTCGCCATAATAGAAATCTCCTCTCTTGAATTCATGTCCATCGGTTGCTACTGACAGCCTGAATTCAAGGAAGAGACATAGCGTAGGGTCTTATTCTACAAGGGAGTACCCCCCCCCGCTTTAGTTCGCTAAAGTGTCGCATCTCGTTTCCTTTCTCCGCCGAAGGCGGATTACAGCGCCTCGATCTCGGCATCCAGCGCCTGTACGCGCAGCCGGTACCAGTCGAGGATCTGGCTGAGGTTGTTTGTGTTCGTTCCGGGAATCAGCGGCCACCGCTCCACTTCCTTGTTCAGGACAGCTCGCGGGATGTCCACCATGAAGTTCTCATAGGTGAGAGCCACGTTCTCCTCACTCATCGCTCCGGCACGGAGCTGCGCATACCGGGCTTTCAGAACCGCAGGCTTGTACTTCCGAATCAGATACATGAGCTGATGGGTATTGGCATAGCTCTTAAAGGTCGGAGACGCCGTTGCCTTCGTGTAGTACTTGCCGGTCCAATGATTGCCGAACACAGAGTCCATATCGTAAGCCGTAAAGAACCACTGCACACCGTCATAGGTGCTGATAATATAGTTCTTATCGGTCATATCTCCGCCGCCAAGGAGGCAGGTAAAGATGTAGTAGTCAACAGCACTATCCAGGTCAACCTTGTCCGCAAGAGCGTTGACCGCTTCTTCGCTGTCGGCTGCAAGGCAGGCATCGATCAGGTTGTCCAGGCTGTCCTTCGCCCACTGAAAGTCCTCCTCATCGGGAACATACTTATAGGAGAAGTCCGTCTCGTCCACGATGCAATGCGCCTTGAACTGGGTCGCTGCCGTGTGATTGTCCGCGCAGAACACAGCCTGCGGGAGAGGTGTTTCTTCCCCAGTCTCCGGATCAACTGTAGTTTCGCCGATGCCGAACAGATCCTCATCCTTCGGGGTATTGAAGGTGTAGAAGCCGTAGAATTCGCCGTTGAGGAGCATGATACAGGGGAATCCGTCGATAGCTCCGCCATTAGGATAGGGATAGAGCCGCTCGTTCCTGGTCGCCCTGCTCTTCACGACCTGTCCCCACAGCCTCGCGCATACGATGTTGCGGGCATGGGAGAAGTCGATGTAGTTGGCTTTCAGAACGTATTTCTTCCGGTTGCCCCAGCCGTCTTTCGCCTCGAATTTTTTATCAAACTTGATTGTGAAGTTCTTCTTCGGATAGGACAAGCTCGAACCGCCCTGCCATTTCATCGTGCAGGAACCGGAAAGGTCGCCATAGATATACTCGAAAGTGCCAGTCACTTCCTTGGTCACTCCTGTCATGGAGCCGGTAAGCTTCAGCACCGGAAGCCCGAAGGCTTCATAGTCCAGGCTGTCTCCCGCATCGGCGGTTGCAAGCATCTGGCTCTTGGAGTACACACCCTCCAGCACATAGACATGGAAGAGATGGTGGTCGAAAGAACAATCCTTCTGCGAGTAGATGTTGACGCGGATCGGACCGCTTACATCCGGGATCAGCAGGCCGAACGGTTCGGTTTTAATATCAAAGTACCGAACGCTGCCGTTCTGCCGCACAGAGGAAGCCTGCGGATCAAGTGTAAACATGATCTTATAATCCGCATCCGGATCTTCGTCGGTCATGAGCACGGTGTAGCTCTTCCCGGCTTCCACCTCAAAAGGCTCGGAGTAACGATGATATGGGATGTTCACATAAGCCCCAAGAGTTCCGCTGACAATTGCTCCCGCCCTGTCATGCGCCCCTACCGGGAATACCGTTACAAGATCATCCGCAGTATTGCTGCTGAGAACCGCCCGGCTGCCACAGGTAACGAGGTTTGCCTTGCGCACCCAGTCCTTGACCCTACCCATAGAGGAAACGGATTCAGCAATCTGCGGACCACTCGCCATACCAAGGAAGTCCTCGCGGCTATATTCTCCCTTCAGAACGTAAATATGGAACTCCACATTGTCCAGGATGCTGTTCGATGCATAGAAGCCAGCGCGGAAAAGCCCGCTCCTGTCAGGCGTGAACCACGAGAACGGCTCTGAGCGGTTATTAAAGCCACGGTTGGAACCATTCTCCTGGAGTACAATGCCTGTATCCTTTTCATAAAAGTACATGGCAAAAGAAGCTGTCTTCTCTTCGGTGTCAAGATAAATCGTGTATCTCTCTCCGGCTTCAAACTCGATGTAATCGCTGAGATACATCGTCGACAGCCCGCCATCTGAGCTCAAATGCCCGTTTGCAATACCCCCAGCCGGATCAAGTCTTCCAAAGGCTGTACAGGTATGGACAATATCTCCATTGGCCCTTCTCCCGGATATGATCCTGACAAGGTTCCTGCTCCTCACAAGGTCACTGACCTGCTGCGCGTGAATGCTGTGAGCGTTGAAGCAATCCACATCAGATTCTGTCAATGCCTTCTCTGTATCCAGGGCAGCTTCCAGCACAGAAGCCTTTTCCTCCAGCATCGCGGGAGTCACCAGCGCTCGGATATTATCCAGCGGCACCACACCCTCCAGCAAATACAGATGCATGCGGAAATGGTCAAAGGTCATGCTGTCCGGCACCTGCATGCGGACATAGGCGGTCACATCCTCTTCCGGGACAAACGTTCCATAAGGCTTAGTGCTTGTCACAAAGGCGAAAGAAACCGTATCCTTCATGGGGATCACCGCTCCTGTCGATGCGTCTGCCACCCACAGATAAAAGTTCTCTGACTTGTCGCTGTCCACATAGAAGGTATAGGTCTGATTGCCCTTCAATTGAAAGTTCTCTGTGAGTACCACATTGTTCCTCTGGACAATAGGCCCCAGGGAACCGTCCACAACAATCCCTGCCCGGTCAATATCACCGATTTTGGAAGCCGTGAAAAACTTAGTGCCTTCATCATCTGTTGCGTAGTTGTTCTTCGTCGTGATGAGAGTGTTCTCATTGACCTCCGGCAGGGTAAGCACTACCCCAGGCGCAGAGGCAATATAATCATCAATGCTGAATCCATCGAGGATATCCTTCATTTCATAGTGCCCTTCGAGCATCAGGAAACGAATCGGATGATCGATGAACTCAATATCATGGCAGTAAAGACCGGCACGGTACTGTCCGCTCTTATCCGGGGTGATATACCAAAGAGGCGCACTCAGGACATAGCGGCCATAGTTCTGTCCGCCCTGCTGCATGACACCGCCGTCTTTATCGTAGAAGTAGATGGAGTAATCCGCTGTCTTCTTCATATCCATGGTGAAAACAGTATATTCTTTCCCCGCTTCAAAGTCATAAAACTCCGTAAACGGGAAGGTGCTGGAAACATAGCTGGGGCCAACATGCCCATTAACCACAACCAGCGTTCCATCAACAGGGCTGGCGGACTCCGTCTTCACGAGGAGATTGCCGGTACCGTCATACCTCGCTCTGTTAGCGGTCGGGAGGAGGTTTTTCGCACGCACTTCGTCCTTAAGCCGAATCATAGTCCCGGTGTACTTTACCGCCAGTCTAACCACATCCATGCCTTCACGGTATTTTGCAAAGGACCTGATCTTCTCCAACGGGATATTTCCCTTCAGCAGACATACGCGAATGGAATGGTCTGTAAAGGTATTCTCAAGCGTTGACTGCACCCGAAGCTGATACTTCTTCGTATTCGTACCGACGAACTGTCCGTAGGGTTTGTCCAGCAAATTGAAGGCCACTACCACATCATCGTTTCGGATATAAGTGCCAAACTCGTCTGAAATCATGACGTTATAGTTCAGCCCGGTACCACCGTCATCCGCGTACAGCGTATAGGTTTCTCCAGCTTCGAGAAGGAATTCTTCACTGATACGGACAGCCGAGAATGTCGGCCCCAACTGCCCGTCCAGAACAGCCACGCTGGGGTCAAGATCACTTCTGCACTTGACCGTTACCATCGCTTCGCCCTGATTGTTTTTGGCGGTCGATGCTCGCATGATGGCCATATTGTTCCTGCGGGCATAGTCGCTGATGGAAGCTGCGGAAGACAGCATATTGCGGAGGTCTGTGTAAGTAACATAGGAAAGGTAATCCTCGGGACTGTATTCTCCTTCAAGGATCAGCACGCGCAGCCGATAGTTCACAAACTCGAATCCGTGACCGTACAGGCCAATTCTGTAATCTCCGGTCGAATCCGGAATGATCGTCCCGTAATGAGTCGCGCCAAGGGAGAAGCCCCTGTTTGTGCCGTTCTGCTTCAGCACACTGTTATTCACAGCGTTGTAGAAGAAGATGCTTCCCGCGCCTGCGTCCTTCTGCTCGTCGTCAACCAAGATGGAGTAGGTTTTTCCTTCTTCAAAATGAACCGGCTTCGAGATATGGAAGATAGTTCTTCCATAGTCATCTCCCATAACGCCGTTCACAATTGTGGTCGCTTTATCTCCTTTGCCAATCGCCGCCGCACGGATAATGGTTGTCCCGTCCGTGCCAGTGGTTGAAGCGTCCATCATCTCAACGAGGTTCTTCTGCCTGATCTCATCAGGAACAGATACCAGTGCCTCACCATAATCAAGGATGCTCTGGATATCCTTATCTGCCTGCCGGATGTGGTCACCAAGGTTGGCATGGGTCACACCGTCCGCATCCGTCCTCGCATCGAGAATTTCCGTATCCGTGGTTGCCTGTCCTGCGATTCCGTCCATGCGGGCGTTCAGCGCGGCATTGGTGGCGTCGACATCGGACACTGCCTCTTCCATATCCGCAAGAGACCGAGCCACCGCCTCATCCACATGCTGTTTGGTGGCTGTGTTATCCTGACGGATGGCAGCCTCGGTCGCATCGTTGTCGGCTTTAATCGCTGCTTCTGTCGCGTCATTATCTGCCTTGATCCGCTGCTCGGTTGCCGTGAAGTGCTTCTCCAGCAGATCCATCTGCATATTAAAATCCGAACACAGCGCCCAGTATTCTGTCTGCGAGATATCCGTATCCGCAGGCACAGCGCGTCTGGAGATGTAGCTGTTGCCATCCGCCCGGTTATAGACGATGCACTCCATCTCATACGCCTTCGTCTTGTCCCAATAGCCGCAGTGCTTGGGAACAATCCGCTTTCCGATATATTTCGCCATTCGCTTCTCCTCCTTAATCGTCGATGCCGTATTCCACGACAAAGTGTCCTTCATCGTCCATACTGAAGATGAGCCCGATCCGCTCATCGGTTTCAAAGTTCACATACCCGTTGTCATCGATGGAACAGATCAGCATCTCTTCCTTGATGCGCTCCACCGTGGAAGAGATGGAGCCCGTGGAGAGCCCCAGCTGGTCGTCCGATTCGATGCCAAAGTAGCCGTCCACCGTGCTGAAGATCTCGAACACACCGAGCCGTACCGCTTCTGCAACGGATGCATAGGTCGCCGTGAGGATCTTCCGGTTCTTGGTGGCCGCCTTCTCCACATAAAGGGTAAAAGAAAAGCTGCCGAGGATGTCCCCGTCAGCGTCGATCATGACAAGGTCAACAGGGTACCTGCCCGATACCTCCGTCATGAAATCTGTGAGCGTAATGATCAGCCGGTTATCGATGAGATCAATCTTGTCGTTGACTACAGCTTCTGTGCTGTACTGGAACAGCCGCCCATCCGGTCTTGTGCCGGAGTACGCCAGCACGATATCCTGTGGGATCGTGTACTCTATGGCGTTTGCATAGAGCGTACATCGCACCTTCCGCGCCAGATGGTCGAACTGCTTCACATGAACGACAGGAGGCACGAGATGCTCCGTCAGGGAAAGCTCGATATCCTGATAAACAGATACCGCTCCGTTATTGATGCTCAATTAGCTGCCTCCTTCCTCCGGCTCTTCTGTGCCAGGATTTTCTTCTTCATTGCCAGAGCCATCGTCACCCTGATCGCCACCAGAATCGTCACCGCCTTCGCCACCGGACTCGCCGCCATCGTCACCTGAATCGTCTCCACCTTCATCACCGGGAGCGTCCGGATCATCAGGTGTATCATCAGGCTCATATCCGATGTTGACCCATTCCTCTCCGTTCCACATCCGCAGCCGAAGCAGGACGGTATCGACCCACAGATCATTGAGGTCAGGGTTTGCCGGAGCGACAGGAGATTTTGTAATATCGTCCCGATAGATAATGGTCTCTGACCCTCCGCCATCTCCGCCGCCATGAAGTCCGTCAAAGTCGATGATGGTTGTCCAGGTCGTACCGTTGTCGGTGCTGACGGCAATGCCGTAATCGCCGGTCCGGTACTGGCCGATCTTGATGAGCTTTGTGCTGTCGGTCGGATCGATCATGACAATAGCGTCAGCATCCCAATAAAACTTGTCCGTTCCAAGGATCTTCACCAGGGTAGTCCGCAGCGTGCCGGTGGCGAGGATGTTGGCGTTGACTCCGACCGCTTCAACAGCTGTCTTTACAACCTTGTCCGCTGTATCCCAACCGAGCCGCCAGGTCTCGCCACCATCGTTGGAAACGAAGAAGCCCCGGATGCCGCTCTTCCATGCCCAGGCGCTGTCTGCCAGCCGTTCACTGGTGTGTGCGTATCGGATGGTCGAGCCGTCCTCCTCCACTCCGGAGGAATAATGCAAGCCGAAAAGCCCGGACGCCAGCATATTGAAGTATTCCTGCTGAACGGTCAGGGTGCGCACATCTGTCACCTGCGTCTCCACACGGTTGATGGCTTCCGTTGCCAGCTGCGCTTCGTCTTTCAAAGAGCCGAGGGAAGATGATAGGCTGCTGTTCCTGGAGTACACCGTCGCATTGGAAAGCGTGATGCTCTTATATCGTTCCAGCAGCACATCGTATTCGGTCTCCGTGACCTTGCAGCTAACCTCAATCCCCAGTTTGGAGATATACACATGGACGGTATCGCACAGGCTGACCCGCTCCGCTTCCGCGATGTCGGCATAGCCGGGTGTCTGCCAGAGCTGGGCGAAGTCGATCTTGATGTCGATGTCCGGCTCCGTGAGGCTGGTGTTCTTAAGGTAGGATTTCACATAGTTCCGAAGCTGCACCTCGGTCGGTTTCTCCTCAAACTGGCTGGTGCAGTCCAGAACGGAAATCTTCTCGAAAGGTCCGTCATGCTCAATGGTCACCACCTTCTCCGGCAGTTCAAAGAGTGTGCCGTCCTCGCTGTGTTTCCAGTACGGATGCACGCCCGTGATCATATTCTCGATGGATCTCTCCATCTTGAAATCGATCAGGTTTTTGCCATAGACGATCTTTACTCCGTGGTCAGCACCCCTGTGCCCGTGGAGCATAGCAGTATACATATCCCACTCGTACTCCCCGCCATAGGTATCCAGCATGGAGCCGTCCATACCCCCGAGACATCCTCGCACCGTTGCCGGGCTTGTGATTGTAAAGGTTGCAGAGCTGTCGATGTCCGTCCAGAAAGAAAAGGGACAGTCCGTGGTCGTATGGCTTTTCAGTGCCGCCATCGCCGCCTGAGAGCCAACCGCAGAAAACGGAGAAACCGTGATGAAATTCTCCTGATACTGGATGTGCCGGGCAGCGATCTCCAGCACGCCGGACAACGGGGTCGTGATCTTATAGATCCGAAACGGCTGATAGGTTGCCCGCTCGGAGGGCTTTGCTAAGATGATGTTCCCCTCCACCAGGTCTTCCGCATGAAGCCCGGAAGCGGAATATTCCATCTTCAGCTCGTAGCTGCCGTTCCGCTTTTCTGTCACATAGCAGGAGGAGGCATCGCAGAGCTTCCCGATACCGTTAGTAGTGAAGGCGGTCTCTGTTTCTGTATAGAGGCAAGGAATCATCTGCGCACCTCCCATCACAGCGTCCACCAGCGGGGTGTGATCTCCACATGGTCTATGGCTCCGCTCCAGGCGATATGGTTCTTACCCGGTTTCAGATCCGGGAAGTCATCGCTCTTCACATAGCCGTTGCAAAAGCCCTGTGCGTCATAGGCGTTGTGGGTCTCGCAGTTCAGATCGATATATCCGTCGTTCTGTAGGATGCTGACGGACTGATCGCCGATATACACCTTGCCTTCGCCTGACCCATACACACGGATCAGCGGCTTTGCCCGGAACTCGAAGGGATTCTTAATGGTCGTCTCCTGGTTGAGCACCAGCTTGTGCTGTCCGTCCACGCTCCACCGCTGCGGCTGGCAATGGAAGGTCAGCTTCATGGTCGCGCCCTTATCCCGCTTTGGTTCAAAAGCAATGGCCGCCTTACAGAGCCCCATGCGGAAGAAATCCGGATCGTAGGTATCATGGAGCACCTGATAGCCCACCGGCGACAGGAGCCAGCTCTTCACGGACGCCGTCCGCGCCGGGAGCCCGTCAAAGAAAAAGGCATCATAGGTGATGTCCAGATTCTTGAACCGATGCTCTCCCGCCTTGGCGTTGTCCCGCACGATGTCGCCGTTCTTGCCGGGGATCGCCTGCAGTTCCATATCCACCTCCGGGCTGTCATACACACCGGGGCCGCTGATATAGAGCAGGAAATCCTTGCTGTTCTTTCCAGCAAAAGTCAGGTAATTGCGGACATATCGTGTTTTCAGTTCAAACAGGCTCATGTCGGAGTCTGATAATATCGGCATTCTCTGCATCGGATTCTCCTTTCTCCCTGCCGCAGGGCATGAAAAAAGCACCCTGGATTTCTCCAAGATGCTTCATTAAGGTCTCTGTTCAATTGTCTTCTCAAATCGCTACTGCCTGAAACGGTTTAATATCAGCGATTTCTTTTTCCATGCTCATCTTCAAGTTACGGATATCAATGTCATTCTGCATATCAAGAAAATAGCGATCAGACACGCCGAAGAACTTCGCCAGACGCAGCGATGTATCCGCTGTTATTCTCCTTCCGCTATTCAGAATTGCCTGTATCCGGGAAACAGGAACATGGATTTCCTGTGCCAGTTTGTATGCCGACAGATTCATCGGCTCCATAAACTCCTCCTTGAGAATCTCGCCCATCGTAGGAGTAGGAATAAAATCAGCCATCATGCTCCTCCTCTCTGCTTATCATAGTATGCCCGTGCTCCGTCAGTGATAATCAACGATTTCGACCGCTTGAAAGTCATTCTTTCCTTCGACCGAAAAGCAGATACGATACTGATCATTGATACGAATGCTGTATTGCCCTTCCCGATCTCCATGCAGTGGTTCCAGATGATTTGCGGGTGGGACTTTCAGATCCTCCAAACATCCTGCATTGTCAATCATAATCAGTTTACGCAATGCCACTCGCTGAATATTCTGCGGGAGCTTCCTTGAGAAAATCTGGTTGTAGACTTTCTCCGTTTCCTTGTCAGCGAAGCTCTTTATCATACGGCTACATTATACCCGTTTCGCGTGTATATGTCAAGCGGGTATATCGGTAATTCAGAGAAAAGTAACAAACTGGACGAGGGCGCAGGGTGTTATCGGCCCCACACCTTGTCGTCCTCATTGAGCATTTCGTTGATCCGCTGGACAACTGTGTCCGCCAGATCGTTGTCGTTCCTGGCGTTGTAGCCGTTTACATTCACAGACAGGCCATTGATGGTTACGCTCCTGCTGTTATTGACGGAAGAAGCTCCAGCCCCCGCCACCGCAAGCTGTCCCGCGCCGATCTCCGGCAGGGCAAGCCCTGTAAAGGATCCGCCCACAGAGGACGCCAGCTCTCTTACGGAGGCAACCAGCACCTTGCTGCTCTTCCGGATGCCCTCTGCCATCAGCTTCATAAAGTCCGGCATATACTCATCCGCGTCGGAAAGAGGTCCTTCCTTCGGGATGGAGAAGCCGACGATGTTGCTGACGGCATTGGCCAGGTTGTTCGCAGCGTTGGTCACCCGCCAGGCGTTGTTGTTGATGCCCGCCGCCATCTCGATACAGATATCCGCGCCCCAGCTGTATGCCGAGTTGGAGATACCGCCGAGGATGGAGCTGCAGCTGTTGGAAATGGAAGTGCAGGCACTGGAGACATTGGTCTTCATCGTGTTCAGAGCACTGGTCATATTTGTATTGGCCGTGCCCATCTTGTCCCGCACGATGTTGGCGATATCCGTAAATGTCGTAGAGAAGCTGGTCTTGATCGCCGTCATAGCGTTGGTCACAGCGGTTTTGATATCATTCAGCGCAGTGGTGATCGTTGTTTTGATTGTCGCCCAGCTCGTGGTCGTGCTGGAAACCACTGCCGTCCAGGTGTTGGCGATGGTGTTTTTGATGATTCCCATGGCCGTATCCACCGAGGAACGGATCGCTGTCAGCGCCGTAGTGATGGTCGTCTTGATGCTGTTCCAGCTGGTCGTAGTATTGGAGTTTACCGCCGTCCATGCATTGGCAATCGTGTTCTTGATGACGCCGGTCGCAGTGGTGACCGTAGTCCGCATGGCCGTACAGGTCGTGGTAATGGTCTGCTGCATCTGCTTCCACATGGAAGAGGTGCTGTTGCCGGTTCCCGTCCAGGCTGTAGTCATCACCTTTGTGATGGCCGAACCGACCTGGCTGATGCCGCTCTGCATCTTGGAAAGCTGCTGCGTCACTACCTGCCCGATCTGGTTCCAGCTTTGGGTGGTTGCCGTCTGCACCTGCGTCCACGCTGTTTTCACTGCCGTGGTCACCTGCGTTGCCGCCGTAGTGGTGCTCTGGGCGATCTTTGTCCAGGCCTGCGTATAGGCTGTCTGCACTGCCGTCATGCTGTTGGTGATGGAATTCGAAAGCGTTGTGCTCAGGCCGTTCGCAGCCGTCTCCACCAGGGAAACATTGCTGTTGATACCGCTTGCCAGGTTGCTCATGAAGTCCGGCATCCAGCTCTGCATATCTGCAAGCGGTCCTGTATCCGGCACTGAGAAGTGCAGGAAGGATCGGATCTTGCTTGCCACAGAGGATACAGCGGATGTGACCGACCCGATGGCTCCCCGGATGCCCGATGCGATGTTGTTCACGAGATCGGAGCCCCAGGAGGCAGCCGAATTGATCACGTTGGTGACGGCAGTCTTTGCGCTATTAAAGCCATTCGTGATCGCCGTCTTGATGCTGGTAATTTTGCTGGAGATGCTGGTCGCCATATTCTGAAAGCCGTTCACCACAGAGGTCTTCAGATTAGTGACCGTTGTGGACACAGACGTTTTTATATTCGTCCATGCCGTAGAGATACTGGTTTTGAGGCTGTTCACCGCCGTCGTGACGGAAGTTTTTAACCCATTCCATGCCGTGGTGACCGAAGTCTTCAAGCTGTTCATCGTCGCGGTCACCGAGGTTTTGAGGCTCGTCCACGCCGTGGTGATGCTGGTCTTGAGACTGGTCATCGTGGTCGTCACGGAGGTTTTCAGACTGGTCCATGCAGTTGTCACCGCTGTTTTCAGCCCCGTCATGGTCGTAGAGACACTCGTCTTCAGACTTGTCCATGCCGTAGTTACACCGGTCTTCAGCGCATTGACGGTATTCGTCACGCTGGTTTTCAGGCCGGTCCATGCTGTGGTCACCGCTGTTTTCAGCGCCGTGGTCGCCGTCGTTACCGCAGATTTCAGCGCATTCCATACTGTGGTGACCGTTGTCTTGATCGCATTGACCGTTGTGGAGACGGCTGTTTTGATGCCGTTCCATGCCGTGGTAACCACGGTCTTTATGGCATTGACCGTTGTGGAGACCACGGTTTTGATCGTATTCCATACAATGGAGATATGGGTTTTGATGCCATTCACGACTGTGGTAACCGTTGTTTTAATCGCGTTCCAGATCGTTGTAAACACAGTCTGGATTCCGGTCAGCACAGAGGAGAAAAAGTTCTTGATGCCATTCCATACGGTCGTCGCCGTGGTCTTGATTCCCGTCCATGCCGTAGAGAGCCAGGTCTTGATGGCTGTCCATACGGTTGTAAAGGTCGTCTTGATCCCTGTGAGCGTATTGGAGAAGAACGTTTTTATAGCGTTCCACACCGTTGTGGCCGTTGTCTTGATCCCATTCCAGGCATTGGAGAGCCATGTGGAGATCGCCGTCCATACGGTCACCGCTGTATTCTTAATCCCGTTCAGGATGTTGGAGAAAAACGTCTTGATGCTGTTCCAGGTATTGGTAAAGAAGGTCTTCACGCTCGTCCATACCGTATCCCAGTCCGTGCCGAACCAGGAGAGGAACACATCGGCCACGCCCTTCAGCGTATTCAGCACCGTGGAGAAGATGGATTTGATGCCCTCCCAGATTGTGGAGAACAGGCTCTTTACCGCTTCCCACGCTCCGGACCAGTTGCCCTGGAACACGTTGCTGAAGATATCGAAGATATCAAGCAGCGCATCGAGCACAGTGCCCAGCACCGTTGCGATCACCTGAAACGCACCCTCAAATACCGGGGCAAGGACCTGACAGAAGCCGTCCCATACGGCTTTCAGCACTTCGGTGATATTCTTGAAGTCAAAGCCGAGGGCATTGAGTCGGTCCGTAATAGCTTTGCCGAATTCCTGGAACTTGGCCTTCACGCCCTCCCAGATCGCCGTGATCTTAATGCGGAACTCCTCGTTCGTCTGCCAAAGGTGAACGAAGGCCGCCACAAGGACTGCAATGACCGCTACCACCGCTCCCACCGGGCTTGTCAGCGCGGCGAACACTTTCTTGAGGGCTCCCGTTGCTCCGCCGACCTTCTTGATCACCTTGGCGATCTTCACAAAGCCTTTCATGGCGGAGCCGACCGTGGATACCGTCTTGCCGAGTACCACCAACAGCGGGCCGATGGCCGCCGCAAGAGCCGCCACTTTCAGAATGGTTTTCTTCTGGGCTTCGCTCATATTGTTGAGCTTATCCACAAAAGCCTGCACCTTGGTGACTACGGCCCGGATCGCGGGCATGAGCAGTTCACCGAAGGAAATGGCGAGCTCTTCCAATTGGGACTTCAAAATGGTCAGCTGACCTTTCAGGTTGTCCTGCATGGTCGCCGCCATCTTCTCGGAAACGCCGTTATACTCCTCCACCCATTCGATGCCCTCTTCAAGCGCCTGGGACATGGGGATGATCGCGCCGTCCTTGGTCTTGACGAATACATCCGAACAGGTGTCAATAGCTCCGGACAGTTTCTCAATGTCCTCGGGCGCTGCGTTCATCAGGGCGAGGAAACCGGACATGGCGTTCTTGCCCACCAGAGCTTCCGCCGCCTGCGCTTTCTCGGATTCCGTCATCTGCGCAAACGCGCCACGGCAGTCACCGAGGATGTCGGAGAGGTTTCTCATGGAGCCGTCCGCATTGGTGGTGGCGATGGTCACATCACCCAGCGCCTTGCCGGAGAGCTTTACCTCACCCGTCAGGTTGTTCATGATAGTACGGAGGGCTGTACCTGCCTGGCTGCCCTTGATACCGCTGTTGGCCATAAGGCCGATGGCTTCTGCCGTATCTTCCGCCGAGAAACCAAGTGCACCGGCGATAGGCGCACAGTACTTGAAGGTTTCGCCCATCATGGACACATTGGTGTTGGCGTTGGAAGAAGCCGCTGCCAGGATATCCGCGAAGTGACCTGAGTCGGATGCCGACAGGCCGAAAGCGGTCAGAGCGTCGGTCACGATGTCGGAGGTCGTCGCCAGGTCTTCACCGGAAGCCGCCGCTAGGCTCATGATGCCGTCGATACCGGAAACCATGTCGCCGGTCTTCCAGCCTGCCATGGCCATATACTCGAATGCGGAAGCTGCCTCGGTTGCGGAGAACTTGGTCTTCGCGCCCATCTCACGGGCCTTATCCCGGAGCGTTTGCAAATCGTCGCCGGTTGCGCCGGAAATAGCGGACACCTTGGACATACCCTCGTCAAAGTCCGCAGCGGTCTTCACAGCCGCCGTGCCAAGCCCCACGATGGGAGCCGTGACGGTCTTGGTGAGCGTAGAGCCCACAGAGGAAATCTTCTCGCCGACCTGCTGGAACTTGGTGCCGACCTCATCGATCTTGGCCAGCGTTGCGTTAGTGGAAGAAGCCTGGGATTCCAGGGACTTCAACTGCTGCTCCGTCTCCTGAATCTCCCGCTGAAGCGCGTCATACTGTTCCTGGGTAATTTCACCTTTCTGGAGCTGCTCGTTGGCCTGCTCCGCCGCCGTCTTCAACGTGGTCAGCTTTTCCTTCGTATCCTTGATGGCCTGTGCGAGAAGCTGCTGCTTCTGCCGGACCAGTTCCGTATTGGAGGGATCAAGCTTCAGCAGCTTTTCGACGTCCTTCAACTGTGTCTGGGTACTCTTGATGTCCTTGTTGACACCTTGCAGAGCCTTGGAAAGCTTAGTGGTATCTCCTCCAACCTCGACTGTAATCCCCTGAATTCTGCTGGCCATGAATCATCCCTCCTTCCTGCCCACAGTGGGCATGTTATTCGGTCTCAGCAGACCGTAAGAAAAGAGCCAATGGATGTTGTTCCATCAGCTCCTTGCATCGTTTCAGGTTGTCTTGTTTCAGCGCCTCCGTATCCCGGAGGAACTGTTCTGTCACAGGCTTTATGCGGATCAGCTGCCGCCTGCGGTCATATTCCGCGATGCTCTTTCGGAGAGCATCATCTGTAACAGCGACGGGGTAGACCGCTCCACAGTCCGAGCAGCGGAAGAAGGTGTGTTCAATATCACCGTTCCTCGCGGTCTCCGGCATGATGGTCTCAGCCACAAAACCACACTTATCGCATTTGATTTGCATAGAACCTCCTCCTGTTTCCGGGCATAAAAATACCCCATCGGCTTTTGACCGACAGGGTTATAATCAATTCTTATAGGTTGGGTTTCATTTCACTGGCACATAGACCGTCCGATTTCCGTTCTTCTTCTGCATCAGCTGTCCTGCTTCGCAAAGACCCTTTAAGACTTTATATGCCTTGGTCGAACCGAAGCCGAATTCCTGTTCTACTTCTTTGCGGGTAACCGTGCCTTGCTCTTTCGCCTTCTGGTAAACAGCTGCTCGAATATCTTCTATCTCCTGCATAGGCTCAGTTTGGCTGTTCATGGTGTCAGTAACAGAATTCGCTTCACTCTCCGTATTCTCATTACGGTTGAAAAGGTCCACCGTAAAGGCTCCTTCAGCGGATTTGAATATAGGTTGCTGTTCACACCCCTGATAAAGCCTCATGATCTTTCTGATGCCTGTTCCATAACTCTCAACCAGCCCAAGGCGATAGAAAACCGCAGCCAGATTTGGATTTCGGGATTGAGAAACACCCATGAAGATTGCTTCCATTGAAATGCCTCTGACCAGCCCCCCAAGAGAAATAAACTCCATGTGGTCATCAAACATATTAATGATCGTACTTCCTGAGAAAAGGTAATCCCGGTGTATGATGCTGTTGAGCAAAGCTTCTCTGACCGTCTCCTCCGGGTAATCCCGCTGATCGGTACGCCTCAATCCCATAAAAGTTGCTTCCGTCTTATTGAAGAAGTCAAGGAACTGATACGCATCGTTCAATTGCTTCAGCAGTGAACCGGAAAACTCTTTCCTTTCTCTGAAAACTGCGTTATCTACGCCCTGAAACACCGCCACTTTAATGGTGTGGACACATTGGTCTGACAAGAGAAGCGCAAGGTTTGTATACAGCCCATCACTCCCGATCATCTTCAGAGTCTTCATCTGAGCGGTGCCGAATTCAATATTTCGGGCTGCCATTTCAGCCTGAAAGGACTCAAATGTCAGTTCCTGGTTCAGGCTCCTGCATTCTTCATAAGATTTGCCGGAAGTCTCCATGATCATCTCACGGATACCAGCTTCATTAAGAGGAATACATGCAGATCCTCTCCGAACATATACGCCCTTGGGTTTCAATCCTTCTTTTGCCAGATAATACGGTCTCTCTGTTCCTACAGCTATGGTTGTTTTCACAACCTGCTTGCCTTCCATCTCTACAGGACGAATTTGGATAAACGGCATAATGTCGGGCAATATCGTATCGTGCGCCACATTGGAAATGCGTGTCATGACATCGTCTGGATCGGATACACCGACCACGCTGCCATCATTGCGAATACCGACGTATAACTCCCCGCCTTCCGTATTTGCAAAGGCTACTATCTCCTTTGGAATACTATCGGGCAATGTTCCTTTCACCCGGTCCAATTCCTTGAACTCAGTATCGACGCCTTCTATCATCTGCTTGCTCTCCTTTCGCTTCTTTCTCTTTCTTTCTCGCTTTCTATTTTAGCGAGTGAGAAAGGAAAAGTCAAGTGGAGGAAGCAAACCTGATTGTAAAGTAATTTTGAACACCGCATTCTGTCGGAACATCCGCTGTTCTCGCTCAGAATTTATCCATATCGGCCTGAGTGGCCTGCTCCCGCCACTCCATGGAGTCACGGCTCTTTTCGAGGAACATGTCGTTCACGGAGCCGATAGTCAGCAGATCCAGGTCAGCAATGGAAAGCCCAAGTTCCACACACCGGAGCATGAACAGAGCGGTTGTCATCGGCCGCTCTGTCTTTCTCAGTTTTTTCTTTCAGGCACCGTGGTCTTGATGTTCATGCCCCACAGGTCGATCAGCTCCGGAAGGATCTGATAAATGCTGAAGGTGTTGAACTGGTCAAGCCATTCATCCGGGCTTTCGTACTTCTCTTCCGGATGTGCAGCGGACCACATCACAAAGGCCAGATCCTCAAACATCTCCAGGGAAAAGCCGTCCAGTGTGGAGGCGTCCTCGTTCTGATCTTTGATGGCGTCGTTCAGCACCATCAGGTCCTTATAGACGTCCCGACCGAACTTGTTTCTGTAGATACGGGGAATCGCGGCGGAAGCCTTGAACTCCACAGGATTGCCGTCAATCTCGATCTTTTTGGTAACTGCCATGGTGTTAATCTCCTCTCAAAATCATGTAATAAAGGCAGGGAGTCTTTCATCCCTGCCAAGTCTGTTCGTTATCAGCCGCCTGCGGGCTCGTCGCCGGACTCGTCGTCGGTCTCTTCGCCGGTATCAGCCGGAGGCATATACACAGCGTCGTACCAGGCATCGTAGATTGCCTTGCTGGTATTGACCGTGGTCTTGGTCTTCACATAGCCGTTTGCCAGCGGAGACGCGATGATGGACAGTTCCTCGGTCTGGACTTCCTTCTCGTCCTCCTTGGTCTCACCTTCCTGGGAAGGACGGGACGCGCTGCAGCAGTAGAAGACATGGCGGATGGCATGCTGGTCGCCCGTGAACTCGAACAGCAGAGCGAAACGCTCAAAGGTGGCGTTGGCGTTCTCCAGCAGTACGCCGTTGGCGTCTTCTTCCTCGCCCAGGATATCCTTCAGGAACTCCTCAGGAATCAGGGCCAGCTCCAGGTCGCCCTCGTAACCGGCATTGTTGTTGAGAACGACATAGACGATATCGTCGGCGTAGAAATTCTCAACCTCACCTTCCGGATCAAGGGACAGGCTCACAGCGCCGGGCAGGCGCACCGGGGTGCCATAGGTTACATTTCCGTCCTCATCGAAGGTCGCCTTTGCGTAATAGCAGTTCTTGAGGCCGTAACGAACCTTGTTTTTCTTTTTGCTCATGGATTCTCCTCACTTTCCGGCTCCTCAGAGCCATCTTCATCCTCGTACTGAAGATCGAGCACGACCTCATAGAGGACTTCATACATCTTCTCTTCCTCGATCCAGACTTCGGATTTATGGAAGAACATCTCATGCTCCGCCAGGAGCCGCTCCACCCGCTGTTCCAGCACGGGGTCTTTGGCATCGGTGTAAAGCTCAATGTCCAGCTCATGCAGCTGGTAGTAAACCGTGTTGTCCGCGCCCGTGGGCAGGTTTCTCGGATAGAGGAAACAAAGAAAAGGCGGGTCCGGAGACTCACCTTCCGCAAAATGGTCATAGGCGATGGGAAGCGAAAGCTCCTCCAGCACCTCGAATACTTCATTATGGGTCATGGCTTTACGCTCCCTTCTCAGCCTTGCAGCGCCTTTTCGATCAGCCCTTCCAGCATCTCGATGCCCATCTCCTCAGCGGGCGCGATATGCGGAATGGCGCGGACCCGGCCGCCGCCTCGTTTGGCATGCCCCTTTTCCAGCAGATGTGAAAGCATATACCGGCTGGGGCTGTACACCGTCTGTTCCAGGCTCTGGCTGCTTTCTGCCGTGGTCTTGACGGCCCAGCTCTTGGCGTACCGGCCAGTGCGGACCGGCGCGGAGCTGTTGATCTGTTCCTTCACCGCCTTCGCGGATTTTCGGACAGCGGATTTTACGCCCTGTGCACTGAGGTCGGCGTATTCTTCCAGTCCTTCATTGATGGCAGCCGCCAACTCGTCGATGGATACCGATCTGCTCACGACGCGCCTCCTCTCTTCGCCAACTTGCACACGATGCGGATGGTCTTTCTCTGGTAGTTCATCATGTCCACAGACTGGATGTCGTAGGAATCGCCATGGAAGGCGACCCGGTAGTGTGTGCTGTCCAAAGAAGCCAGCTCCGGGCAGTAACGGACTTCAAAGTTGATGGTCTGCTCCTCAGTCGTGGTAGCAGCCTCATTCTCCTTGTCGTACTGGTAGGTGCTGGCGTAGGTGTAGCAGACGAAATAATCCGTCCAGGCATTTTTGTGGTTGCCGTACTTGTCGACCACCACTTCGTTTTTCTGGACAGTCAGGCGTTCATTGAACCGGGCGATCTTTCTTTCCATCTCAGAACACCCCTTCCCGCACAGAGGACAGAAGGTTCCGCAGGGTCATCACAAGATCGTGGTGATCCGCTTCCTCCCGGTGCTCGTAGAGATAGCCAAGTGCATACAGCATGGCGGTACGAAGGAGAGATCGGAGCTGGAGAAGCGAGGCATTGGAAAGCACCTCGCCCCGGATCGTCACAGTCTCCGTCTCATCATCCCAGATGGTATTCCACTCTTCCGCCGTGATCCGGCCAACATCCGCCGTCAGCTTCTCTGCGCTTTGGAGAAGGCTTTCAATCAGGCCATCCTCCATGGAGCTGTCCACACGCAGGTAGGCTTTTGCTTCATCAAGTGTTATCTGGCTCATCCTGTCAGTCTCCTCTCAAAAGTTAAGGAGCAGAGGAACTTCCCCTGCTCCCGTTTGGGTCATCAGCCGCCGGGCTGTTCGTCCGGATCGGTAGTCGTGTCGGTAGTGGTCGTGGTGGTGGCCTTGGTACCGGCCATCTTCAGCACCTTCACGGACTCGGGCAGGATCAGGCGGCCATCCACACGCTGGGTGGTCAGGAAGCCGACCTGGTCGGTTCGGGCGTACAGCTCGTTCAGGCGGCGGAAGGTGCGGTTCTGACGGTCAGCGACCCAGTAGTTCTTGAGATCGCCGAACAGCAGGACCTTCTCACCCTTGGCGATGCCGGGCATAAAGGAGCTGGTACGGATCGGGCGGCCCAGGATGGTATCGGGCTTGGCCACATCCAGGGAAGGTTTCCAGATGTAGTTGTCGTTCTTGTCCTTCAGCTTCATCAGCTGCAGGAGCAGGGTCTCGTTGCAGACGAACTGCGCGCTGCGGCGGTACGGGGACTTGAGGCTGTAGTAAAGGTCGAAGATCTCATCGAAGGTGACGAGGTCT
>OLXB01000521.1_pt1 | contig 18645 bp, 20 predicted proteins | sample 1673681 | NCBI WGS metagenome assembly OLXB01 (sample SAMEA103958121, study PRJEB25191) | human gut metagenome
TCAGCCATTTTGTGACCTCCTAATAAAATATATATTATTATATTACACTTGTACTAAAATTTCAAATTTTTAAACTAAAATATCTTCAACTTTCGTCAAAAGCTTTGCCCCTTGTTTTATAAGGTCATTTGTTCCTACAGAATTAGGGCTATCAATGTTTCCTGGTACAACATAAATATCTTTTCCTTGCTCTAGTGCAAAATCTACTGTAATAAGTGTTCCGCTTTTTTCTTTTGCTTCTATAACTATTAAAGCCTCTGAAAGTGCACTTATTATACGATTTCTTCTTGGAAAATTTTGTGCCAGTGGTTTTGTTCCTATAATATGCTCTGATATTATAGCTCCGCCACTTGCTATTATTTTATTATAAATCCATCTATTTTCTTCTGGATAAACTCTATCTAATCCACATCCAACTACAGCTATGGTTTTTGCTTTTCCTTTTAAGCATCCTATATGAGAATATGCATCAATTCCCTTTGCTAGTCCACTTACTATATTAATATTGTTGTTAGACAAATTATATGCAAATTTTATTGCTGTATTTCTGCCATAAGCTGTGCAATCTCTGCATCCCACAATCGAGATGCTTTTTTTGTTAAGTATTTCTTTGTTTCCTTTTATGTATAAAAAAACGGGTGGATCATAAATTTGCTTTAAATTGCTTGGGTATTCTTGGCTATAAATGTTAATTAATTCTATTTTGTTTTTCTGCATATATTCTAAATACTTGTCTAAGTCTTTTTTGTATTTAGGGTCACAAATTTTTTTAACATTTTTATCGCTTATTCCCTGAGCTATGAGTTCTTCTTCTTTTTTATTCCATAGTTTTTGTGGAGTATTAAATTTTTGTAATAAATCTAATTGCAATTTTGGAGTTAAATTTTCTATTCTAGAAAACCATATCCAATACTTAATTTCTTCCATTGATTCTCCTTTTTAAGAATCCCCCTCTGTATAAATAGCCCTTATACTAATTTTGAAGTTTTGTAGCTTTTACAATGTTGTTCATAAGCATTGCAATTGTCATTGGTCCTACTCCTCCTGGAACAGGTGTAATGTATGATGCTACTTTTGAAACTTCTTCAAAGTCAACATCTCCGCATAATTTGCCATTTTCTCCTCTGTTAATTCCAACATCAACTACTACTGCCCCATCTTTTACCATATCTTTTGTTACAAATTTACTCTTTCCTATTGCAACAACTAATATATCTGCCATTTTTGTAATCTCTGCTAAATTTTTTGTTCTGGAATGGCAAACTGTTACTGTTGCATTTTTGTTTAATAAACATTGTAACATTGGTTTTCCAACAATATTGCTTCTTCCAATTATAACTGCATTTTTGCCTTCTATTTCTATATTGTAATCTTCTAATATTTTAATTACTCCATAAGGTGTACATGAAATAAATGCATCCTGTCCCAAACATAGCTTTCCTACATTCATTGGATTAAATCCATCAACATCTTTTATTGGATCTATAGCTTTAAAAGCTTCATTTATATCTAGATTTTTTGGTATTGGACTTTGAAGTAGAATGCCATTTATAGTTTTGTCGTTGTTTAATTTATCTATTAAATTTAAGAGCTCATCCATTGTTGTTTCTTCATTTAATAAATACTCTTCATATTCTATTCCAATTTCGTTACATGCTATACTTTTATTTTTTACATATATTTTTGAAGCAGAATCATCTCCAACCATAATTACTGCAAGTTTTGGTGATATTCCCTCTTCTTTTAATTTACTTACTTCTTCTTTTAAATTTTGTCTTATTTTTCTAGCTACTTCTTTTCCATCTAAAATAACTGCCATACTGTAACCTCACTTTGTTTTTTTATTATTCTATATTAAAATGCTTATTTTTACAATATATTATATGAAAAAAACAAAAGGAGAACGCCTCCCTTTGTTTTTTATTTATTTAATTAGCAATTTTTTCTTCTGCAACATACAAACATTATAACTTCAATAACTAATAGTATTACAAGTGTCACTAAGAATAGAATTACTGCACCTAGACCTAATGTTGTTATTAAATCTGTTAAAGTTCCTACAATTAGTCCAATTACAAAAGCTATAAAAATTACTAATATAAATATTGCTATATCCATACAGCATCTTCTTTTTTTGTCTTTTTTAAAGCATATATCTACTTGTGGTTCCATAATATAAAGCACCCCCTACTCATATTAGGATTACTATATAATATGTCGATATGTGTAGTTTTGTGACAGGAATGGGGAAAAAGGGGTCTGACCCCTTTTTCCCCACATTTTAGTTTATTTGTCTTGTTTGTTTTATCATTAAATCTCCAAACACTGCATAGCCTGTTGTTGGGTCATTTACTAATACATGTGTTACTGCTCCGCACAAATTTTCCGTTTTGTATTATTGGTGCTCCACTCATTCCGTTGTATTATTCCACCTGTTAAATTTAATAATTCTTGGTCTGTTACTTTTATTAGCATACTTTTATTATTTGAATTATTGTTTTTATATATTTTTGTAATTTCTATACTATATTCTTTTGTCTCTCCACCTTCTATTGCTAAAAGAATTTTAGCTTCTCCTTGTTTTATTTCTTCTCTTTTTGCTACTTGCAACTCTTTTAGATTACCTGAATTAAATTGAGATATATTTGTTACTTTTCCATATATACCAAACTCTGTATTTTGTCCTACTGTTCCTATTGTTTGGCTGTTTATTATACTTCCTCTTATTTCTCCTGGTATACCTTCTTTTCCTTTTACTATTGATGACATTCTTGTTGTAACTACTTCTCCGCTTGATATCTTAATTAATTTTTCTGTATCTATATCTACTATTCCATGTCCTAATGCCGCAAAGTTTTGATTTGACGGTTCGTAATATGTTATTGTTCCTATTCCTGCTGCTCCATCTCTTACCCATAATCCTATTTTGTATTTGTTGTCTTCTGCTCTTATTGCTTCCATATTTGCCATATATTCTATTCCATCTCGCACATATTTTATTCGTAAATCTTGTCCGTTTGAATCATTTACTGTTTCTATTAAATCAGATGTACAAGTTATTTCTTTTTGATTTATTTCTACTATTATATCTCCTTCTTCTATTCCTGTATTTGCATACGGTTTTTGACCATTTATTTCGCTTTTTCCAACTACTAGTACTCCGACTTGTGTATAGTTTTAGTCCTACTAAATTTCCAAGTGGTATTACTGTTGTTTCTGGTATTGTGTTTATTTCTAAGTCTTTTATATCAAATAAGTTAAATAGGCTTATTGTTACTGTTTTTTTAGATAATACATTGTTATCATCTATTGTACTAGAAGTTTGCACTGTTTTTTCTTCTTTTTCTTTTAAATACAGTCCAAATGTTGTTCCTAAATTTAATTCTTCTCCTTGAAATATAATTACACTATTGGGTATTGCAGTTATATTTGTTGTGTATGCAAGGATTATTAATAGTAAAAAAATTAGTATTGCTCTTTTTATTTTTTTCATAAAAAAATGGTCACCCTCTTTATTTTTAGAATAACCATTTTTTAAAATTTTAATTCTTTTTTGAAATTAATTTGTTTTTAACTGATTTATTATTGCTCTTTCTACCAATTGATTTAAAGATATGTTATTTCTTTTTGCAACTATTGCAGCTTCTCTATGTAATTCTGGTTTTATTCTTACGTTAAAAGAACCTTTATATTGCTTTTCTGGTTCTTCATTTCTTTTTTTACATAATTCTAAATAGCTATCTATTGCATTTTCAAAATCTTCTTTTAGTTCTTTTACAGAGTTTCCCTCAAAAAGAATAGTGTCTTTTTTTAATCCTTCTACTTTCCCACAGAAACATTTATCTTCGTCACTGTATTTTATTTCTGCCCAATATTCCTTGTATTTCATAATATTATCCATTGCTTTTCTCCTCCAATTCCTTTATTATTTTTAAAACACTTTCTATAACATACTGTTTTATTATACTCCTATATTTTTATTTTTGCAACTATTGATAGTTGCTTTTAATCTTTTGCAAATGCCTTCTTAATGTAAGCATGATTAATAAACATATTTAAATGCCGGTTTTTGTTTTTTATTTAATTTTGTTTTTGGATTTTTTAAGAATTAATTCTTTTTTTGAAATAAATCTGCTTTAGCAATTTGATTTATTGCCAGAATTTATATTATTTTTGTATCATATTTGTGTTTAGAATTCAAGATAAATCGTTCGTGGGATTATTTGCTTTTTCGACAGAAAATGAGTGGACAGAATTTCTGTCCACTCGGGTTCATGCAGTTATTAATATACTAATTCTATAGTTGCTCCTATAGGAAATTGTGTCAAATCCAATTTTCCGTCTTGTATTGGTTTTTCTAAGTCTTTTGGCTCTATAGGTGTTCCATTAACTTTTATATATTTTAATTTGTCTGGTTTCTCTATTGTAAGAATTCCACTTTGTGAATATCTTGGTGAAGTATCTATTTCTAATGGTTTGATATTATTAACTATTTTTCTAAATTTCTCTTCTATGTTTTCGATTTCTGCTAGTTCATAATATTCTTCACCCGAAGAAATAACATTTTTTAGTCCATATTCCGCGTCTTTTTCTCCATAACTTATACAATATATTTCCGTATTTTGTTCTTTTATTTTATCTGCAATTAGTTTGATTTCTTTCCATAGTTCTTTAGGGGTATTCGAATCAGTAGAATTCCATTTACTAAAAATACCAAATGGTGTCCAGATTCTTTTGTAATATTTATTTCCTTGCTCTATTCTATATTCCGTTCCAACAGCTGCTCCAGTTGTTGGACATCCATCCGTTAAAAATATTATTACATTATTTGCGTCATTTTTTAAATTGTTTTTGGCTAAACCAAATGCCTCTAAATAATTTGTGCCTGCATCAAATATTGTAGTACTCGTATCAAATATTGAAGGATCATTATAATATTGATATGGATCACTTAAATCTTCTGTTTTGCTAACATTTTCATATTTATAGGCGGCATTATTATTAAAATGAATAATAGAAAGATTCATTTCAATTTTTGATGTTTCATATAATTTGTATAGTGATCCATCTTTTTCTAAAAGTTTACTTACAGCTGAATACATTTGCTTCATCATATCTCTACTCATACTATTAGAATGGTCTAGTATCATGATAATATTGTATTTTTCACTGTTTGTTATTGGAGCAATTGTTACTTTTTTTTCTATTTTCGTTTCTGTTGTTGCTCTACCATATTCATAATCATTATTAACAGATGAGTATACCACAGCCGTATTTACTAAATACATTCCTAGTTTACCTGTTGGCTTAATAGTATATGTAAATGTTTTTGTTTCATTTGCTTTAATATCAATCCCTCTGATTATAAAACATTTTACTTCTTCAGTATTCATTTTTGCATCTATTATTTCTAGTTTTTCGTCATTTACAGTTATTTTTTCTAAATCCTCAAAATCTCCTGGTTTCCAATAATCTGCAATATTAACTTTGTCATCTACTATTCCATTATTTGTAATTGTTATGGTATAAGTAATAGTACCTCCATATTCAACTGAACCACTGGAAGCTGTTTTTGTTATTGTTACGTTTGGTTTATATGTTCCTGGCTCATCTAATTGCATATATCTTTCTCTTGCTAATGCATTATAGTATGAGTCTGACCAATTTTTATATAGAAGATTACCTTTCCATCTTCCATTATTTTTATATGTTGACCTATTTACTAAGCAGTAATAACATTCTAGTTCTGAATTAGTATTGTTAGCATGTGGGTAATAATATGTTGTTGACGTTGTTCCATTATCTGATTTTTCATAACTTTTTGCTACATAATCTATACTTCTATATCCCACATAGTCACTACCTGTTGCTTGTTCGCATTGTCTTTGATGATAATATTGGTCATCTTTTCCTGCAAAGTATAGCTCATCTGGGTCTACGAATTCTTTATTTAATGTGCTTGTTGCTATTGCATAATTATTATAGTATTTTAAACCTATTGGCATTCCTTGCATAAATGCAATTATAGATATATTGCTTAATGCTTGTTCCCACTCATCATAGCTTAATTGTGGTAGTCTGTATTCATAGTTTGGGTTCATTACTTGTGCTTGTGCTGTTGCTTGTGATAGGTTTTTTTCTATTGTATTTATTATTATGTCTTTTTTGTGTTGTGCTAATGGTGAATTTGCATATGCATCATCATTTTCTGGGTCTGGGTTGTTACTATCGCTAATCCTAAATATATATTGATCGCTACCTACATTATTGTATTGGCCATAATATTGTTGTTCTGCTGATGTTATGTTTTCTAAGCTGTTTATGCTGTTTCCTGTAGAAATTTGCATATCTCCAACTTTTATATTCCCTAAATTCTTTGTTACCCATTGTGTGAATACATAAGATTCTACACAATAATTTATAGCACTATAGTCTTCATCTTTATTTACACTATCTAGGACATTTTCTGCAGTAAATTCTACAAATGCACCACTTTGGTTTTCATAATAAAATTTATATCCTCCCCCTGGATTTAGTATTTGAAATACTTTTTGTACTGTCCATTCGTCTTCCCTATTATCATACATTGGAATTGATATTTTTCTAAATCTATTTGTTATTGAAAATCCTGCATCTCCTTCTGGTAAAGCATTTTGTAAGTACACTTTATTATTATATTTATCTACTGAAAAATAGTTTCCTTCCGTTACTCCATCTTCATTAGGGTCAGCATTTTTATCCCAATATAGTTTGTTATCATATTGGTCATAAATATATGGATATTCTTTTATTTCTTCTTTATCTATATATACATTATATACATTTTCTTTTAATGTTTCTGGTTTTATTACTGCCCCTCTATATTCTATTCCACTTATTCTGCCACTAGTAACACCTTTTACTCCTTCACCACTATCACAAACTACTAAATATCCTTCTTTTGTTTGATATTCACCATTTACGGTTCCATATACCCTAATGTAATTATCTAATGTGTAGTTTACTGTTACATCTACTTTTTCATTTACATATCTTGCTGAATATGGTGAGTATGGTTTTAGTATGTATTGGTATGAGTTTCCATTAGATTTTATTGTTCCATTGTCATTAAACTGTGTTAACCCATCTTTATCCGTGTCTTGATCTTTCATCAATGATGCTGAATATATGTAATATCCATCATACATTGTATATACTATTGCTGGTATGTATGTTTGTATTCTTCCTTTTCCTGCTCCACCTATTCCCATATTATTTGCCAAGCTTGTTGTAAAGGTGTTTATAGAGGCTAATACGTCTCTTCTTTTTGAATCTGCTAGATTAGATGATGCACTATTCCATTCTACAGTATTTATTTCTAGTGCTTGTATAGAATCCTTGGCTGCTGTTTGCAATTTTACTGTATAGTTTTTTTGCATTGTTATTGTATTTATTTGAAGTCCTATATAATATGATACAACTAATATTATAGGTATCATTATTATTATAAATATTACTGTCATGTTTTGTAGTTTCATTAGTCCACCTCTTTATTTGTTTTTTGTAATTAAAAGGTACATATTTTTAATGTCTCACATAAGGATAACATATGTTTTGCTGTTCCCCTTATGTGAGACATTAGAAATATGCATCTTTATGCATTTTATTTTCCATTACTTACAACCAAAGCAGAAGCACTTGCCCCTATTTGATATGTATCTGAACCAGTTACTTTATATACGAAGTTTCTTAATAATTGTGCCAATGTTGTGTTTGTATTGTTTACTGTTACTATAACATTATCGCCTTTTGATAGTGAATATGTTCCGTTATTATCCTCAATTCCTTTTAATATTTCATCTGTAAATGTTGAATATCTAACATTTTCTCCTATCATATCTCCTGATGTTGTACTAGTTTTTTTACCTGGGTTTTCATCTAAGTGTTGTACTTCTAATTTTATATCATATGTATTTCCTGTTGCACCTAATGTTTGCACATAGGCATCATAGTCTTCCTGTGTGATTTTGCCTTTTGTTGCAGCCTTATTTACAAATTCTTGTGTTGCTTCTGTTACTGCTAATTGTGTTACATCTTCTTGATTGTTTGATACCGCCATTAATGGAAATACAAACATTAAAACTGCTGCTAAAAATATTGCAATAATTGTTATTAATGTGTCTGACATAATAAGAAACCTCCTATTTTATATTTTACATCCTTTTTATTCTTGTTTTGTATATGTTATATATATACTTGTTTGTCCTGATTGCACTGTAAGTTCTGAGCCATCGTCTTCTACTATATATTTACCACCTTTTTTTACTTCGTCAAATGTTTCTAAAAATTGGCCATTTAATGTGCTCGAATTTTCTTTTATCCAATCATTGACTTTCTTTTTTCTTTCTTTTTGTGATAGTCCCTCATCTGTTTCTGTGTTAAAATCGCCTATTTTTTTGCCTGTACTGTCATATACACGAACCACCACTGATTCTTTATAGTATCTGTATAGTGATGATATTACAACATCTGCACCTACTATTCTTCCTTCTGCATCATCTGCATCCTTACTATATGTATAGTAATTTGTTTTGTCACTTGCAAATAGCATTATATCTGATGTTGCTTTTGCTTGAGATAGTAAGGCAAATGCTATTGTAAGTGCTATTACAAACACTAGAACAGCAGCCGCAATTTTTAAAGCATCTACCGCATTTTCCATATTATCTCTCCTTTTAGTTTATTAAGAATTAATTTTTGATAGTTACAGTTATTGAAATTATCAATCCTGTATTTTTATCAATATTGGGTGTTACTGCGTAATTCTGACTAGTTTTAATCCCATTTCTATAAGCACTTATATCGTTTGCATTCTCTTTTCCTTCTATTGAAACTTTATTATTCTTGGAATTGGCATTGTGTGCAATTATAACTTCGCATAGAGTTCTTACTTGGCTTCCTTTTACAGAATCTCCGCAATATTTAAGAAATTGTGAATTAAATTGTTGTACTTCTAGTGTTTTACCTAATTCTTGTGTTTGGTCTGTTGTTCCTGATGTAGATTTAAATATAAATAAACCTAAACTTATTATTAGAATAGCAATTAATACTGAACCTGCTATTATTAAAGCTTTTGACGCATTTTCCATAATTTACTCCTTAGTATTCTTTGTATAATGAACAAAATAAATTTTGTTCATTATACTTATTTTATTATAATCCTAATGACTGTTGAATGTTATTAACTCCCTTTTGAGCTCCTTGTTCCATTGCGTTTGCAGTATCAGTAGCTTGGCCTGTTGTTCCTTTTGATGCATTAAACATTACAATTCCTAAGCTTATTAATAGAATTGATATTAGTATTGCACCTGCAATTATTAAAGCTTTTGATGCGTTTTCCATAAAATATTCCTCCTTTGAATTTTTAATATTTATCTTTTGATTTTTAGAAACTTGTCCTAAAAATATTGAAAACTAATTTATTTTTCTACTTGCTCAAATATAAGTTTGCTAATTTTTCCTGTTGTTTTATGGTATTCTATATTTGTGCATTTAAATAATATTACATTAAAGTTTTTTACAAAGTTTGTAATATCATTTTTATATATTAATTCCATAGGATATGTTTTATCTATTGTTATCATTTTTAAATCTATTTTTATGCTGTTTGTTCCATTATCTATGTAATATCCATTTTCGTCTTTTGAAACATTATTTCTTTCGTTTTGTTCTGTTACTTTGTTTATTAATGTTGCTATTTCTGCTCCATATATTTCTTTTCCTAAATAATTTTCGTATTGTTTGTTGTATGAAATAGCTTGATTTTGTTTTGCTTGTGCTTCAAAAATATATCCTAACACTATAAATATTATAATTAGTATTATTGCTGTTATTATTAAAAATGATTTTTTCAAATATATTCCTCCCTAATTATAATAGTTTTTGTAATATTATGCAAGATTTTTTTAGTTTTTTACAATTATTTAGTAATGTCTTTGGAGTGCGGGTCGCCGAGGACGTCGACCCCTACATTTGTTTAAATATCAATAGTAATAATAATACTGTTTATCATTCCTTGGTCACTGTATTCAGTTGTGACTTTATATGTCTTAATTCCATTATTATCCTTTTGGGTCCCGTATTTACTTAAAAAATTTGCGTCATTTGGTATTTTATTATTTAAATTTGGATCTACCTTAACTAGGTCTTTATATGTTTCTGTATTTAAAATATTTTTTAATGTTATTATTCCTTGGGCTGTTATATATGTATTTCCGTTTTCGATTATAAAATTTTTTGTTATTTCTGAATTAAATTTTTGAATTTCATTTGTGTTCATTGAAGTATAATATGTTTTTGCTGTTTTTTGTAATGTTGTTGCAAGTAAAACTCCCATAGAAATTATTAAAATTCCTATTAAAACAGCTCCTGCAATTATTAAAGCTTTTGATGCGTTTTCCATATATTAACTCCTTTATATATTACTTCTCTTCAAATACAAGTTCACATATTCTGCCATTATTATTATAAGTAACTTTTGTGCATTTGAAAACAGCCTTTTTCAAATTTGCTAGCGGAGAATATTCATATGTGATTGTATTTTTGTTTTCTGTCTTTTTTGTTATAGACTCTCCAAACAAATCTGCTACATATTTTTCCATTGTTAGTGCTCCATTATTACTCCAATCTCCTAAACTAACTGTTCCTTTTATACTTTTTCCATCAAATTCTTTTTCGTTTGGAGCACCACCTGCCTTATTAATTGTAATTTCAGTCCTTTTGTATTCTTTTTTTAATTTTAATATGACATTTATAAAATATTGTTGTCCTTTTTGGGTTGCTTCCATATTATTATTATTTTCTATTGCCATTTTCATTAATGTTATTATGTCTGTGCCTCTTAAAGCTTTTTTATTGTAGGCTTCATATTTTTGATTAAATTCTACTAATTGCTCTGTTGCAAGTGCTTCTTCTCGTGTTTTTTGATTTGAGTTTATAATATTAATTGTTACAACTAATACACTTATTATTAATATTGCAATTAATACTCCTCCCGCAATTAGCAAAGCTTTTGATGCGTTTTCCATATATTCCTCCTATTTATATAGATGTAGCCATTGTTGAAAATGCTTCTGTCATGCTTAGGAATCCTATTACAACTAATGGTATAATTAAGTAACCAACAAATAGTAATACCATTGGTGTAAATCCCACTATTTTTCCTATTAATCCCTTTCTTGATATAAGTTTGTCATTTGTTTCTTTTCTTTTTTCTTGATAATATTCTCTTTCATTGTCTAATTCATCAAATGCTTGTGAAATAGGTATTTTTTCTACTGCTGCTTGTAAGCTTTCTACTATACGTATAAATTGTGGTGCAGCAACTTCTTCTTTTAATTCTTCTAGTGCTTCCCATGCACCTGCTTCATAGTTGTTAACACATTTTGTTATAGGCTCTTTAAATATGTTTGCATATCTTTCTAGCCATTCTAGTATTATTTCTACATTTACTCTTTCTATTTTCATTAGCATTAGTATTATTGTTTGGAACTGCATTATTTCGTTTTCTATTTCCAATTGTCTTAACATTTTTTGGAATATTAACATTAATTTTGGTCCCATATAACCTATTCCTGCAAATACAAATGCTAATAATAGTTCAAACCATTTTAAATATTCTGCATTTATTATTTGTAGTTTATCTTGTATTTGCTCTACTGCTTTTTGTATTTCTTGGTCTGTTGCATCTTGATAAAATTTTAAATTTCTTACTTCTCTTTCTATTTGTTGTGGTGTTACTTTTCTATTACCTTTAAATTTATCTAATACTATATTTTGCGCTTTTGTTACTTCCATTGCGTCTTTTTGGTCTGCTTCTGACATTGAGCCCATTATGTTATAGTCTGATGTTGGCTCATTATATACATAGTCTACTGCTACATTGTGTAGTTGTAAAAATAGTAGTATTGAACATAAGAATGTAACAACACATATTGTAAGTCTATTTACATATACGGTTTCCAGTTTTTGTTTTGTTGCTGATTCCTTCATTAGTTTTATCATTTTCCTGTATTCTTTTGTTTTTTCTTTTGGAATAAATAAATCTATAATCTTTTTTGCTACTGGATTTTTGTATAATTTCATTTGCCATACATTATTTGGATCTTTGTATTCATCTTTTATTGCTCCACTATCTTTTAATTTTCTTGTTAAAATATAGCAGATAAGTGTTGCTATTATCAAAATGATTTGTGCTATTAGTCCTAATTTTCCATCATAAAATTGTGAAGTAAAAGAAAAATTTGATACTGCCCAATTTCTTAATGGCTGTAAACACAATACTGGTAGCATTGCAATTACTGATAAACTTTGAAATACATAATCTAATTTATCTCTTTTCAATATTTCTAGTTGCATTTCTTGTGTAATATTGTTTAAGTTCTTTAGGTATAACGATGCTCCATCTATTGTTCTATCTCCAAATTCTCTTGTTAAATATGAAATACCTGCAAATTCTTTTAAATAACTGTTTGGTGCAACATCATAATATTTTTCTAGTTCTGTTTCTGGGTCGTCTGATATTAGTATTTCATATATTTTTTCTCCTTGACGAGAAACTTCTAATTCGTCATTTTGTGATACTTCATATATTGCTTCTTCTACCATGTTGAATTCATGATATGCATGTCTTATTTCTGCAAAAAAATCAATTTGCTGTTTTAATAATTTTGTGTCTAGTTTGTCTACCATTCCTGTCATTATTGTTTCTATTAAGAAAACTTCAAACATTAATAAAATTACTCTTAATAGCGTATTTCCTTTTGTAAAAAAGAAAATTGCAAGTGTTAATGGTATTATTACTAGTAATGAGTTTGTTATTATTTTTGCTGTTTGTCTTCTTGTTATGTATTCATCCTCTATGCTTATAATCTCTATTTTTCTTCTTAGTTTTTTTACATATCTTTTTAATAGAGGAATTTTATTATATATTAGATACAATTTTTGATAAGTTACGTCTGATGAGAATTTTTTTTCTTTTGTTCCTTCTTGTAGTTCTTTCATTTTTCTCATTTCGCTTTTACCCATTTTTTTTCTTAATATTACATATGCAATTACTACAATTAAGAACAGTGCTACTGTACCTGCCATAAAATATAATATTGTTTGGTTTGACATCTTTTGTTTCTCACCTCATTTTTATGCTTTTTTAGGTCTTCCTCTTCTTGTTGGTTGTGGGTCGCCTTGGGCTGCAACTCCTACGTTTTGTTTTCCCCAGTTTCTTTCTATAAATTTATCAAATTCTGCTACATCACTTTCGTCCATGTTGTTTCTCATTTCTTTTATGTTGTAGTCTGATATTTTATTTGTCATAACATATTCATCATTTCTATATTCCATAATGTTTACATATTTATAAAGTTCCTTGTTTGTTACTTTTGTGAAGTACCTTGTTGCATTATCCATAAATTTATTTAATTTTCCTTCGATTGTTTTTTCATTTTGATGTTCATATGTATATTCATTTTTATCTTCTACAGGAATACATTCTGTTACTCTTTCGATATAACGTCTACCTCTAAAGTCTTTTACCAAGTGTACATCAAAGTTTAATACTTGAACAACTTGCTCTTCTGCTGTTCTTTCATCTGTAAATACCCCTGTTCTAAGCATTGAGTTACGCAAAGCTGTTACTAGGTTTGGAAATGTTTTAGCATGGTGAGTAAATAATGTGAATTTTGATGCTACTTGGGCTGCTTGTATCATCCAAGATGCTACAGGATCTGTTGCAACCTCACCTATGATGTTAACACTACCATCAGTTTTCTTTTGAACGTCCAAACCTGCTTGTCCAGAAATTGTATCTGTTTCTCTAAATGATAATATGTTTCTTGTTGGATATATTTTTCTTAAGTGCAACTCAAACGCTGTTTCTTGAACCCTTATGTTCATTGTTTCATATATATTTTCTATCATACCCATAAGCATTGTTGTTTTTCCGGCAACCTTGCTCACCTGTAAGTGCTGTAATTCTTGCTCCTTTTACTAGGAATTTTAATAAATCTATTGCATCTTCTTTTCCTGGTGCTACTATTAATTGTTCTAGAGTTGCTCTTTTTACATCGAATTTTCTTACGAAGAATGCCCATGTTTCAGAGAAACTTGGTCTTACAACAACAACACGAGAACCGTCTTTCATTTCGTTAATTTTAAATCCGTTTGTATCTGATAATTGTCCTGGGTTATTGTATTTGTATATGTTTTGACATACTCTTTTTAGTTCGCTTTCTTTTCCAAAAGAAAGGAATGCTAATCTTATTGATTTACCTTGGAAGAAAATCCAGATACTGTCACATGCTCTTGGCACTTTATGTTCTGTCATTTGTTCTAGGTAATCTCCATCTGTTTGTGCAACTTGGCTTAAAAAGCTTTCTGGTAAACCAGATACACCACCAGATACACCATCTATGTTCATGTCTCTTATTTCATCTATGCTACTATATCCTTTATAGTGTTGATATATTCTTTGTGTTAGTACATTTAATTTATCTGCAAAAGATAGTTGTAGTTGTTCTTTTTCGTATATATCATTTATTTCTTCATTTGTTATTACATAACAAGGTTTTGCTTCTCCTGCTACATATTTTAATGTTGCTAAATTATATTTCTTTATTAATTGTGTTAAAGCTTCATATCCAAAATCTTTTTTGTACATATATATTAATATGTCGAATTTATCTTGTGGGGTTAAAAGTGATGGTATGTCAAATGGAATTGCTTTTGATATGTTTGTTTCATTTATTCCATATTCTTTGTATAATAAATCATATATTAATTCCTTAACATATTTTTTATCATTTACGTCTCCATATGTACAGCCTTTTAAAGCTTTTCTTAATTCATATTTTTTGGCTTTTCTTCTTTTTAGTTCTTCTTCTGATAATCCTATATCATAAAGGTTTACTTTTGTAATTTCGTCTAATCTTCTTTTTACGAAATCCATTGTTGCCTCTATTGTATATGTTTTATCTTCTACAGGAATATCCTCTTCAATTTCTGCCTCTTTGTTCTTCTTTATAAAGTACTTTACACTTACAAAAGCTATTACTAGTACAACAAAGATTAATATAATGTTTAATACCATTTTTTGTGCCCCTTTCTTTTGTTTTTTATGTTCTCATTTGCAATTCTTTTAATTTTTCAAGTATTCTTTCTGAAGTTTCTTTAACTTCGTCTAGAAAATATGTATTTTCATCTGGGTGAACTCTTCCTCTAAATTTTGTAAAAAACTCTGTTATTTTTCCTTCGTTTGTTGCTTCCAAAAATTGAGTGTTATATGGAATTGGATACAAATCTCTAATATTTGCATATCTAGATACATTTTTTGCATTATATTTTGAGTTTTTATCGCATTTTCCTATTAGCACTATTGTTTTATCTTTATTAAAAATTCTATTTAATCATTAATTTTTTTTAAGTTTTGTGGCAAATTTACTATTATTAAATCCGACTCTTCTAGGATACTTGCTGTAGTAAGGTCGTCTGGGTTTCCACTTATGTCCACAAAAACTAGGTTGTAATATTTATTTGCTATTTTTGCTATTTCTTTATATGTTCTTCTTTGACTTTGGTAATCTTCTTGTGTTATGTTATCTTCTGTTAATAGTTCTAGTCTGTTTTTATATATTGTTTTTGTATAATTCTTTATAATTTCTGGAGAAGTTTTGTTACTTAATATAGCTTTTGCAACGCCTGTAGTTCCAGTTGCAAGGTCTGCTCTATTGCCAATCATAAACATTTCTTTTTTAGGTTTTTTGGGTGTCCAAAAGCAGTTTTCTAATGTACTGTCATTGTATTCTGTATTAAAAATTAATGTTTTATATGTATTTTCTATTGATATCTGAGTGGTAATTGCTGCAAGTGACAACGTTTTTCCGGTTTCCTTATCACCCTCACTCCAAAATGATATGATTGCCATTCTTCTTTTGCTCCTTTAAATATTTTTTATAATTCTCTTTATTTCTCCATTTCTTGTTTCTGGTACAATTTGTTGAGCTAATTCTAATAACCCATCTTTATATTCTGTACTCAAGTTTCTAAAACTTATTTTTGCCGCTCTTTGATTTTCTATTATTACTGTGCTATCTCCATTATCGAATGGAAAATATATTTTATCTCCATTCCATTGTATTGAATAGTAAAAAGATAAAAAGTTTAAGTAGTCATCTTCTTCTTGTAACATATCTCTTGAAAACAATATTTTAGTCATTGGAATTTTATTTTGCATTTTTCCTATTGCTTCCAATCCTTTTTTTAATGAATAATTATCAAATCCTGTTACAAAATAATTTTTATCTGCGTTTTCCATATCAAACCCAATAAAATCTTCATGTGTGTCTATATCTATTAGTATCATGTCATATTGTAATTGTGCAGTTCCTAGATAATCTTCTATATTTTCAATCTTATCAAATCCTATAGCTACATCCATTCCTTCAAATTCTGTTACATAGCACTTACTAGGCGAAATGCTAGGTACTGTGTACCTAGCTCTACCTAATATTGTAGAATCTATTATTAATACTTTCTTTTGTAATTCTACTAGTATTCTTGCAACATATAATATTAAATCTGTTTTATCGAATGCTCCTATAAATCCTATTTTTTTCAATTGCAAGCCTCCTATTTTTTTCTAGTCTTTTTATTGAGCTAATGATGATAAGTATTCTTCTCTTGCTTTTTTAGCATCCTCTATTTGTTTTTGTATTCCTTCTTCTACATTTGTTAATCCTTGCTCTGAATATTGGTTAACAGTTGAATTCATTTGGTTTCTTATATTAGCATCAAATCTTGATGTTAATTCATTTTTTGCTGTAGATACAATGTTGCTGTCAGTTTCAATTAATCTTATAACTTCTGCTGTTGGCACATATGTATTTGCAGCTTTTTCTTGCATTCCTGGTTCTACGTATTTTGCAATGTATATATTAGAAGCTTTCATTATATATGATTCAACAATCGCACTATTTAGCATTACTATATCTGCTTCTGACATATCAAATGTAACTGTATTTCCTTGAATATTTTTTATTTCTTTCTTTGCTATTACTATAAAATCTTGTCCATCTGGGAATGTTATTCTTATATCTACATAATCTCCAATAGTAAGATTTATTGGTAATGTTAGCATATTATATTCCATTGTTCTTACATCTTTAGTTACAGTATTTTCTTCTGTTGTTACTGTACTTGCAGTTAATATTGTGTTTTTGTATAAATCTACCTTAGCCACTACCTTTTTTCCACTTTCTACACTTGTTAATATTGTTGAATCTATATAGTTTTGAGGTATTAAATTTGAATATGTATTTATTGGGCTAAGCATATCAGCTGTAATCTCTTGTCCTGATTTTACGTCTCTATTTAAAGCATATGCTTTTGTTGCTGTTCCTTTTTCTTTACTTGCTTTATTTTCTGGTCCTATTACCGCAATATAAAGTATAACTCCTATTATTGCACACACTATAAGTGTGATTATCATTCCTAGTAAGAATGAATTTCTTGCTTTCTTTTGCATTGGGTTTACTGCCATAATTAACTCCTCCTAATAACTCGTATTTTATTATATTTTATAACATTTCCACTGTAAAAACAACAAATTAGAATGTTGTAATTTAAAAATAATATTTTTGTAATATAACTGTAATATTTTGTCAGTTTAAAATGTCTTTAATAGCTTCGGCTACGCCACTTGAATTGTTATCTGCTACTACTTTTTTCGCTATACTTTTAATATATGGAGATGCATTCCCCATTGCTACTCCGAGACCTGCATTTCTTATCATTGGTTCATCATTTATATTATCTCCTATTGCAACGACCTCTTCTTTTTGTATTCCTAGGTGTTCTATCAATTTTTCTATTGCAGTCCATTTATTTGCATTTTCGTTTGTTATTTCTGTATAAAAATATGCTATTTCTATTTCTTGTGAGCCATGTTTTATCATCTTTTTTGACATATGAGAAACTTCTAAAATATCTACTTGTTTTATTGATTTTAATTTGTTTATTATACTTTTGAAAACAAGCTCATCGCTGTCACATATTGTTATTTTTAAGAAGTCATTTCCTGTGTAATTTTCTACATAATTATATATATCTTCTGTTATATACATTTTTATTCTTTTTTCTTCTGGATTTTTTAGGTTTTCATTTTGATAATATAATAGATTATAATTTAAAGATTTGGTAACAATAACATCATTAGTGTAAACATTATAATATATGCTATTTTCTTCACATATTTTTATAATTTCAAGCAATTTCTTTTTTGAAAGATAATTGTTATAAATTATCTCCTCTTTATTTACATCATATATCATCGCTCCATTGCCACAAATTAAATAGTTATTAGCATTTGCTTCGCTTGCAATTGCTAACATTGCTTTTGGCATTCTCCCTGATGTTAAAACCACTTCTATGTTTTGTTCTTTTGCTTTTTTTATTGCTTCTATATTCTCTTTTGAGATATTTCCGTAGGAATCCAAAAGAGTTCCGTCTATATCCATTGCTACTAATTTATACATTAATAATTACTCCTTTGTTTTTTCTTTATTATATCATTAGCAAATCTATTTTCAACATTTTTTATTACAAATTACAATTTAT
>OLXB01000530.1_pt1 | contig 18437 bp, 14 predicted proteins | sample 1673681 | NCBI WGS metagenome assembly OLXB01 (sample SAMEA103958121, study PRJEB25191) | human gut metagenome
TAACATTCATCGTAACATTAAGTGGATTAGTAATCGTACTTAGAAAGAGAAAATAAATAATATGAAAAAATACGACATCAAGAATATGACATTAAAAGAGAAGGTAGGCCAAATGATTGGTCTTGCCTTCTCAGGTACTGAATATAGTAAAGAACTTGCAATGCAAGTTGAAGACATAGAAGCGGGTTTAATAATTTATTTTAAGGATAATTGTGGTAATCCTAAACAAATTTATGATTTAAATAAAAAAATCAATGAAAAGGCTAAAATTCCTCCATTTATTGCGATTGACCAAGAAGGTGGAATGGTTGCACGAGTTACCGAAGGTATTACCCAATCTCCAGGTGCAATGGTTATTGGAGCAACATCACATTATGATTATGCTTACAAACTAGCATACAATATGGGCGTCGAGCTTCGTGATTTAGGTTTCAATTTTAATTTCGCCCCAGTTGGTGATGTTAATAATAATGCGAAAAACCCTGTAATTAATGTTCGTTCATACTCAGAAAAACCAGAGGAAGTTGCAAAATATGTATATGAAGCAGTTAAAGGTTATAGTGATGCCAAACTAATGACTTCAATCAAACATTTCCCAGGTCATGGTGACACAGCTGTTGACTCTCATATCGGACTTCCAAAAGTAGATTTTGATGAAGAAAGATTAAATAAAATGGAACTTGTTCCATTTAAAGTAGCAGTTGAAAAAGATTTACCAGGCATAATGGCTAGTCATGTTTTATACACAAAATACGATGACAAGTATCCTACAACTTTATCAAAAAAGGTTATAACTGGTTTATTAAGGGAAAAATTAGGCTTTAAAGGATTAGTTGTTACTGATTCATTAACAATGTCTGCAGTATTTGATAATTTCTCACTAGAAGAAATTGTGTTACATGGCTTTAATTCTGGTTGTGATATATTATTATTATGTGGCGCTCGCAATGTTGAAATGCAAAAGAAATTTGCTGAAACTGCCCTTGAACTTGCTGAAAAAGGTCAAATACCTATGGAAATGATTGATGCATCGGTAGAAAGAATTTTAAAGTACAAAGAAATGTATGAAGTAGGTGAAATGCCTGAATCTTTTGAAAGTATTGAAAAAGAATTAGAAGACCCTACTAGAATGGCTTTTGCAAGAAAAGTAATGGATGAAGGTATAACACTAATTAAAGATGAAAATCATTTACTACCAGTGAAAGAAACTGAAAAAATATTAGTAGTTTTTCCTAAAATTAAAGTAGTTACACTTGCAGAAAATGAAGATAATTCATTGAAATCACTTGGTGATTTTATGCCATTTAAAGTAGATAAATTCTATTCAACTCTTGACCCAACTAGTGAGGAAAAAGAACAATTACTAGCTCTTTCTAAAAACTATGATAAGATTATTTATTGTAGTTATAATGCTTGTTTTAATCCTACACAAGCAGAACAAATTAATAGTTTAGATCAAGATAAATTAATTGTTATTGGCGTACGTACACCTTATGAATTAGGCGTATTAAATGCTAAAACATATCTTATAAGTTATGAAGCAAGCGTACTTAGTTTTGAGTCACTAGCAAAAGTATTGACAGGAAAAATTAAAGCTCAAGGCAAATGCCCTGTTACATTAAAATAGGAAAGAAGGAATTTAAAATGAAAGTAATTATTGTAAAAGATTATGATGCTATGAGCGATATGGCTGCGGAAATAATCGCTAATAAAATAAAAGAAAAAAACAATGCTATATTAGGCCTTGCTACAGGAAGTAGTCCAATTGGCACATATCAAAGATTAGTAAAAAAATATGAAAATGGTGAAATTAGCTTTAAAAATATTACAACTTATAATCTAGATGAATATTGTGGTATTGATCGTACTCACCCTCAAAGTTACTACTATTTTATGCATGATAATCTATTTAACCATGTTGACATTAAAGAAGAAAATGTTCATCTTCCTGTTGCAAATGGTAAGGATTTAAATGCATGTGCTAAAGAATATAATGACGCTTTAAATAAAGTACATATTGATTTACAATTACTAGGTATTGGTGGAAATGGTCACATTGGTTTTAATGAACCTGGCACATCATTTGAACAAGAAACATTTGTTGTTGAATTAACTGACAAAACTAGACAAGATAATAAACGTTTCTTCAATAGCATTGATGAAGTTCCAACTCATGCTATGACAATGGGTATTAAAAACATAATGAAGAGTGAAGAGATTTTAATGCTTATAAGTGGTGTAAATAAAGCAGATACAGTAGTAAAACTATTAAGCGGTGAAATTACAGAAGATTTCCCTGCTTCAATTCTACACAAACATCCAAATACTACAGTTATTATTGACCAAGCTGCTTATTCAAAGGTTAAATAATGTTACTAAAAGAGTTGCTAATTGCAGCTCTTTTTTCCATATTTTAGTAAAAAAAATATGAAAATAATGAAAATATAAAAAAATGTTGCTTTTCCTCTTGCAAAGCGTTTTCATTTATGCTATAATATAATCGCAAACGCTTTCAATATATAAAAGGAGGAAAATTATGAAAAAGTTATTTGCTTTATTAAGTACTTGCGTACTTACTTTAGTAATCGTTGGACTTGCTGTTAAAGCTCCTGTTGCAGAAGCTGCAGCTGATGACAAATGGACAGTTGACCCAACTCTTGCTGAAGACGAAATCCCTATGTATGAAATGGGTAGTATTTATACTACTTTCCCTAATTTCTATGATAATGCTGAAAAACCTGATCCACTATGGGCTGGTTCTTCAAGAATGTATCCATGGAACGAAACTAGACTACGTGTAGCACAATACGATGCAACTGGTGCTGCTACTGGTAAATATTATGCAATTTATTTCTCAGGCTTAACATCAAATGTTGATGGTAGCGGCAATCCTGCTTCAGGTGCTGGTAACAACATCAATGGTTATGCATTTAAGAGAAACGCTAATGAAGATGGCACTGAAGGTGACTATGTATTAGTTGATGGCAACAAAGTTTTAACTACTGTAAGAGTTAAAGCTAATACTTTTGGTACTGAAAAAGTTAAATTCAATTATGGTGCTACTCCTATGGACCCATCTCTATCTCACTTAAGATTTAACTTCACTGGTGAAGATATCTCTGTTGATGGTGTTGCATTAGCTAATTCAATCGGTGATGGCGGCAATGCTCACAACTTCTATAACAGAATGTTAGTTATGGATGGACAAGGCCGTATTATTCGTGGCTGTGCTCTTGATGGTTTCTATCTAAAAGCTGGTGCTGAAGGCGCTCCTGAAGATGTATGGGCTCCTCAATTCTGCTATGTTGATGGTAAAGTTACTTACTATGTAGAAGGCGAAACAGTTTGTGATAAAGTTAAAGAACAAGCTAAAGATGAAGAAGGAAATCCTATTTTTGAATCTGATGGTGTAACTCCTGTTATGGTTGAAACTAATGAAGATAACTTCCTATACAAGAGATTCGTATGGGAATGGTTCCAAGAAAAACCTACAAACGTTAATACAGCTAGCTGGAAAGCTGAAGGCTGGGATTGTGATTTATGGGACTATGTAATGGATGCTCCAGAAGGTGAAGGTTATATCGCTATTGCTTTCATTAACTCTGAAGGTACTAACCATAAGATCAATGACGAAGAAAGAACAATCACTAATGCTACAAGAAAAGCTGCTGGTCAAGCTGAAATCACTGCTGCTGAACACCTCCGTGAATGCGTAAGAGAAATGCGTATCCCTGCTGGTGGTGCTACATTCGATTTTGGTTACCTTGACAAAGGTGTTGTTTCAGAAGCTGCTAAATTCAACAATATCGTTCGTGGTGCTTTCCTAAGTGGACGTACTGTTAAAACTGTTGAATACAAAACTTACAACTTCTCTACAACTGGCTTAAAGATTCAAGAAAAAGTTATCGATGGTAAATCATATCAATTAAAAGATAGAGCTGCTAATTATGTTGAAGTTATGAAAGGCGTTAAATTTAACCCTGCTGCAATTCTTAACTATCAAGGTTTAGCTTCTGGTTTCCAAGAAGAAGGTAATGTTTTATCTTATGCAAAAGACTTAGATAAACTTGAATATTCAATGTATGTTTCTAAAAACAATATGAGTTCTGATGGCGATATGGTAGTTTACAAGTATCCTTATGCTGATAAAGCTGAAATGATCGCTGATTTCGAAAAAGACGTTAAAGCATTCTTCGCTCCTGGTACTGATGCTGGTGGCAAAGATGGTAAATACCAAGACTTTACAGTTGCTGGAACAACAGGCGTTGGATGGGATTTCATTTCTACATCTTATAACGCAAAATGTTTCTGGGCTGACGCTTCAAATAGAGCTAAATGGGTATGGATGATTAACTATGTTTCAAGTGTACGTAAAGCTAGTGGTTTATCTACTACTGCTTGGGATACAATTGATAGTGGATTAACTTCATCTCCTGGTACTTTCAATGCTGAAGTTCAAGCATTCTTAACTGATACTCAATTAAATCCAGGTGCTTGGAATAGAACATCTGATTACTCAATCGCAGAAAATGCAACTGGCTTCTTACCAAAAGAAACTAACCAAAATGCATTCTTAAATTATCAAATCGATACTACTGATGATTCAATTGGTACAATTTATTCTGTTAAATTTATCGTTAATAATCCTACTGTTAAAGATACAATGGTTATTCACTATGTAGTTGAAGATGGATATACTCCAATTATCAATGTACAAACTGCTAAACTATTCATTAACCCTACAGTTGTTGATGGTAAAGTTACAATCGCTGCAATCGACCCTATGACATTTGTAAGAGCATATGATGGTGCTTATAATGGCAAGACTATTTTAGGTAATGACATTACTCACCGTGTAGTATTCAGAAGTGAAACATTAGATTTCAAGAAACCTGTTGAAGGTGTTCACCGTGTTGTTGCTACAGTTGCTAACGATGTTAAACATACTACTGAAGTATCATTCGACGTAACTATTCAAGACGTTACTGCTCCATATGTTGACTTTGTTGATTCATTAATTCTTCAATATGGTGCTAAATGGAGTCCTGAACTAGTTGTTAAGAAAGCTGTTGACAATGTTGATGGTGACTTAATGGCAAGTACACTTGATTGGTGTGTTGATGAAAGTAGTGGAACTAAAGTTAACACTACTAAAGCTGGTGACTATACAGTTACAGTATCTGTATGGGATGGCGCTGGTAACAGTGTTAAATCTAAGAAGATCAAAGTTACAGTTCTTCCTCAAGGATTAACTAAAGAAGATCTTAAGAAAGAATTAGAAGATGTTAATGCTAAATTAGTTGATATTTCTACATATGTTATGTCAATTGATGGCACTGTTAGTGAACTTCCTAATATTGAAGCTATTAAAACTGCAGTAAGTGAAGCAATCGCTAGTTCTAACAATGGTAATAACAATGGCGGCGCAACTACTTCTTGTGGTTCATCTGCAACAGTTCAAGTTGTTCAATTCTTAGCAGCTGGCTGCTTATTAGCATTCTTACTAAGAAAAAAACACTAATTAAAAAATAAGTGAGGGTGGAGGTAAGACTTCCACCTTCTATTTAAGAAAATGGAAAAAATAATTAAATTATCAAATTATAAGAACAAAGAAGATTTGTATAAATTGTGGAATAGCGAATATGGAAATATATATCCTATCTCCTCAGAACTTTTTGAAAGAAATTTGCTGAATGCTTATGATGCTGCAACTTTAGTCGCAATATTAAATGACAAACTAGTTGGATTTATTATAGGAAAAATTTGGCAAGACGAATACAAAATTGAGGCGTACGATAATGTTGGCTGGATTAGTTTAATCTATGTCGATCCTCATTATCGAAAACGTGGAATTGGTTCAAATTTATTAAAAAAAGTAGAAAGCGAATTTGAATTACTAGATAAAAGTACAATTAATATTGGCCGTGATTATTCAGATTTTTTCCCTGGCCTTCCGATTGAACTAAAAGATTCACTTGATTGGTTCATAAAAAGAGGGTATGAAAATCCCGGTTCTACTTATGATTTAGTTTGTAAAAACAAAGGAAAAATGGCCTTAATTAATTCTAATTATATCTTCCGTACTGCAACAGTTGATGATAAAGATAACGTAATGGAATTTTTACATAACAACTGGCCAGGAAGATGGACTAAAGAAATTTTAGATTATTGGAATAATGGAGGTACGGGTAGAGAATGTGTCATTTGTTTAGATGATAAAAAAGTATGTGCTTTCGCAAAACTTGGCTATCCTAACACTGATGAACAACAAATTAGTAACAGCCTTACATGGCGTAATTGTTTTAGTGCTCTTGGCGGTATTGGTCCACTTGGTGTTGACAAAGAATATCGAGGCCGCCATTTAGGGTACGATATCGTAGCTTTCGCAAAAAATGTTTTAATTGATGCGGGAGTTACCGATATAATTATTGACTGGACCAGTTTAATTGATTTCTATAAAAAATTCGGTTTCGAAATATGGAAATCATATTACTACTTAACAAAACAGAAAAATTAAAAAAAGGAGATTAAAAAATGAAATTAAAAAGATTTGTTTTAAGCTTAATTGCCGTTCTTCTTTTAGTTGGTGTTGTAGGTTGTGGCGGTGGTGGAAAAACCAAAACCTATAAGATTAAGTATGAACTTGATGGTGGTGTATTACCAGCTAATTCTGTTGTAACTGAATATGACGGAACTAAAGATATCAAGTTACCTACTCCTACAAAAGAAGGTTCAACTTTCACTGCTTGGGCTCTTAATTCTAAGAATGGTACTAGATTAACTAATAATACTCTTCCTGGAAGCACAAAAGCTGACGTAACTGTATATGCAATATGGCAAACTAAGCAAACTTATACTATTACTTACAACCTAAATGATGGTACACTTCCTGCCGATGCTCCTACATCATTTGATGATAAGGGTGTTGCAAGTCTTCCTACTCCTACAAAAGAAGGAAAGAACTTTGGCGGTTGGTATGATAATGCTGATTTCAATGGTGCTAAAGTTACTTCAATTGCTGCTGGAACAAAAGAAGACGTAGTTTTAACTGCTACTTGGGAACAAGTTTCAATTTGCAAAATTGAATATGTAGTTGAAGGCGGAAAACTTCCTGCTGATGCTCCTACTTCATTCGTTGCTGGTGAAGGTGTTGAATTAGTAGATGCTATTCCTGATGATTCTAACCTTGACTTCTTAAGATGGGAAGATGAAAAAGGAAATGCTTATGACAGAATTAATCCAAATGTTTATACAGATGTTAAATTAATCGCTGTATTTGGTAAAAAAGGTGTTTACAAACCTAAATGGGAATTAAATCAAATTGGTTTCCAAGGTAAAGGTATGATCTATGAAATTAAAGTTCTTCCTGTTACTGAATATGACCCATTTGATCCAGGTTATACTGGTTCTCAAAAAGATATCAAACAACAACATCAAACAAAAGTTCAAGCTGCATACGATATTATCGTTAAATATACTGCTTGGGAAGATTCAGCTCCTTGGGGTCCTGAACGTGTTAAACACATCAACAAGAAGTATATGGAAGGCTACGGAGATGTTTACGTTGTAACAATCGCTTCACAATGGATTCCTACACTTGTTAAAGGTGGATCAATTGCTGAATTATACAACATGACTACTGAAACTGGTATCTTTACTGAATTAAGTTATGATGAAACTAAACAGTCTACAAAAGGTTATATCCAGGATAATATGTTTAACCAAGCTACATCTGTAAAAGGTAGAGTTTATGGTTATTCATTAGGTAACGCAAGACCTGACTACTTCATGTACTACAATGTAGACAAAGTTAAAAACTTAAATCTTGAAGATCCTGCTGAACTTTGGATGAAGGGCGAATGGACAATATCTAAATTCTCAAGTTGGGTTAGAGATGCTCAAACTAAATTAAGTAAGGGCGAATATGTTCTTGACATGGGTTTCGCAGAAAGTATCATTGGTTTAACAGCTTCAACTGGTAACCAAATGTCAAACGTTCAACCTCCAAGAATTTTCTTAACTAACAACCAAGTTACTGATGAAATTTCATTCTTACAAGAAGCTTACGCAAGTGGCTTATACTATGGTCGTGGTGTTCAAGACGTTTCTCCAGGTTTCCAAGCTGGTTCAACAATTCTTCACCATGGTGATCTATGGTTCTTAAAAGAATCAACAAGATTTAACCCATTAGTTATGCCATTCACAATTGGTGTTGTTCCTTACCCTACAGCTGATGGACAAGGCGGAACTCCAGTTACAACAACTGATGTATCTAAAGCTATTAAAATTGATGAAGATAAATATTTAACAGATGCAAAGGGTAACTACATTGAAACTGTTGATATGAGTAATTCAACATTTAAAGTTCCATATACAGGAACAAGAAGCTGTTATGCAGTATTAAATATCGAAAATGGTAAAAATGGTATTAACGCTAAAGTTATTATGAACATTCTTCATGACCTAGTTGCAGGTCTTGGCGATGACCCTAATAACACAGTTAACTTAACAGCTGATGAATCTTATCGTAACTCACTAGAACTTAAACTTGACCGTGAAATCGATATCGAAGTTATCATGTCTTGTCAAGATAATACTTACTTTGAATTAATGGAGTTATTATCTATGACAGTTGGTGGTGGCTCATACTTCGGTGATGGTGGTTTCTGGCCTCTAGCTGCATCAATCGTTAAGAAGACTGACTCTCCTGTTACAGCACTTAGTGAAGTACTTCCTAAGTACAAACAAGCAATGAGAGATTTAGGTTATAACATTCAATAAAATTAAAAAGTGGTTCTAGTTATAGAACCATTTTTGTTACAATTTGATACTCAAATTAAAAGTTATTTACTGAATATACTGAGTTTATAAGTAAACTAAAACCTACTTTTTTTCCAACAATTAATGAATAAATGTAGTTGACAAAAGAATGATAATTTAGTATAATTACAACTAATGGGAGGAAGACATATGACAAAATTATTATTCGAAAAAACCAAAGAGTCCATCATGTCCGTACTACCAATATCACTTTTGATTGTAGTGCTTAATTTTATTGTTTTCTTCGTAACAAAAGAATTTCTTTTTAGTAAGTGGATATTTATTGGATTTTTAATTGGATCAGTTATGTTAATTGTAGGGATGGCATTATTTACTCTTGGTGCTGACCTTTCAATGATGAGTGTTGGTGTTGGTGTTGGTAAATACATCACCCAAAATCGTAAAATATGGTTATTAATTTTAGTGCCATTTGTAATAGGAAGTTTAGTAACGATTGCAGAACCTGACTTACTAGTGCTTTCTAAACAAGTACAAATGGAAGGCGTGCCAAGTATTGTTTTGATATTAATGGTGGCAGTTGGTGTGGGAATCTTTTTAACAGTTGCCCTCCTTCGTGTAGTATTAAAAGTTGATATTAGAGTTGTTTTAATAGTTGCTTATTTAATAGTATTTATTCTTGCATCGTTTGCTCCAACAAGCTTTGTTCCCCTTGCTTTTGACTCTGGTGGTGTAACAACAGGACCAATGACAGTTCCCTTTATTATGGCAATTGGTTTAGGTGTAGCAAGTTTAAATGGTGATAAAAATAATGAAAACGATAGTTTTGGTTACATTGCTTTATGTTCGGTTGGGCCAATTATCGCGGTTACAATATTAGGGCTATTTACCAATATAACTGTCGATAATAGTAGCTCTAGCTATGTAATGAATAGTTTTCATGACTTTAGTTCATACTTTGGTAAAACCTTTGTATCTATGATTAAAGAGATTGCGATAGCACTATCGCCAATACTATTATTTGTTATTGTTTTTGAATGCTTTTTACAGCATGATAAAAAGAAAAACATTATCAAAATATTTATAGGTTTAGGGTATACTTATGTTGGCTTAGTCTTATTCTTAACTGGTGCGAACATGGGCTTTATGCCAGTTGGTAGTGTACTTGGTAGAACAATTGCCAGTCAAACCTTTAAGTGGGTGTTAATCCCTCTAAGTATGTTAATGGGATTCTTTGTTGTTATGGCTGAACCTGCAGTTCACGTTTTAAACAATCAAGTTGAAGAAGTAACTGGTGGTACTATCTCTAAACGTGTTATGTTATTTTCACTTGCGATAGGCGTTGCGATATCACTAGGTCTTGCGATGACAAGAGTATTATGTGATTTTTCAATTTGGTGGATTTTAATACCAGGATATAGTATCGCGATTATTTTATCACTAATTGTCCCAAAAATCTTTACATCAATTGCTTTTGACTCAGGTGGTGTTGCCTCAGGTCCAATGACAGCAACCTTCTTATTACCACTTGCAACAGGAGCATGCCATGAGATATATTCTCAAGACATTAAAATTCTAAGCAATGGTTTTGGAATCGTTGCCCTTGTAGCGATGACTCCATTAATCGTTGTTCAATTAGTTGGTTTAATCTATAAGATTAAATTACAAAGAGCTGAAGCTACTAAAGAATTACCATATGAAGATGTTATTGAATTCGACTTAAATGGTCTAAATGAGGTGGATTATGAATAATGTTCCTAATGGCTTAAGATTAATAGTTACCATTGTTGATAGAAAAAAAGGAAAGAAAGTTGTAAATCTTTTCGAAAAACTTGGATGCATATATCACCATACCATTCTTGGTTATGGTACTGCCCCAATTGAAATCTTTGACTATCTAGGCTTTGGTAAAATTGAAAAAGATGTAGTACTAAGTATTGCGGATGAAAACATGGTACCATTTATGTTTGATGCATTAAGACAAGAACTTGACTTTGCATCTCCAGGTCATGGTATCGCATGCTCTATACCAATTAAAAGTGTAGACAGTTCTAGAGCATTACAAGAAATCTTAAAGAAAGGCGATAAATAGGTATATATATGAAAGATATGATAATTATTATATGTAATAATGGTTCAGCCGCAGATGTTATGGAACTTGCCAAATCACAAGGAGCAGGTGGAGGAACTATTATTAAAGGAAGAGGATCAGCAAGTAAAGATATGCAACACTTTTTAGGTATTACCATTCAACCTGAAAAAGATATTATCTTAATTGTAACTGAACCTGAAACTAGAAATAATATAATGAAAGAAATCTCATCTAAAATGGGTATCGGAACAAAAAGCCATGCTATTTGCTTTTCAGTCCCAGTTGATGCAACAGTTGGATTAAAAGAAAACTAAAATAAATAAATAAAATATAAAAACAAAAAAATCTGGAAAAATCCAGATTTTTATTATGCTCTTGATGAGTATTTACCATCCCAAGTAGTAACGATAATCTTATCGCCTTGGTTGATAAACATAGGAACTTTAACAACTAAACCAGTTTCAACTGTAACTTCTTTTAAAGCATTAGTTGCAGTGTTACCAGCAACAGCAGGAGTACTTTCAGTAACTTCCATAACCATTTTTTCTGGCAAGTTAACACCTAAAATTTCAGTTCCATAGAATACGATTTCAACTGTCATACCTTCAATTAAGAATTTAGATTCCCATTTTAATCTTTCAGCAGGAATTTCAACTTGGTCATAACTTTCTAAATCCATAAAGCAATAAGTGTCACCACCATATAAGAATTGGTGTTTACGTTTTTCAATAATTGCTTGTTCTAGTCTTTCACCAGCATTGAAAGAATATTCAATATTACTACCAGTACGTAAATTTTTAAGTTTTGTTTTTACGAATGCTTGACCTTTACCTGGTTTTACATGTTGGAATTCAATAATTTGGAAAATTTGATTGTTATAAAGAATGGTTAAACCAGTTTTAAAATCACTTGTATCAATCATTATTTCGCCTCCTATCAATTATTAATAATCAAATACTTTAATATTATATATTATTTTTACGCTTTTTGCAAGTTGTATAAACTTTTTTATAAAATTGTGTGTTTATTTTATGATAATGTCTTAATGTTTATTTTTAGAAAATGTACAAATAACTATTAAATTACGTGCAAAAAATGTCGATTTTTGGTATAATTGAAATGTAGTAGAAAGAGAGAAAAATTATGGATAGTTTAGAAGAACTAAAGATTAAAATAGATAGTTTCAATAAAGAAAGAGATTGGGATAAATTTCATTCGCCTGCTAATTTAGCTAAATCAATCGTAATTGAAAGTAGTGAATTATTGGAATGCTTTCAGTGGAATGATGATACTTACAAATTAGATGATGTGAAAGAGGAGTTAGCAGATGTTGTTAATTATTGTATACAACTTGCAAGTGTCTTAGATTTGGACATAAAGCAAATAGTGCTTGATAAATTAAAGAAAACAGAAGAAAAATATCCAGTTGATAAATGTAAAGGAATTTCAACTAAGTATAATAAATTGTAGGAGAAAACATGATAGTTTATAGTAATAATAAAAAAGGCTTTTTTGATGATGTTAGAGATAATATAATTGCCGATAAAATAGAAGAATCATTTAAAAAACAAAATATTAAACATAATAATTTAGCTGAATTTAGAAGTTGGTATAATTCACTTCAATTTGTACGAAATGCCTTAGATGATGATGAAATTAGTGGTGACTGTGATATAGCAATAGAATACCAAATTCCATTAACATCAAAACGTGTGGATTTTTTAATTGCCGGAATTGATGAAAATGCAAATAATAATGTTGTTGTTATTGAGTTAAAACAATGGGAAACCAGTAAACAAACAAATAATAATGATATCGTAGAAGCATATACTGGAAACGGATTAAGGGCTGTTACTCATCCAAGTTATCAAGCATACTCGTATGCAAAGATTATTGAAAACTTTAATGAGAATGTAAGTAAAGAAAATATATCTCTTATTCCATGTGCATTTTTACATAATTATAGAGAAGAAAATAGAAAGAATATAGATAATGAATTTTATAGTGAAGCTATATCGTGTGCTCCTATTTTCTTAAGCCATGATACTCCTAAACTTAGAAACTTCATAAAACAATATATTAGAAAAAAAGATAACATTGATATATTAATGAAAATTGAAAATGGCAAATTAAAACCTACTAAAGCTTTACAAGATGCTTTATCATCAATGTTAAAAGGCAACAAAGAATTCTACCTAATAGATGAACAAAAAGTTGTGTATGAAAAAATAAAAGAACTAGTATCACTATCTCTTAAACAAAAAAATCACAAATATACAATAATAGTAGAAGGCGGCCCTGGTACAGGAAAAAGTGTTGTTGCTATACAGTTATTATGTGATCTTATTGAAAAAGGATATTCAGTTAATTATGTGACTAAAAATCAAGCTCCTCGTGAAGTATACTTTAAAAAACTTAAGGGCGATAAGTTTAAACTATCATATATTAAAAACCTATTTAAAGGATCAAGTAGTTTTATTAATACTCCACTTAATACTTTTGATTGCTTACTTTGTGATGAAGCACACCGACTAAACGAAAAATCAGGTATATTCAAAAATTTAGGTGAAAATCAAATTAAAGAAATTATCCATTCATCAAGAGTATCAGTATTTTTTATTGATGAAAATCAAAAAGTTACAACCTCTGATATTGGATCAATTGAACTAATTAATAAATATGCATTAGAAGAAAATGCAAGTATAATTTCAGGTGATGATTTAAAATTAATATCACAATTTAGATGTAATGGCAGTGATGGATATTTAGCATTTTTAGATAATTTACTTGGGATAAGAGAAACAGCAAATTATAATATAGACTTAGATTATGATTTTAAAGTATTTGATGAGCCAAATGAATTAATGAATGCTATTAAAGAAAAAAATAAAATAGATAATAAGTCAAGAGTTGTTGCCGGATATTGTTATGAGTGGGTAAGCAAAGATGACCCTAGCCTTTATGATATATATCTAGATAATAACTTTAAAGCAAAATGGAATTTTAAAAGTACTACTACTTGGGCAATAGATGAAAATTCAATTGATCAAATTGGTTGTATCCATACATCTCAAGGATTAGAGTTTAATTATGTAGGAGTCATAATAGGAAAAGATTTAATTTATAGAGATAATCAAGTTTTAACAGATTATACCAAAAGAGCAAAAACAGATAAATCATTAATGGGGATTAAAAAGACAAAAGACTTTGATCTTGCGGATAAAATAATTAGAAATACTTATCGAACTTTAATGTCAAGAGGTCAAAAAGGATGTTATATTTATTGTGAAGATACTAGACTTGCTCAGTACATTAAAGAATCGTTAAATAATGATAATTAATATAATATAAAGTAAAAAAACAGCATTGTGAAATTCACAATGCTTTTAAACATATAAAAAACACAAATAAAACATATTATTTGAATGCAAAACAGTTGAAAATATGTAAAAACTATGTTAAAATTAAGTGTAATTAATTTTTTAGGAGGAAAAAGTATGAATTACGAAAAAATTATAATTGAACTATTAAGTCGAATTAAAGAATTAGAAGATAGAGTATCTTTACTAGAAAAACAAATAAACACTGAAAACGAAAAAGAAGAAGCGTATTCAATATCTTCATCAGGTATAAGAAAAACAACATTTACAGGAATGATTAGAGAGTATATTGAAAATAAAAAAATTGAAGCAGCCGAAAACGGTGCTACAGAATTAGTTCTTGTATGCAATGATATACAAAAACAATTTGGTGTAGTAAATCGTGCACCCTCTATTTGTAAAGCAATGTATGATTGCATGAAGCAAAATGATCAAGTATTATTTGCACCTGAAAAAGGAATGTCAACAAAATTAGAAATCAAATATTATTTAAAGTAATTCTAAAAATCAAAAAACCTCAATGATTTAAAATAAATTCATTGGGGCTTTCTAATAATTGGGTATTGCTGAATGCCTAAATTTAGTATATTGAATATTACAAATTAATTTTTTATGAGAAATTCAAAAAAATGAGTTAAAACACTTGCATTATTAAATACATTGTGTTATAATATTAAGGCGTTTTGAGATAGTATATATGCGGGTGTGGTGAAATTGGCAGACACGCTAGACTTAGGATCTAGTTCTTCGGAGTGCAGGTTCAACTCCTGTCACCCGCACCATCTTAAAACATTATACCGTGGGTCCTGTGGTGTAGCGGTTTATCACGCCTGCCTGTCACGCAGGAGATCGCGGGTTCGATTCCCGTCAGGACCGCCATTATGCGCGCATGTAGTTCAATTGGATAGAATACTTGACTACGGATCAAGGGGTTGTGGGTTCGAATCCTGTCATGCGCGCCATCTTATTTTATTTAAATCATAAAAACAACATCGGGACTTAGCTCAGCTTGGTAGAGCATCTGGTTTGGGACCAGAGGGTCACAGGTTCGAATCCTGCAGTCCCGACCATTAATTTTATATGCGGGCGTTGTTCAATGGTAGAACTTCAGCCTTCCAAGCTGACTATGCGGGTTCGATTCCCGTCGCTCGCTCCATTGAAAATACAAGTGGTACAGTAGATGTATCATTTTTTTATTTTATACATTTAAACTAATACTGAAACAGAGCTATGCATATATTATTAAGTTATTTGTTTGTGCTTGATAGTAGAGCTAGACTGTTTATGTTGAAATCTATTTAAGTTTGTGATATTATGATAAAAAGAAACACTTATATAGACATTAGTAAATAAAAATTAAATTGAGGAACGAAATATATGGAAATTAAAGGCAAAAACGAAACAGAACATTTAATACTTAAATATGATGATAACTTAAATACATACATAGATATAACTAAAGACGTGTTTTTTGTGAAGGATAACATAACCTATTGGTATGTTGGATTTAGTAAAAATAACAACTATTACTGCATGTAAAAATTAAAACTGTTAGTATCTACGAATCCTATAAAAATACCTTTTGATGAAAATAATGTATATATAAATGATATAAAAATTAAGCCTTACAACATATTAAAATTTGATAAACTTGGTTATAAAATTTTTTTAGGAGGATATAGAACAATATTTGTTGATAAAATTGATGTATGTAATGATGCTATACGCATTAATTATATTTGTTCAAATATTAAAACTGCTGATAATAATGTTTTACGTTATTACAAAGACTTAGCCAAATATTCAGCAGATATATCGACAACTGATAATAGTATAGAAAAAATATTATTTAATTTATATAGAAATGTTAAAGATATAAATGAAGAATCTGTTTTAAAATCATATTCTCAAGAAAGTGTTAAACAAATTGAATTTGATACGGCAAAATTAATATACCCATTTTCAACCAACAATTCACAAATTCTAGCAATCAATCGAGCATTTTGTAACAACCTATCTGTGGTTACTGGCCCACCAGGCACAGGCAAGACACAAGTTATTTTAAACCTAATTTGTAATGCAGTTGTTAATAATATGAAAATTGCGGTAATATCAAATAATAATACAGCGGTGGAAAATATTTATGAAAAAATGAAAGAATATGATTTAGATTTTATATTAGCATGTTTAGGAAATAATAAAAACGTAGAAAACTTTTTTACAAAATCGGATAATTTAGAATCCATAGTAGAAAATATGCGTCAATATAAAATTGATGATGATGTAAATGAAATAGTTGATAAATTAAAAGAACTGTATAATGTAAATAAAAAAATAATCAATTTAAAACATCAGTTATTTGAGTTAGAACAAGAATTCAAATATTACAAAGAAAAGCATGAATATGTTGATTGTAGTAATATAGTCGGTAAATATAGTAATTTTGAAAAAAGTTTTGATTTAAAGTACTATTTATTGTCTTTAAATAAAATTACTTTTTTGAAGAAACTTAAGTTGAAAATAAAATACAAAATAAGATATAAAGATATTTCTAATATTAATGATTTAATAATTTATTTAGAGTATGAGTTTTATAAATCAAAAATTGCGTCATTGAAAGAAGAAATTCAAAAGTCTGAAAATATAATCATGAAGAATGATATGGATGAATTAAATCAAAAATTAAAAGAACAAAGTAAATATATTTTGAACAATTATTTATATCAAAAATATAAAAATATTGAACCATGCAGTTTGAATCAAGACAATTATAAAGAAAATTTTAGAAATTTCATTAATAGATATCCAGTTATACTTTCTACAACACAAAGTTTACTTAGAAATATAGAATATGGATTTATGTTTGACTTAGTTATAATTGATGAGGCAAGTCAATCAGATATTTTAACTTCTATCCTTACAATGAATGTTGCCAAACAGATGGTTATTGTAGGTGATTCTAAACAATTATCTCAGATTGATAATCAAAAAATATATGATATGTCTGATCAATTAGCAGTAATTTATGACATCAAAAAATGCTATCAATATAAAAATAATTCTATTCTTCAATCAGTATTAACACTACCATGTGCAATTAAAAATACACTGTTATGTGAACATTATCGTTGCGATTCTAGAATTATTGAATTTTGTAATAAAAAATTTTATAATAATAGTTTAATTGTATGTACAAGTACTAGTAAAACTTCACCATTAATTATTTTTCATACTGTTGAAGGTAATCATGCTAGAAAAAATCCTAACGGAAGTGGTCAATATAATGATAGAGAAGCAATGGAAATAGTCGAAATATTAAAATCACTCAAAGAAGATGATGTAGGTATTATTACTCCATTTAGGGCACAAGCCGATTACATAAAGATGCTAATTAAAGATGACTTTCCAAACGTTGAAGTAGATACTATACATAAATATCAAGGCAGGCAAAAAAAAGTAATTATTCTTTCAACTGTGGTTAATGATTTAAAAATAGATGATGATGATTTCATTACTGATTTTGTCACAAATAGTCAATTACTAAATGTAGCAATTTCTAGAGCAATTAAAAAAATATATTTAGTAGTTTCTGACAAAGTATATAAAAGTACAAATAATACAATAGCTCAGTTCATAGATTACATCAAATATTATTGTAATGATTCGGATAAAGAAGGTAAAGTGACATCAATTTTTGATTCTTTATATAATAAACAAAATGAAGCGTTATTAAAATCGCCATGTAATAAATATGTTGATTCATACGCTGAAACGATAATGTTGAATGAACTCAATAAAATACTAGGAGATTATCCAGATTACAAGGTATTACTACATTATAGACTAAGTGATTTATTAGAAACATATGAGGGTTTTACAAATGAAGAAATTAGATATTTAAAACATTATAAAACTCATGTTGATTTTGTTATATTTGATAAAATATCCCATAAACCTGTATTATGCATTGAAGTGGATGGCACTAAATTTCATGATTATGATAAAATTCGAATTGAACATGATGAGATTAAAAATAGGGCATTAAAAGCCAATAACATAAATATACTTAGATTAAAAACAAATCAAAGTGGCGAAATATTAAAAATTAGACAATATTTGTAAAAAATATAAATCAAATGTATTCATGGCATTAATAATTTTTATTGATATATTTATAATATAAATAA
>OLXB01000542.1_pt1 | contig 18135 bp, 12 predicted proteins | sample 1673681 | NCBI WGS metagenome assembly OLXB01 (sample SAMEA103958121, study PRJEB25191) | human gut metagenome
GGATAAAAGGTTTTTGATAATTAGATTTACCGTCTGCTTGGATTGAAAGGTTCTCTTGCAAATGTCTGTCTGCGTCATTCCTTCTTTTGAGTAAAATAAGACATTAACCACCAACAGCGTTTTCATCAGCATACCGTGGCGTTTTGCATATTCGTCATAGAGGGCAAACTGTTCATCTCTGAACTTGCAATACAGATATGCGTTTTTTCGATCTTCCTTTGTCATAGCACACCGCCTTTAGGCTATTCCTTTACGGTCAATTTCTTGACTATATAAGTATAGCACACTTTTCTGTGGATTTCAAGACTATCTAAGCGGTTATATCTCTGGATAAACTGCTGGACGGTATGAGCGATAAGAGTATACAGATTGTAACCGTAACGGCAAAAGAAATCGCGGAAGTCGAAAAAGCAGAGGACTAACCCCGCTATAAGGGAAATCGGAGATTGCAGCGCATAGCGACTGCAATCTTTTTTGCGCTCAAAATCAAGGAGGACGCGCAACAAAAGCCGCCTTTCAAACGGGATATTGAGTGAGAGAAAGTATAAGGGTTTGGGATTTTCCCAATAGGCCAAAAATCGCAAATGGGTACTCATTTGCTGTGCTTGCTCCCTACTCAAAACAAGGAAAGGACGGGAAAGGAATGGAAAGGAAACGAGAAACGGAACACAATGATTTACTGCCGAAAAAGGGCAACCCTCTGAATGAAACCGTATGCTACAAAATCGGCGGGACAATCTTTGAAATTGAAACTTCCTGCGGCGGCTCCGAACTGCTCTATGATAAGATGACACGCCTTATCAAAGCGGAAACCGTGAAAACGCCTACTGACAAGAAAAACGAGGAGCGTTATAATAACGATAGCAACCTGTTTGTCGGGCGTTCATTACAGGAGGAATGAACCATGAATACATATCCCGACAACATCACCGCTTTGTATGCAAGGCTTTCTCAAGAGGACGCTTTGGACGGTGAGAGCAACAGCATAGCCAACCAAAAGAAAATCCTTTTGAAGTATGCAGAGGACAATGGCTTTCCCAACCCAACCTTTTTTATCGACGACGGCGTTTCTGGGGTAACTTTCGATAGGCCCGGCTGGAATGAGATGATAGGGCTTGCGGAAGCAGGAAAGGTCAAAACGGTCATCGTCAAGGATATGTCCCGCATGGGGCGGGATTATCTGAAAGTCGGCTACTACACCGAGAGTTTTTTTGCTGAGCGTGATATTCGCTATATTGCAATCAACGACGGTGTGGACAGCGACAAGGGCGACAACGATTTTACCCCATTCCGCAACTTGTTCAACGATTTCTACGCCCGCGATACCAGCAAGAAAATCCGCGCCGTTATGCGGGCAAAGGGCAACGCCGGGGAACATCTTTGCAGCAACCCGCCCTATGGGTACAGGAAAGACCCAAACGATAAGAAAAAGTGGATTGTGGACGAGGAAGCCGCCGAGATCGTCAAGCGGATTTTTGACTTGTGCGTTGCCGGAAAAGGGCCGATGCAGATTGCAAAGGCATTGACCGCCGATAAGGTTTTGACCGTCAAGGCGTACTACGCAAAACGGGACGGGAAGCCCATGCCGGAAAATCCTTATCGCTGGTCTGTGGAAACCATACGGGGGATTTTGGAACGCCCGGAATATACGGGGTGTACGGTGAACTTCAAAACCTACTCCAAATCCCACAAACTGAAAAAGCGTCTGCAAAACGCCCCGGAAAATTACCGTATCTTCCCCGATACGCAACCCGCCATTGTTGACCGCAATGTATTTGAGCGGGTACAGGAACTGCGGGCAAACAAACGCCGCCCCGCCAAACAAGCGGAACGGCAAGGGTTGTTCTCTGGCTTGCTCTACTGCGCCGACTGCGGCAGCAAACTACATTTTGCTACGGGCAAGAACATGACCCCGGAGCAGGATTGTTACCGCTGCGCGAGGTACAAGAGCAATACGGGGGATTGCACCATGCACTTTATCCGCGAGGAAACGCTGAAACGGTTTGTGCTGCGCCGGATATTCGATGTAACCGCCATGTTTTTTGAGGACATTATGAGTTTTCAAAAAGCGGTGTATGAGCAACGGTTTGAGGAAGCGGAAAGGGCGGCAAAAAAGCGCAAGCGGGAAATCTCCCAAGCCGAGAAGCGGATCGCGGAACTTGACCGGATTTTCAAGCGTATTTATGAGGACGATATATCCGGAGCAATCTCTCACGAACGGTTTTTGAAGTTATCCGCCGAGTATGAAGCGGAACAGAAAGAACTGACGGAAAAGGTCAAGGTAGACCGGGAAATGGTAAGCGCCTATGAGCAGGACAAAGCGGATTTTGACAGTTTCGCGGCGGTCATTCGGAAGTATGTAGGGATTACCGAACTGACGCCCACGATTGTCAACGAGTTTGTAAAGAAGATTATCGTCCATGCGCCGGACAAGTCCAGCGGCCACCGGCGGCAGAAAATCCAGATTATTTGGAACTTCGTCGGGGAACTGAAGCAGGACGAGGACAAGCAGACCATTGAACGAGAAAGAAAAAGCAGGACAGCATAGCAATTTGCCATGCTGTCCTGCAAGATACGATTACTTCCTTATGGGTGTGCGGCTTTACCGAAGGTTCACTTTTTAAAAATATACTTATATTCAGCCTTCCGCTTATGCTGTCGAACCTATTGCAGGTATTGTTTAATATGTCCGACATCGCGGTCGTCGGCAGGTTTGCGGGGAGCGTTGCATTAGGCGCGGTTGGCTCGACGACTATTTTCGTTGCACTGTTTACAGGGTTATTAATTGGTATGGGCAGCGGTGTAAACGCACTGATTGCCCGGCATATAGGTGCAGGGGACAACGAGAACGTTTCTTCTTCTTGCTATGCTTCGGCAACAGTCAGCTTTGCCGCCGGCATTCTTATAGCGGCATTGGGAATAGGTCTTGCGAAACCTCTTTTACAACTTTTGAATACAAAATCCGAGTTTATAGACGGGGCGGTACTGTATGTAAGAATATATTTTTGCGGAATGCCTGCACTTGCCGTTTATAACTTCGGTAACGGTGTACTGAGCGCCGACGGCGACACAAAACGTCCCCTTATTTTTCTTTCATTTGCAGGGGTATTGAATATAGGCTTAAATTTGCTTTTCGTAATCGTTTTCAAAATGTCGGTTGCGGGTGTTGCTCTTGCAAGCATAATTTCGCAATATCTTTCGGCAGGGCTAATCATTGTCGCACTATGCCGCACGAAGCGTCCGTACCGCCTTAATTTCCGCAACTTCAAACTTTGTCGCGACAAAGTTAAAAACGTTTTAATACTCGGCGTCCCCGCCGGGCTTCAGAATGCTATATTTGCTATGGCAAACCTGTTTATACAGGCGGGAGTAAACTCGTTTGATGCGGTAATGGTCGAAGGCAATTCCGCAGCGGCGAACGCCGATGCACTCATTTACAATATTATGGCGGCTTTCTATATGGCATGCACAAGTTTTATGGCGCAAAATCTCGGTGCAGGTAAAAAGGACAAACTTTTAAAGTGTTATTTTATCAGCCTTTTATATTCCTTTGCAATAAGCGCGGTGATGAGCGTGGTACTTGTTTTTTTAGGCAAACCGTTTTTATCGCTTTTTACTACCGAACAGGAAGTAGTGAATGCTGGGATGAAGCGACTTTACATCATGGGCTTTTCTTATGCCGTATCCGCTTTTATGGATTGTACAATCGCCGCATCGAGAGGACTCGGCAAAACGGTAATCCCCACGATTATAGTAATTATGGGGTCTTGCGTATTCAGAATAATTTGGGTGTACACGGTGTTTGCTTACTTCAAAACAATACCGTCGTTATATCTTCTGTATGTCTTTTCTTGGACAATAACGGCTATAGCGGAAATTATTTATTTTGTCGTTGCGTATAGAAAGATTATGAAAAAACACTTTTATTAAATTACAATTTATCGGGCAATTAAAAACGTGTGAAGAATTTCAAAACTCTTCACACGTTTTAATCTCTATGGGAATTGCCTTTTAGGTGCGGGCTTTGTTTGCTTTCAGGCTATTTCCTGTCTGCGCTCCTCATCTATTTTGGAACCGGAAAGTTTTTCCGTTTTCCGCGTTACCGACGCGTTTGTTTCCGAGCCTATTATGTCGGCGCTCACCTCGCAATCGACCTCGACGCGGTAGTTTTTGCTGTCGCTTCCTACAAGAGTTACGTTGTATATTTCAACCTTTATATCCTTGCCAGGCTTTGCCGCCGTAAACGCGGCGGTTATCTCTCCTACCGCGACCGAGTCCTTTTCCGCAACTCCGTCGGGCATTCCTACCTGTGCGAAGGTGACGTTTGTCGTTCCGTCGAACATTTTGTCGTTGGCGACCAAATCTTTGAGCACAACCGTTTTGGGCGTTATGTCGCCCGACAAAGCGACTTTTCCCAAAGTATAGTTTTCGGCGTTGCCCCCCTTTATGCTGACGTTTTCAAGCGTAACGCTCTTTTTTTCTCCCGCGTTTTTGTCTGAAAATCTTGCGGTTGCGTCCATTTTGAGCACGTCGCCGTTTACGCTTCCGTTAAGCGGAATATCTTTCAAAAGAACGGTATCCGTTCCGTCATACTCTTTGACAAGTCTTTCCGTCGCGTCGAACGTCACCTCGCGCGGCAGGACTCTTATTGTTCCCGTTTCAATTTCTACGTCGTACTTTTGACAAACAAACTCACGAAAACCGATTTCATATTCTCCCGCCGCGTCCCCCGTTTTGACTTGGGTTTGAGCAAGCCCGACAAGCCCGAGGGATTCGGCGGTGTCGCCGTCCACAAGACCGTTGACGGTATACGTCGGCGCGGGGATTTCTTCCCCGTACACAGCGCTCGTATCGTTTGCCTTGATTTTAAGCAGAGGTTTGTTTACCGTCATGGAAAACTCAGCGATTTCCTTTCCGTTAAGCTCCGCCTTTATGCTGTGGCTTCCGACGCTTGCCGAAGCGGTGTTGAACACAAATGCCGACTTGTCGGAGGCGTCCTTTTTCTGCACCTCTTTGCCGTCCATTTTCCAAACTACCGTGTCGCCCTTGCGGTATCTGTAATCCTCGAGATTGAGATTGACGGAATTGCTTTCGCCGTATCTGTAATCCTTCGCGCCCTTTATAATGCCCTTGCTTGTGCCTGTATTGGACAAAATTATGATTAGAACAATGATTGCAGCAAGCGCAACAAGCGTCCAGGCAACAAACTTGACGCTGCCGTCCGAGCGTTTTTTGGCCTTTGCGGCCGCGCCGCCGTTTTTGCCGCCGCGTTTTGTGCCGTCCGCCGCCGCGCCCCTTGCGCGGGCGTCCGAGCCGTCGGCGCTGTCGGCGTCCGAAACGCTCTCAAAGCTGTAAGAATATTTTTTCCCCGTTTCCGTAGGAGCGTTTCCCGCCGCGTTGCTTTTTTCCGCCGCGACGTCTGTTTTTTGACGTCCGTCCGCCTTTGAAGAAAGCCCCTCTTTGTCTGCGGAAGCTTGCCGACTCTCGACTTTAAGCCCGCGTTCCTCTTTGTCGTTGTATTTTTTGGTTTCGGAATTCTTATCTTTTCCGTCCTGCATATTCGCCACCTCTTTTGCATTTAGTATCTGCAAGGCGGCGCGATTTATGCGTAAAGACAAAGAAAAAAGGCGGCAGACGCCGCCCTGTTTTTGCTTCAGAAATTTTCAAAACGCTCTTCCATCCGCTCAAAGAAAAACACAACCAGCTCCTTTACGTTGCGTTTCTGAGTTTCGTAATCCTCGCCGTTTAGGGCGACCATGTTAAGACAGTGCAGAAACCCTGCGGCTATGGTAGAAAAAAAGTTGGGATTTTTTATCTTGGTGAGCAAGGTGGGATAACGGTTTATTATCAGCTTGTTTAAGCTGAGCTTTACCATATCGACGAGCATTTTTCTGAAGCTCTCGAAAAAAGCCGTGTTGCCCTGATTTATGATTTCCAGCTTGTCCCTGTTTTCCCAGATAAAATCGACGGTCGCGTCGGACACGTCCTTTGCCTCCACGTTTCCGTGCTCGAACTCCGAATCTATTTTTCTGACTATTTCCTCCATAAGAGGCTCGACCACTGCGCAGTAAAGCGCCTCCTTGTTTGTAAAATAGCGATAGATGTTGCCGAGAGATATATGCGCGTTTACCGCTATGTTTCTTATCGAAGCGTTTGCGTATCCGTTTTCCTTGAATTCGGCTATCGCCGCTTTCAAAATCTTTTCCCTTACGTCGTTTTTTAGGTATTGCATACGAAATTTTCCTTGCCGTCATTGTACTATATCCGCACAAAAAAGACAAGCAAAAACGAACAAGAAGTAAAATTATTTGCTTTAATTTCATTTTTATCCCGCACAAACAAACGTTTGACATAAAGAAAAATTTGATATACAATGATTGACGGCGCGAAAACGGCGCCTTTTTACGGAGGAAAAATGCAGAATATTCTTGAAGTGGATATAAAGGGCTACAAAGCCGAACTTCCCGTTTTGCCGCTGCCTAGCGGAGTGAAAATAGCTTTTTTCAACCTGCACGGAAACACCAAAATGACAAAGCACTGCGCCGACGAGCTTGCAAAATTGCTTGACGGCTGCGAGGTGCTGCTCACCGCCGAATCCAAAGGCTTGCAGCTCACCCACTGCATAGCCGACAAACTCGGTCAAGATTTTTACGCCGTTGCGCGCAAATCGCAGAAGCTGTATATGCAGGACGGAATAAGCGTAACCATTTCCTCGTCGATTACAACGGGCAGGGAACAGCGTCTTTACCTGTCCAAGCACGACGCAGAGCTTCTGCGCGGAAAAAAGGTAGGCATTGTTGACGACGTTGTTTCCACGGGCAACAGTCTCGAAGGGTTGGAAAAGCTCGTCGCCATGTGCGGAGGCTCCGTTTTTAAAAAAGCCTTCGTGCTCGCGGAGGGCAACGCCGCGGAGCGCAAGGACATAATTTATTTGGCAAAGATTCCGTTGCTTTGATTGCAGCGAAAAAGCCGCCGTTCAGGCGGCTTTTTCTTTTTCATTTCGGTCGGCTTGCTTTACCCTGCTTCTTTCGTCTGCCTTTTCCTTTTCGCCGACAAAAAGTCAAGAATTCTGTCAAAGCCGTCCGCAAGCAAAGTTCCTATTTCCTTTCCCAATTGCAAAAGCGCTTCTCCTTTGTTTTCGTTCAGTTTGTCCTCGCTCCCGGGCGCGACATAGAAATAAAATGCGGGGATTGAATCCGTTTCCTTTTCCAACACGCTTTTTATTTCCGAAATTTCCTCGATTTCATAAGTAGCGTCATTGCCGTAAAAATAAATTTTCTTGTTTGCGTCACGGGAAAGTCCGTCGCCAAGCGTCTTGAACACCACCTTGACGTAAGCGTCGCCCGAAAATTTCCTGCACGCATTTCTGACGATTTCTTTAACATATTCGGAGTCAAACATAAATTTATTCTGCCGCAGATTTTTGAACAGCATATTGAGAATATTGAAAGAATTTTCGTCTTTCGTCAAGGAATCCAGCAATATCAAGGTATTGGGTATTTTCTCGTTGAGCCGTCTCAACTGTTTCATCCTGTTAATCGTCTCTTTGAGCTTTTGACGCATCAAGTCCCGACGTTCTTTCAAAATGCAGGCTATGCCCATGTTGACAAAGTTGTAGTCCTCCCTCCTCTTTATCATGGAATTAAACTGCCTTACGTTTCGCAGCAGCTCGGTCAGCTCGATATATATTATTTTGTCTTCTTCCGCCAAATCCGACAAATCTTTGCCGAACAAATCCCTGTAATAAATCCGCCTCAAAAGCACCATGAGCCAGGAATCGTTCCATTGAGTAAGCTTTTCGGCTCTCTCCTGCCGCGTGGCTCCCGTGAGCGGCGTCCAAAGACCGCTTATGTCGTCGGGCGTCGCAACCGTTATGCGTTTGTCGAAGCCGCTGCTTTCCTCCCGTGCCTTCTCCTTTAAATATTTTAAAATCAGCCTGTAAACGACGTCTTCCAAAAGCATATCGGTTTTTATCACGCGGTGATGGTAAATTACGTCCATGTAGAGATTGCATCTTTTTTTCAAAAAATTTTCCACCGCGCCGATTGCTTTTGCGGGAATGCAAAATCTCGGTTTTCCGCTCTCGCTCTTTTCCGCCTTGTAAATCAATTTAAGCTCGTTGAAAATACGTTTGTAATCAAGGTCGCCTGCATTGATTCCGCTTCCGCGGTAGTCCCTTACCACATAGTCCAATCTGTCGCAGTCGAGGGAGGCGTCGATTACCGCATGCACATATTTGAAATAACCCTCGTCGGACAAAATCTTCAACGTGCAGAGCATAACCGTCTGCTCGAAAAACGACGTGCACGCATATTCCTTATTGTTGGAATTTCTGTTGTCCGTCACTATTTCGCTAAGAACGTTGCGACTGATTGCAAAACCCATTTTCTCGTGGAGCTGACTGCCGGGCTTGATGCTGTTCAGCGCGTTTTCAAACACTTTCAGTCTTTCAGGGTTGAAAGTCTTTTCAAAATCCTCCCCGCTCAACAACCGCCTTGCATCGGAAACGTCATTTTTTGCTTTGTTTATAGCGCTTTCCACTATGTGGCTGAACGGAGGATGCCCCACGTCGTGCAAAAGAGCCGCCGCCCTCAGCGATTGGATAAGTATGAGATAAACAATACGGTATTTTTCTTTTCAGGTTGTAAGGTATGAGACTGCCGTCCGTATAACCTACCGAGACGTCAAGCAAATCTTTCCAATCGGGCGTATCCAAGTAAGCGTCGTCACAAAGACAGACGTCTTGGTTAATAATCACCGACTTTATGACGTTGGCAATCTTTTCCTTGTCAAGGCTTTTCTGAATTTCCTGCATTTCCTTGCCGAATTCGGAAAAAAACGTGTCCAACGTACCGTCGTCCGAATTGAGAACCGCGCGATAAAACATTTCGGAAGCAAGATACATACATCCTATCGAATGCTCGAAGCGCTTGGTCCTGTTGGCGGGAAAAGTCATGAAAACAGTAGAGTTCTGATAAACGTCGTGCAATCTGTTAAATTCCGGACTGCACAAAATTTTCTTCTCGTAGGCAGTCAGCCTGACAAGTCCGTGAACCGAATCGTTGATGTTCATACTTTTCTTCATTTTAAATACCTCCCGTATTTTTTTAAATAAAAATGCAGCCCCCTTATGCGGTCGGCTGCTTTTTTTTCGAGGTGAGTTGATTTACTATGCTGTCGGCAAATGTCTTGAAGCGTGACAATGACCGTCTTCGATATAATCATATCCTACAATTTTTCAGTCGTCAACGGGTTTAAAAAAATATTCATCCAACCTTTTTTCAGTTTTTCAGTTAGGGCGAAAAAGCGCCGTAAAAAGTCTGTTTTTGTCTGACTTGCGCTCGAAAAACAGAGAGAAAACCGTCGAATTTTTCAACAAACGGAAAACGCTTTTCAACTGCGGTCGATTTTGCCGAAAAAATGAAAAAACAGTGATTAAGTTGATGTAAAAGCGTTGACTAAATCAAACTCAGACTATATAATAAACATATCTTTTTTTTAAGGTTCCTGCAGATGAAAGTGTCAAAGGACGCTAGAAACAACCGCAAATTTTTCGGAAACGCCGCGCTTCGCGCGTTTTTTCCGCTACCCTTTTGATAAAAAGCCCCGAACAAACCAAGTCGGGGCTTAAAATTTTGCAAAATTTTATACGGAGGTATAATTATGGAACAAAACAACACCCCCACGCCAAACAATGTCGCTCCCGAAGCAATGGGAAAGCGCAGTTGGCTCGACCGCAAATTCAAGCTGAAAGAGCACGGAACGTCCGTCAAAATCGAAATCATGGCAGGCATCACCACCTTTATGGCCATGGTTTACATTCTGATGGTCAACGCCGGTATGTTCAGCGATTTGCAGGGCACTGTCTTTAACGGCCCCAGCTACGGCGCAATGTACATAACGACGGCAATCTCCGCCATTATCGGCACGGTGCTCATAGGTCTTTTGTCGGGTCTCCCTTTGGCGCAGGCTCCCGGCATGGGGCTCAACGCTTTCTTCGTCTACACAATCTGCATGGGCTTCGGCTTGACATACGCCAACGCATTGGTGCTTGTGCTTATCGACGGAATAGTCTTTATTATACTTACCGTTACGGGACTGCGCAAGGCTATTTTCACCGCTATTCCCGATTGCGTAAAGAAAGCCATACCTGCGGGTATCGGTCTGTTCATCGCGTTTATCGGTCTGCAAAACGCGGGTATAGTAGTGGCTAACAGCTCTACGCTCGTCAATCTCGTTTCCCTCAACCTGCTCGGCAGCGCGACGTGGGCAAGCGTTATGCCCATACTCGTCACCCTCGCGGGCTTTATCGCCATCGCCGTTTTGTCCAAAAAGAACGTCAAGGGCGCAATCCTTTGGGGAATTCTCGGCGCGGCGGCGCTCTATTTCCTGCTCGGTCTCACCGTTCCCAATTTTTACAACGGAATCGGCTATCAGGAAACCTACACGTGGGACGCTCTTACCAACAGTTGGGTTTTGACGGAAACAACTATCGGAAGCACGGCGGGGAACTATTTCCTCGGTTACTTCACCTCAGACGCGCTTCCCGTCGTCGGAGAAGTCGGTCATACCTTCACTCTCAACTACCTGCCCAATTCCCTCAATCTGAGCATTGCCCAGCCCTTTAAGGATTTCGGAACAATGTCCTTCGGAAAGGTGTTTACCGAAGGCTTCGATTTCAGCGGCTATCTTGCAAACAACAGCGTGGGAAGCCTTGTTCTCGTTATCATCACCTCCTCCCTCGCCTTCTGCCTCGTCGATATGTTCGACACTCTGGGCACCCTTTACGGGGCGTGCGCAAGAGGCAACCTGCTTGACGAAAAGGGCGACGTCCCCAACATGAACAAAGCCATGCTCGCCGACGCAATTGCCACCGCCACCGGCGCAATGCTCGGCACAAGCACCGTCACGACATTCGTGGAGTCCTCCTCCGGCGTTGCCGAGGGCGGCAGAACGGGACTGACTTCCATTGTCGTCGCTATCGGCTTTTTCGTCGCTATGTTCCTCTCTCCCATAGCCCAACTCATCCCCTCCGCAGCGACGGCCACCGCTCTCGTTTACGTAGGCGTGCTCATGATGAACGGCGTAAGAGAAATTGATTGGCTCGACCCCTCCGTCGCCGTCCCCTCTTTCCTGACCATAGCAATCATGGCTTTCACCTACAACATCAGCTACGGCATTGGAATAGGCATCATTTCTTATGTGCTTATCAAACTGTGCACGGGAAAGGTAAAGGAAATAAATGTAGTCACGGCAATTCTCGGACTGCTTTTTGCGGCTATGTTCTTCCTGACTCACTGATAATTTTAATTCAAACAAAAAAAGCGCGACTGTTGTCGCGCTTTTTGTTTTTGAATATTTACGATTTCTCCATTTTGATTGGTTTCATTGTCCGTGCGTATTACCGGTTGAGGATATTTCCCCGTTTTGAGAAGAAACGTCCTCTGCCGACGTTTTATCCGTTCCGACGTTTACGCCCTGCTTTTTAAGCAGCGAGGGAAGCTTCACGATGTAAACCGCCACGACCGCCAAAACGACGGACAAGCCCGCCTGAATCAGATTGCGGGGCAGACTTACCAGCGCGCTTGCCCAGGTGCCGTAAAACAGCCATTTTGCAAGAAAATACATTCCCGCCATAAACAAGCCGCACAACGCCATAGCCGCCCCGCCCAACAGCGGTTCGAGCTTTGAGTTGCGGCATTTGGAGTGTATTAGCTTCAACAGCAGCCCGCAGAACAAGCCTTCAAGCCCGTGTATGACCAAAGAATAAAACATTGTCGCCGGATAAACGTACAAATCGGCGAAAAACGTGCCGAGACCTCCTGCAAGCATGGCGGGAACAGGTCCGAGCAAAGCCGCCGTAAGAAAAATTATCGCGTCCGACAGGTTGGTGTAGCCTCCGTCAACGGAGGGCACCCGAATAAACACCGTTGCAACAAAGGTCAGCGCGGCGGCAACAGCCGAAAAAGTGATTTTGAGCGTTAAATTTCTGCCCATAAAAAAAGCCTCCTTTCTTCGGCGGCAGGAAAAATTGCGCGGGACGACGAATTTCCGCTCCGCAAACGCGTTTCCGACCGACGGAAAGGCGTAAAAAAACGCTCTCCCCAATCGGAAAGAACGCGCTAAAAAAACGCACAGCAAAAAGTCGTTGCCTGCCCTTCTTTCCCATTCAGACTTTGACTGGCGGTTGCGGAATCTCACCGCATCGGCTGTTGGGGCTGTCGGACTTGTCTGCGCTGAGGCAGCATTACCGCCGATAAGGAATTTCACCTGTCCCAAAGAATTATTTATGCTTTAAATATAAACCTGCGCGAGCGTCGTGTCAACTTTTTTCGCGCAAAAAATTTTTTTATTTTCAGCCGGTGCCGTCGAGCAGTCTTTGCCATTGGGACTTGGGGACGATTTTAAGCGCGAAATACGTCGCCGCACCGACAATCGCTCCCGACAACACCCCGATTAACACGAGGTAAGGCAAGAGGGACAAAACGGCGGGCGTATCCGTGACCAAAGCGTAAACCGCGTTTTGAACCGCATTGTGAACCACCGCTCCCGCAACGCTCAAAGCAATCAGTCCGAAGCGGGATTTTCCGTTGAAAAACAACAGCGACATGACGGCAAGCGAAATCACTCCGGCGGGCAGACTGTACATAAGAGTCGAAAAATTGCCGACAATCAGATTGCCCACGGCGATTTTGACGGAAAGCGCGGCAAAGGCGTAGCCTACCCCCAAACATACGAGCGCCAACAGCTCAAACACGTTTGACAGCCCCATTTTCGCGCCGGGCAGAATCAGAGGCGGAAAAAGGCTTTCGACAACGTAAACGGCAAGCGCGGCGGCGGACAACACGGCGGCAGTCGCAATTTTTGCCGCTCCGATTTTTTTTACGTTCATCATAGCGTCTCCTCTCCCTGCCTGTCGTTTTCTCCGACGCCCAAAATCTTCAAGGCGTGAGGGACGCACAAAACCGCGTCTCCCGACCGCTTGACCGCATACGCGGAGCTTTCGCACTGTCCGCCGCGGCAGTCGCTTTCAACGACTTTGGCTTCGCCGTTGCTTTTGATTTCGATTTTGTTGAAGCCCTTTTCGGTCTCCACCGACACGAAAAGCGAATCGCCGATTTTCTCCGTCGCGAGACCGTGAAAGCCGTCTTTGCATTCGAACCCGCCCGTTTGTACGTCGTAAGAAAAAATTTTTTCTCCGTCGAAATAAATTTCGACAGCGCTTAAAGCGCCGCGCGGCGCTCCGAACACGACAAAAGCGAACAGCAGAATTATGCAAAGCAGCAGCGCTCCGAAAATTATCATATCCTTTTTGCGGAAAAGTCGTTGAGCCTTTATTATATCCGTCCTTGAAACGCGTTTGTTTTCTGCCGCGCCGTCAAAAACAACACCCGACGGTTTGACGCCTTCAACCGAGCCGCCTTCGTCCGTTGCGCTCCCTTCCGTGTTTTGCGCGGCTTTTTTTGCGCGGCGGTTTCTGACGTCAAGCAAAATCACAAGTGCAACGGCGGCAACAAGCAGAGCCAAGCCCGCAATCAGTCCCGCGTAATTTGACGCGACGATTTTCAGACCGTCGTCGGAGGCGGAAAACTCGGCGCGCAAAAAATCCCCCTCGACCTCGAAATCCGCGTTTCCCGCCGCAAGGTATTTTCCGCCTTGGCTTGTCAAAACCGCAAAGCCGCAAAGCCCCGACTCCCCCTGCAAGCGCTCGGCGAGCCTGTCTGCGACGGCTGCCTTTTCGGTCATAAAAACCGTGCTCAGCGCGTCCGCCGCCGCGCCGTTGTCGCACAGCGTGACCGCGCTCATAACTCCGCTGTCCACGGGTACCCCCGTGCGCGTGTCTATGATATGGCAATATCTCTTTCCGTCCGCCTCGAAAAAGCGCTGATAGTCTCCGCTTATTCCTATGCTCACGTTTTCCAACCCCGACAGAATCAGCGCGCTCTGACTCGGATTTCGCGGGTGTCTTATCCTGACGGAAAAGCCCCCGTCGAAAGGACTGTCAAGAAACACGAGACTGCTTTGACCGATATTTATAGAAGCGTAGACCTCGCCCTTTTCCAAAAGCAAATCGCGCACGCGGTCGGCGGCAAAGCCTTTGCCCACCGCTCCGAGGTCCAGCATGACTCCGAACTCCGTTCCGTCCACGGAAACGGTCTTTGAGGGTTTAATCAAAAAATCTTCTCCGAACTCCACTGCGGAAAAATCGATTAGCTCCGCAAACGCCTCCACGTACCTTTGCTCGGGCAAAACGCCCTCTTCGCGGTCGTAAGGCATTTCCGTTTCATCTCCGTTGTAGAAGCGCGCGGAAAAGCCCCACAAGTCCACGGAAGCGGCTGCGGTCGGGTCAAACAATCCGTCGCTCGCCTCAAAAAGCCTTTTGCTCTCACTGAGCGCCGCAAAAGTCAAGGGGCTTATCTCAATCCTTTCTCCCGCCGACGCCGCGTTGAAACGGTAGATGTCGCTGCCCTCACTCGACGCGCTCAAAGCGCAGTCCGTTTCTTCAAGCAGCGTTTTAACTTCTTCGAGCGTCTCGTCCATTTCATCCTTTCGCGCCTGAGAGGGATTTTTAGCGAAAATTTTGACGCAGCAATACGTCCCGAAAAATTCATAGGACTCGAAGGACGCGGTATAAATTTTTTCGCCGCCCGCACAGCCGCACAAGGACGATAACGCAAAAAATACGGCAAGCAGGAGAAAAAGGAGCTTGTATTTCATAAGTGTCTAAGTATTATAGCACATTTGCCGCAGCTTTCAAACTTTTGACAGCCGATTGAAGCTTTGCAAACGGAGAAAAATAGCTATATTCCGAAAAAATCGTTGACAAGTCCTGCGAAAGTTATTATAATGTTTAAGTCCATTGGGGTATAGCCAAGCGGTAAGGCAACGGATTCTGACTCCGTCATTTCGCAGGTTCAAATCCTGCTACCCTAGCCACACGTCGGCGACGCCTTAGTCGCAAAACAAAAAAACACCTCTTTCAGGGTGTTTTTTTGTTTCTCTCCTTTTGCTTGCCGACGTTTCCTTCGCGTATGCGGAGCCGTCGAATTTTGTTTCGCTCGCTTTGCTCCCTCCCCTTCGCTTCGCTCGGACAAATCCTGCTACCTTTCTTATAAAACAAAGTCCGTTTTGCTATTTTAAAAAAACTGTCGGCGACGCCTTTGTCGCAAAACAAAGAACACCCGCTAAACGGGTGTTCTTTGTTTTGTTCGATGAAAAAATCCGGGTTTTTATTCGCCCCTGAATATATCCGGGAAAAAGTTTATTTCGGTGTCTTCGCAGACGCATTCAAAATGGATGTAATAAGTAACTCCGCCCTTCAATTTGTAGCCGTTCCTGTCGCTGTCGGGCATATACATCCACCAATCGGGCTGCGTCATGTCCACGCCTGCCCTGTCGAAAATCTGATACATCCACATAAAATCGCTAAGAGCGTCAAATCCGCCCAGTCCCATCACGCAATCTTCTTCGGCAGTAAAGGTAAACCATACTTCCGAGACGGAAGCTCCCATAGTGACGGAAACGGTTTGCCCCTCGACAAGCTCGAAGCCCCAAATATCCATGGTGCCGTCCTGTTTGCGGGTGTTTTCCCATCTTGCGTACAGCGTAACGCTTTCGCCGCCGTCGAACAAATAAGGAAACGCAACCATATCGCCCCATTCTCCCGACGCGGTTCCGTCGACGGAATACCAGCCATGGAAATACACGCCCTCTTTCTCGGGAACGGGCATTTTTTCAACCATAACCGCCGAAACGCCGTCAATCGCGCTTCCGCCCTTGGAGTCGAAAACGTAACTTACTTTGGGCAGCTTTGCTTCGTCGAAGCCCTTTGCGTAATTGGGTTGATAAGCGTAAAACGCCAGATAATAATCCTTTATGTATTGGTCGGGCACTTCAAATTTAAGATTGTCAAAAAGTACGATTTCTCCCGTTTCCATATTTTCAGTACCCAACGCGTTGCCGCCGTACTCTTTGCCAAGCTCCGGCACGGCTCCGTTGAAAACGATTTTTTCAAGCATATTGCAGCTTGCAAACGCCGCGTCGCCGATATATTCCAGCGTTGAGGGCAGGACAACCTCTTTGAGACCGTATTTTCTTAAAATTTCAAACGTCTCCTCGTCCAAATCCGCATTGTAGCAGCGGTTGAACGCATTCGGTTCAAGCAAAACAACGCCTTCGGAGAAAATCACCTTGCGCAGGAAATAATTGTTGTTGAAGGAGCCTGCGCCTATCGTCTCCGTGCCTGCGGGAGAGGTAAAGGTTTCGTCCTGTTTTCCTCCGGGATAAAGAATCAGCTTCTTTCCGTCGGCGGAGTACAGCACGCCGTCAACGGTTTTGAAATAAGCGTTGCCCTCGCCGACAACAATCTCCGTCATATTTTCCCCGTAAATAGAAAAGCTTTCCAGCTCGGTGAGCGACGCGGGCAGCTCCAATTTTTCCGCGCCTATTGCCAAAAAGCTGTTTTGTTTTATAACTTCCAGCCTGCTGTTTTCCGCAAAAACGATTTCCGTAAGATTATCGCAGCTTGTAAACGCTCCGTAGCTGCCCCACATCATGACGTTTCCCCAAAGTCCGTCGGGGATTTCGTTGTTTATCAGTTTTACGCTTGCGGGGATTTCCACTCTTTTCAGCTTCTGCGCATCCATTGCGAATGCGCAGGGGATTTCCTCCACGCCTTCGGGTATAATCAGGGTTTCGACGTGCAGATTCTCGCTGAAAGCAAACAGGTTGAGCTTTGTGACGCCCTCCGGAATGGAATATGTCGCTCCCTCCGCGCCCATGCAGTAAAAGATGAAAAAGTCGCCGCCGTTTGCTCCCGTACCCTTTTCTATGACGCTTTTGCCGTCAAACACATATTTGCCGTTTGCCGTCTGCGTGGCTCCGTTTGACAGCTTGATTGTTTTCAAACCGCCGTTTGCCAAATAGGTTTTGAATACGTGTTCCAACGTACCGCCGGGTATAGACGAATCGTCGTTGTGAAAAGCCTGCTCGGAGATGTACTCCACCGTTGCGGGCAGAGTGATTTCTTCCAGATTTTGATTCCAGAAAAAAGTGCCGCCGTCGATGAATTTCAGTCCGTCGGGGAAAACAACGCTCCTGAGGTCGGCGTCATGAAATACGCCGTCGTTGGATACGTTAACGCCGTCGGGAGAAACATAGCTCGTGCCCCATAGCTTTTCGACGCTGCCCTTAATGTTGAGGTTTGTCAGCCCCCATGCGCCGGAAAACGCAGCCGGACCGATTTCCTTTAAGTGCGCGGCTATGTTGAGGGTTTTGAGATTTAAGTAATTGTGACACAGCGACGGATAAATTTCCTTCACGCCTACGGGCACTTCAAGCGTTTCGAGGGACGGCGAAACAAAAATCAGCTTGGTGTAATCTTTGTCGTACAGGCATTTAAGCTCCTCGTCCCAGACGAAATTGCCTCCTTCCGCCACGGTAAAGGCAAATTCGTCCATAATCTGCTTTTGCCCGTCTTCAAGCCACAAATAACTGTTCATGTCGTAGAACAAGTCGGCAAAAGCGTGCCACTTGATATTTTTAAGGCTTGCGGGCAGCTCGAAACGCTCGACAAGACCTATGGACTGAAACGCGCACGCTTCTATTGTTTCAAGCCCCTCCTCAATATACACGGCTTTAAGGCTGCTGTTGCTGCTAAATCCCTCCGCCTTGACGGTGCGGTAGCTCGAAGGAATGAACAGTTCTTCTACCGAAGTATAATTAAAGCCTCTTTTGGCGACTTCTCTTACCGGCTTGCCTTTGTACGTTTTGGGCAACGCCAGCTCGCCCGACAGCGAATAAGGCTCTTTTGCCGATACGGCGTAAGCCTCGCCGTCCTCTGTTTCCTCAAAGACAAAGTTGCTCTCGTCGGCGGGAGCGTAAACGTACTCGGCTCTCACCGTCAAATCTTCCGTTACTCTTTCCAAAGCCGACGTGGGCAAATCCCAGCCGACAAATTCGTATGCAAAGTAAGTGTGGGGCGCGTTGGAGGGCGGTATGGCGTCGCCCAGATAAGGCACCTCTTTGGTTTCAAACGCCTCGCCTTTGTCGTCAAGAAACTCGACGGTTAAGACTCTGTACTCCCAAGTGGCGACAAGAGTGATTGTGCCGCTGTCTGCAACGTATACGTCGCCG
>OLXB01000558.1_pt1 | contig 17729 bp, 18 predicted proteins | sample 1673681 | NCBI WGS metagenome assembly OLXB01 (sample SAMEA103958121, study PRJEB25191) | human gut metagenome
TAGAAATTCCGGACTTTTGTCAGATCTATCATAGCGATTGAATGGACCGAAGCAGTGCAGCGACAGCCTCAATATCCACATCGGCCGGCAGCTTCAATTCTGCACCCCGGTAGTGGATCTGAAGAATCTCCGTTGAAGTCACAGAAGATTCCAGCTGCACGATCTGAGGCCCGGCAGCTTCTGCCATCTGACTGCGGAGTTTCCGGAGCCAGTAGTAAAAGCTTTTCTCGGAAATCCCACGCCGCCGGCAAAACTCCCGTTTTGTCAGTCCACTGTTGCTGCATTCCTGAATAAGCATTCTCCATGTCTGCGCCCGATAGTCGTCCCGCACTGCCAATACATCTGCCATTTGATAGCATCTCTCCCTCCTTCTCGAAAAACTCACCGTGCGTTTTTCAAGTTTTGGGATATTATCTCACATCCTTGGCCGGGATTCTAGGCGGGTGATTATTGTGCACTTACCTCTCTTCCTTGCGATATACGGAGGATGCGGGCAACAAAACCTGTGGGCAATCACAAAAAACAAGACCACCCATAGGGGGGTCTTGTTTTTTGACAGGCTGACCACCTCGTAAGAGGTGGTTTTTTGATTCCGTTACGCGTCGCTCCGCGTGCCCCGCAGCAGCTCCTCCGCCGATACGCCGTACAGCTTGGCCAGCGCCAGCAGGTTGGCGGTGCTGGGGTCTGCTGCGCCGGTCTCCCATTTACTGACCGCCTGACGGCTGACGCCCACGGCCTCCGCCACGAACTCCTGCGTCATGCGGCACCGTTCCCGGTGGCCCTTCAGCGCCTTGGCCAGGGACTCCACCGCCTCGCGGTTCTCCTGCCGCACCTCGCCGCTGCGCAGGTACTTCCGCAGCGCCCGGATCAGCAGATACACCAGATACACGATGGCTGCCGCCACGGCCAGCGTCAGCGGGATCGCCACCAGCGTCAAAATAAGGCTCATCTGCATAGCAGGCACACCCCCGTTACCAGCAGCGCCATTACCGCCGCGCCCAGAGCCATCAGGCCCAGATAAATCGTCATTATGCGTTTCGCTCCTTTGCGTTTGATGGCGTTATTGTACCGGAAATACCCCGTTGCCGCCACCAACTACCGCGCAACCTCCGGTTGCGGCGGAATTTTTCGCGCTTCCGAGCGCGACCTACTTTTGAACAGGACACTTTTGGAGCCGAGGCCAAAAGTGTCCCGTGCCCGCAGGCACGGAACACTCAGCTTCAAAAGTTACAGCTTCGTCACCATGGGAATGATCATGGGACTTCTCTTGGTGTGCTTATACAGATAGCTGCTGACGGAGGACTTCACCGTGCGGCACACCTCGCCGTCGTCCTTGCGGCGGCGGGCGGACATGCCGTCTACGGCCTTCATGGCCACCTTCCGCATCTCCTGCATCAGCTCCTCGGACTCCTTCACGTACACGAAGCCGCGGGTGACGATCTCCGGCTCACACAGCAGCTGGTGGTCGTGGCTGGACATGGACAGTACCACCACCACCATGCCGTCCTCGGCCAGAATCTTCCGGTCGTTCAGCACCACCGCGCCCACTTCGCCTACGCCGCCGCCGTCCACGAACACCTCGCCGGCGGGAACGGTAGTCTCGCACTTCATGTGCTTGGTGGTCAGCTCGATGACGCTGCCGTTGTCGGCCACGCAGATGTTGTTGGGGCGCATCCCCATGCTCTCCGCCACCCGCTTGTGGATCTGCAGCATCCGCTGCTCACCGTGCAGGGGGATAAAGAACTTGGGTCTGGTCAGGGCGTGGATGATCTTCAGCTCCTCCTGGCAGGCGTGGCCGGACACATGCAGCATGTCCGCCTTGTCATACACCACGTCCGCGCCCTTGCGGAACAGCTCGTTGATGACCCGGCCCACCGTCACCTCGTTGCCGGGGATGGCGCTGGCGGAGATGATCACCTTGTCGCCGGGGCCGATGTCCACCTGCTTGTGGGTGGAAAAGGCCATGCGGTACAGGGCGCTCATTTCCTCGCCCTGTGAGCCGGTGGTGACGATCACCTGCTGGTTCAGGGGCAGGCCCTTGATCTTGTGGATGTCCATCAGCGTGTTCTTGGGCACCTTCATGTAGCCCAACTCCGTGGACACCTTCATGATATTCTCCATGCTCCGTCCCGTAACGGCCACCTTCCGTCCGCAGGCGGCGGCGGCGTCCAGCACCTGCTGGATGCGGTGCACGTTGCTGGCAAAGGTGGTGACGATGATGCGCTTGTCGCAGCCGGTGAACTGGCGGGCGAAGGTCTTGCCCACCGCCTTTTCGCTCATGGTATAGCCGGGGCGCTCCACGTTGGTGGAGTCCGCCAGCAGCGCCAGCACGCCTTCCCGGCCCAGCTGGCCGAACCGGGCCAGATCGATGACCTCGCCGTCGATAGGCGTGGAGTCGATCTTGAAGTCGCCGGTGTGTACCACCGTGCCCATCCGGGTATGGATGGCGAAGGCCACCGAGTCGGCGATGGAGTGGTTCACGTGGATGAACTCCACCTGGAACTTGCCCGCCCGGATGGTCTGGCCCGCCTCCACGGTGATAAGCTTGGTGGTTTGCAGCAGGCCGTGCTCCTGCAGCTTCAGCTTGATCAGCCCCGCCGTCAGCCGGGTGCAGTAGATGGGCATGTTGATCTGCTTCAGCACGTAGGGGATGGCGCCGATGTGATCCTCGTGTCCGTGGGTGATGAACAGACCCCGGAGCCGGTTGTGGTTCTTCACCAGATAGGTTACGTCGGGGATCACGCAGTCGATGCCGTACATATCATCGCCGGGGAACGCCATGCCGCAGTCCACCACGATGATCTCGCCGCCATACTCATAGGCGGTCATGTTCTTGCCGATCTCGTTGAGACCGCCAAGAGGGATGATTTTGAATTTTTCTGCCATAGTTACTCCTTTTTTACGCAAATAATCGGTACATAACACGGCGTTATGGGGGCGAAAAAGAGGCATAAAAGGGTAGAATGACCCCCTTCAACATGCACAAAATGCGTCCGCATGCGGGCGCAGCAAAACAAAGGCGGCCCGGTGTCCCGCCGGCCCTGCATCGCCGGGAGAGCACCGGAGCGTTCGCCCCGGATGACCGTGTGTTGAATTGTGCTATAGGAGGCCGCCGTCAAGGGCGGCCTTTTATATCACCGCAGGGCGACGCCGCCCCGCGAAACAACCAAAAAAAGCGCAGATTTTTCTGCAATCTATACAAATTATAGCACACCTTTCCCCCGTTGTACACCCCCAACTTTTCGCCGCCTTCCGCCACGCTTCGCCCCGGAGGGCAAAGCGTGGAAAAAAGAGCGTTTTTGCTGTTGAGATAACGGAAAAGGTGTGATATAATAAGCAATGATTGTAATTTGGAGTGGTATCACCATCTGAAGCCTGAGGTGACCGTTTCCCGATATTCCCCATTGAAGTTGAAATGAGGTGTCCTGCTTGAGTAAAAAGCTGATCCGCGGCTTCCGCACCAATATCATGCTGTACGGTATGTGTCTGGCCGCCTTTGTGATCGCCGCCTTTCCCTTTTCGCCGCTGCTGGCGGTGGCCGAGGCGCTGGTGTCGGCGCTGGTGCTGTATGTGGGCGTGCGGCGCAACCGCATGGCGCAGCACAGCGTGCGGCAGTATCTGGATCGCGTCAGCGGCGGCATGGATACCGCCCGCTCCAGCAACATGCTGTACGCACCGCTGCCTATGCTGGTATTCGACCTGAACACCGGCGAGATCCTGTGGGGCAACGACCGGTTCGTGGGTCTGACGGGGCTGAAGGATAAGCTGTTTGAGGTGACGGTGGCGGACGCCGTGCCGGGGTTTGACAGCCACTGGCTGCTGGAGGGCAAGCGGGAAGCGCCGGAATACGTGGTGTGGAACCACCGCACCTACCGGGTGTTCGGCGCGCTGAGCCATCCCGACGAGCTGAAGGGCGACCACAATATGCTGGCCACTACCTACTGGCTGGACATTACCGAGGCGGAGCAGATGCGCCAGACGCTGGACATGACCCGTCCCACCGTGGCGATTCTGATGATCGACAACTACGAGGATCTGATGAAGGCCTGTCCGGAAAGCAAGCGCTCGGCGCTGCTGGCGGATATCGAGGGAAAGCTCAACGACTGGTGCGCCGACAGCGGCGGCTTGTTGCTGGGCTATGACCGCGACCGGTATCTGTTCGTGATGGAGGAGAAGGATTTCTCCACCTACGCTGAGAAGAAGTTCGACGTGCTGGACAGCGTCCGCACGGTGGAGAGCGGCGGCGTCAGCGCCACGCTGTCCATCGGCGTGGGCCGGGACGGCGACAGCTTTGACGGCCTGTTCAAAAACGCCGATCTGGCGCTGGAAATGGCACTGAGCCGGGGCGGCGATCAGGCGGTGGTGAAGGATCGGAACAACTTTGAGTTCTACGGCGGCCGCTCCAAGACCACCGAAAAGCGCACCAAGGTAAAGTCCCGCGTCATGGCCAACGCGCTGCGGGAGCTGGTGCAGGACGCCCGGAACGTCTACGTCATGGGCCACAAGTACGCCGACATGGATTCGCTGGGTGCGGCGGCGGGTATCTGCTGCATCAGCCGCAAGCTGGGCAAAAAGGCCCAGATCGTCATCGATACCGAGAACAACGCCGCCCATCCGGTGCTGCGGGCTTTGCAGCAGATGCCGGAGTACGCCGGGGTGTTCGTGGCCGGGGAAACGGCGTTTCTCCACGCCCAGCCGGATACTCTGCTGGTGGTGGTGGACACCAACCGCCCCGACAGCGTGGAGTCCGAGCCGCTGCTGGAGAGCTGCACCCGCGTGGCGGTCATCGACCATCACCGCCGGGGCAGCAGCTACATCGACAAGATGACCCTGAACTATCACGAGCCCTACGCCAGCTCCGCCAGCGAGCTGGTGACGGAGCTGATGCAGTACCTGCTGGAGCCGTCCGATATCCTCAAGTGTGAGGCGGAGGCACTGCTGGCGGGCGTGGTGCTGGATACCAAGAACTTCACCAACCGCACCGGCGGACGCACCTTTGAAGCGGCGGCGTACCTGCGCCGCGCCGGAGCGGATACCCAGGACGTGCAGCGGATGTTCCAGAGCGATCTGGACGCCATGGTGACCCGCTACGCCATCATGCGGCAGGCCCAGATCTACCACGGGGATATCGCCGTGGTGGCGGCGGACGAGGCCTATGACCGTGTCACGGCGGCCAAGGCGGCGGATGAGCTGCTGACCATCCGGGGCATCCGGGCCTCCTTCGTGCTGTACCGGAAGGACGACGGCGTGTACATGTCCGCCCGGTCCCTGGGCGAGGTGAACGTGCAGGTGATCCTGGAAGCGCTGGGCGGTGGCGGCAACTCCACCACCGCAGGCGGTCAGGCAAAGGGTATCACCGTGGCCGAGGCCAAGGAGAAGCTGCTGGCGGCCATTGATCAATATTTTGAGGATTGAGGAAATTCTCAAGGCCCCCTCTGAGAGGGGGCTGTCACCGGAGGTGACTGGGGCAGAGAATTTAAGCGTTTTGTTCTCTCCCTCCGTCAACGCTTTGCGTTGACACCTCCCTCACAGAGGGAGGCTTTGGGGTGCGGTCGTATACCGAAAGCCCATTCTACAACATAAACCAACCAATCTGACATTAGGAGGACATACCAATGAAAGTGATTTTGACGCAGGATGTGCGGGGCAAGGGCAAGAAGGGCCAGATGATCGAGGCCGCCGAGGGCTACGCCCGCAACTACCTGATCCCCCAGGGTGTGGCGGTGCCCGCCACTGCCGACGCGGTGAACACCATGAAGCTGCGCGACAAGGCCAAGGCCAAGGCCGACGCCGAGGCCAAGGCGGCTGCCGAGGCCATCGCCGAGAAGCTGCAGGGCTGCCAGGTGAAGATCGCCGCCAAGGGCGGCAGCGAGGGCAAGCTGTTCGGCGCCGTCACCAGCGCCGCCATTGCCGACGCCCTGAAGGCCCAGTACGACATGGACGTGGACAGCAAGAAGCTGGTCATCGACGAGCCCATCAAGTACTTTGGCAGCTATCAGGTGAAGGCCAAGCTGGGCTTTGAGATCAGCGGTATTGTGAACGTGCTGGTCATCGAGGAGAAGTAAAATTTACTGGCAAGGATGCGGTAGAATAAAGGCCCCCTTGTGTAAAGGGGGCTGTCAGCCGTAAGACTGACTGGGGGATTGTCATCCAACGGACAACCCCTCCGTCAAAACTTTGTTTTGACACCTCCCCTTACACAGGGGAGGCATTTGGGGTGCGGCAATACTCCCCACGAAAGGCAGGTGTGACAATGGACGAACTATTGATGCGGGGCATGCCCCACTCCGCCGAGGCGGAGCAGGCGGTGCTTGGCTCCATGCTGATCGACGGCGACTGCGTGAAGGACGTGATGGATCAGCTGCAGGCGGAGGACTTCTACCTGCGGCAGAACCGCGAGATCTTCGAGACCATCGCCCACATGTTTGTCTATTCCCAGCCGGTGGACGGCGTGACCGTTGCCAGCGAGATGGAGAAAAACGGCCTGTACACCGACGCCACGCGGCCCTACCTGCTGCAATTGATGGAGGTGACGCCTACCTCCGCCAACGTGGGCGAGTATGTGAAGATCGTCCGGGACAAGGCGCTGATGCGGCAGGTGGCCACCGCCGCCGCCAACATCACCGCCATGGTGCAGGAGGGCGGCGCTTCCGCCGCCGACATGCTGGAATCGGCGGAGCAGAAGGTGTACGCCATTCGCCGGGGCCGCAGCGCCCAGAACATGGTGCCGGTCAGCCAGATCTTACAGGACGTGATGAACCGGCTGGAGGAGCTGTCCAACAGCGGCAGCGAGCTGCCGGGGCTGTCCACCGGATTTTCCGCTGTGGACGGCAAGATCAACGGCCTGAACAAGTCCGACCTGCTGCTGCTGGCGGCCCGTCCCGGTATGGGAAAGACCAGTATGGCGCTGAACGTGGCGCTGTCAGCGGCGAGAGATTCCGGCAAGACCGTGGCCATCTTCTCGCTGGAAATGTCCCGCGAGCAGCTGGTCACCCGCCTGATCGCCGCCGAGGGACTGGTGGAGAACACCCGCCTGACCACCGGCAACCTGCGGGAGAGCGACTGGCAGCGGATCGCCGAGGCGGCCTCTAATCTCAGCCGCATGGATATCCGCATCGACGACAATCCCCTGCTGACGGCGGCGGACATGAACGCCAAGTGCCGCCGTCTGGACAATCTGGGGCTGGTGGTCATCGACTATCTGCAATTGATGACCAGCGCCGGCGGCAAGGGCTATTCCGGCGAGAACCGCCAGCAGGCGGTGTCCGATATCAGCCGTATGCTGAAGATCATGGCCAAGGAATTGCAGGTGCCAGTGCTGTGCCTTTCCCAGCTGAGCCGCGCCAACGAAAAGCGCGACGACAAGCGGCCCATGCTGTCCGATTTGCGTGAATCCGGCGCCATCGAGCAGGACGCCGATATCGTCATGTTTCTGTACCGCGACGACTATTATAATAAGGACTCGGAGAAGCACAACATCGCCGAGTGCATCGTGGCCAAGAACCGCCACGGCGAAACCGGCAAGGTGGAGCTGCGGTGGATGCCGGAGTATACCGCCTTCGGCACGCTGGAAAACCGCTACGGCGACGACGAGGGGTGAGCCATGGATCTGCTTCCCTGGATGGAACGGTGGGGCATGCTGCCGCCGAAAGGCGGCGTGCTGCTGTGCGCCGTGTCCGGCGGGCGGGACTCCGTGTGCCTGCTGCACTATCTGGCGGCCATCGCGCCGCAGCGCGGCTTCACCGTGGCGGCGGGCCATCTGAACCACCAAATGCGGCCCGAGGCCCGGCGGGACGAGGATTTCGTCCGTGAGCTGTGCCGGACGCTGGGGGTCGCGTTCTATACCGAGGCCGCGCCGGTCTATGAGACGGCGGCACGCTGGGGCCTTGGCGTGGAGGAAACGGGACGGCGGCTGCGGTACGAGTTTTTGTTCCGCACGGCGGACGCCATCGGCGCCGACCGGATCGCTACCGCCCACCACGCCCAGGATCAGGCGGAAACGGTGCTGCTGAACCTGCTGCGGGGCACAGGGCCGGAGGGGCTGGGCGGCATTCCGCCGGTGCGTGGCCGTATCGTGCGGCCGCTGCTGCAAACCAGCCGCGCCGAGATCGAGGACTATTTACAGGAAAACGGGCTGTCCCACGTGGAGGACAGCACCAACGAGGATACCCACTACGCCCGCAACCGTCTGCGGCGGGAGCTGTGGCCCCGGCTGGAGACCATCAATCCCGCGCTGACGAAAGCCATCGGCCGCACGGCGGAGATCCTGCGGCGGGAGAACGGCTATCTGGACACGCTGGCGGCGGAATATCTGCCGCCGTCGGGCACGGCGGTGGAGACGGCGCGGCTGCTGTCCGCGCCGGAGGCGCTGCGCAGCCGCGTGATGCGGCTGCTGCTGGAGCGGACGCCCACCGGGAAAAAGGATGTGGGCGCGGCTCACATCCAGGCGCTGCTGGCGCTGGCGGAAAGCGGCGGCCTACTGGCGCTGCCCGGCGGTCTGCGGGCCGTGTGCCGGGATGGCTGGCTGCGGCTGACGGTTCGTCAGGAGCCGCCGCCGGAAATGACACTGCGGCAGGGCGTGAACCGCTGGGGAGATTTCGATATCACCCTGCAGGGCGGCGAGAGCCGCCGTGTGACCGTCCGGACGTGGAGCAGCGCCGACCGCATGACCGTGGGACGGGGCAGCCGCAGTCTCAAGCGGCTGTTCAGCGACGCGGGCATTCCCCCGGAGCGGCGGGACGCCGCCCCCGTGGTGTGCGTGGACGGAGCGCCTTATGCCGTGTACGGCGTTGGAGAGAGAGTATCGCCGGAAAACGGCGAAAGCATAAAAATCATCATCAACAAACGAGAAAACCATAAGGAGGATACCGGGAATGGGTAAAAGCAACATGGAGCAGGACATCTTGAAGGTTTTGATGTCGGAGGAGCAGCTGCAGAAGCGGGTGCGGGAGATGGGCGACGAGCTGTACGACCGTTTCCACGACAAGGATCCCATTTTTGTGGGCGTGCTGAAGGGCTGCTTCATTTTCATGGCGGATCTGGTGCGGGCGGCGCAGATCAAGAGCGAGATCGAGTTCATCGGCGTCTCCTCGTACAACAACGGCACCAAGAGCTCCGGCGTGGTGCAGATCACCCGCGACCTGCAAAAGGACATCACCGGCCGCCACATCATCGTGGTGGAGGATATTCTGGATTCCGGCAACACGCTGTATTTCCTGAAGAACTACCTGACCACCAAGGGCGCGGCCTCCATCACCATCGTGACGCTGCTGGATAAGCCTGCCCGCCGGGAAAAGCCTATTACCGCCGATCTGGCCGGTTTCGAGGTGCCGGATGAGTTCGTGGTGGGCTACGGTCTGGACTACGCCCAGCAGTACCGGAACTATCCCTGCATCGGCGTGCTGAAGCCGGAGGTATACAGTAAGTAAAGCTGGCGTGAAATCTGACGATTTCATTGCCAAAGGGGATCGCGGCCGACTGCGCGCACCCGCTGGGTGCACTTGCTGGCCGAGAAGAATTTTTCTGACGCACATGTCGTCAGAAAAATGATTCGACTATTTCGCGCCTGCGGGCGCGAACTCTGCGAGGCGTTTTGACAAATGTCATGAATGGCCGATTTCCCGCCGAGAGGCGGACAGAACAGGAGGGCGAAGCCCTATGAACAACGAGGGAAAGCGGGTAGAGCGGCAGGAGTCTGCCGGTCTGCCCCAGAAGAAAGAAAAAATGACGCTGAAGCGCTTCTGGAAGGAATGGCGGGAGGTCATTCTCATTCTGGCGGCGGTGTTCGTCGTATTCAAATTTATTTTACAGATCGCGTGGGTGCCCAGCGGCTCCATGGAGACCACGCTGCCTACCAAGTCGGTGCTGGTGGGCCTGCAGCTGCCCTATATCGTGGCCGACCCCGTGCCCCAGCGGGGCGATATCGTCACCTTCTGGAGCGATGAGCTGGGCAAGGTGCTGGTCAAGCGTGTGATCGGTCTGCCCGGCGATACCATCACCTTTGCCGACGGCTACGTGTATATCAACGGTGAAAAGCTGGAGGAGGAGTACCTGCCGGTGAAGGGCGTCACCGAGTGTGACGAGAGCTTTACCGTGCCGGAGGGCTGCTTCTTCCCCATGGGAGACAATCGAACCGGCTCCAATGACGCCCGCAGCTGGGCGAATCCCTATGTGAAGGTCTCCGCCATTCAGGCCAAGCCCTTCCTGGTCATCAGCGTGGGCAGCGACCAGAGCTGGCAGGGCATCCGTCTGGTAGGACAGGGAGGTCGGTCATGAGTAGAAGAATCAGCTTTCGTCCCCTGATCTTTCTGGTGCTGTGCCTGCTGGTGGTCATGTATCTGGCCCGCACCATGAGCCGTCAGGGCGACATTACCTACAGCGCCATGCGCGAGAATTTCGTGCAGGAGAAGGTGCAGTCCTTCACCGTCAGCGACAGCCGCCTGACGGCGACGCTGAAGGATCAGACCACCGTTACCTGCCCCATCCGGGACTTTACGCTGTTCTACGACGATCTGAACGATCTGGTGGTGGAGCAGTACAGCAAGGGCATCATCACCCAGTATGACTATCCCGCCGCGCCGGGCACCAACTGGTTACAGGTGCTGCTGCCCTATGTGCTGGCCATCATGGCATTCATCCTGCTGATGAACCTGATGACTCGCATGAACGGCAGCGGCGCGGGCGGCGTCAGCGACAAGATGGCCCACTTTGGCGAGGCCCGTGTCAGTAGCATTCCCGAGGGCGACAAGAAGGTCACCTTCAAGGACGTGGCAGGCGCCGACGAGGAAAAAGAGGAATTGCAGGAGATCGTGGAATTCCTCCGCGACCCGGAGAAGTACCTGAAGCTGGGCGCTCACATCCCCAAGGGCGTGCTGCTGGTGGGTCCTCCGGGCACCGGTAAAACGCTGCTGGCCAAGGCGGTGGCCGGTGAGGCGGGGGTAAAGTTCCTGTCCATCTCCGGCTCTGACTTTGTGGAAATGTACGTGGGCGTCGGCGCCAGCCGTGTCCGCGACCTGTTTGTGCAGGCCAAGAAGGACGCGCCCGCCATCGTGTTCATCGACGAGATCGACGCGGTGGGCCGTCAGCGCGGCAGCGGTCTGGGCGGCGGCCACGACGAGCGGGAGCAGACCCTGAACCAGCTGCTGGTGGAAATGGACGGCTTCGGCTCCAACGAGGGCGTGGTGGTGCTGGCCGCCACCAACCGTGTGGATATCCTCGATCCGGCGCTGCTGCGTCCCGGGCGGTTCGACCGTCAGGTGTACGTGGGTCTGCCGGACATTAAGGGCCGGGAGGAGATCCTGAAGGTCCACGCCAAGGGGAAACCCCTTGCGGAGGATGTGAGTCTCCGTAAGCTGGCTCAAGGCACTGCGGGCTTTACCGGCGCGGATCTGGAGAACCTGCTGAACGAGGCGGCGCTGCTGACAGGCCGTCAGGACAAGGTGGCCATCGACAAGGCCTGCATCGACGAGGCGGTCATCAAGGTCATCGCCGGTCCGGAGAAGCACAGCCGCGTCATTCCGCCTCAGGAGCGGAAGCTGACCGCCTATCACGAGGCGGGTCACGCCGTGGTGATGCGCGCCCTGCCCCAGCACGATCCGGTGCATCAGATCACCATTGTGCCTCGCGGTCAGGCCGGCGGTATGACCATCTCCCTGCCGGACGAGGATCGCTCCTATCTCAGCCGGGAGTACATGCTCCAGCAGATTGTGTCCCTGCTGGGCGGCCGGGCCGCCGAGCAGCTGATGCTGGGCGATATCTCCACCGGCGCGTCCAACGATATCCAGCGGGCCACCTCGCTGGCCCGGCGGATGGTGGGCACCTACGGCATGTCTGAAAAGCTGGGCACCGTGGCCTTTGACGCCGGTTCCGACGAGGTGTTTATCGGCAAGTCCATGGGTCACACCCGGCCCTATTCCGAAAAAACCGCCGCCGAGATGGACGGCGAAATTCGCGCCATCATCGACGAGGCCTATCAGAAGGCGCAGGATATCCTGCGGACGTACCAGAAGCAGCTGACGGAGATCGCGGAGTATCTGCTGGCCAACGAGACCATGAACGGCGACGTGTTCGAGAGTTTTTTCACGGAGGTTTCTCAGGACGCGCAGTAAAATGAGTGACATGAAAGAACGCCTGCACAGCGTGCAGGCGTTCTTTTTGTGCAAAACGGGGAGAAAACAGCGCTTTTTCAGAGGGGCACAGGGGTTGTTTGTGCAAAATCACGAAAAGGGTGTCTTTCAAAGAGGGACACCCCTTTCCTGTCCTGCCGGGCGGGACAAGCCAAAATGCCGGGCAAAGGGAAAAATAGAAAGAAATTATATTATTACGAAATAAATACTATTTATGGCGGCAAAATAGAGAGAATTCAGTATTATTTTACAACATATAGATGTAAAAAGACCGTTAATGCCGAAAGGGACGTTTTTTTGGTGTGCACCGGAGACAAGTGGGTGTTTTTTGCAGGTGGACAGCTTACCGGTGGAAAACGATTTTTGCCAGTCTGAGACGGACAAACGCCTGTGCAATTTCGGAGCATGTTACAATTGTTTTTTCGTTGGGATTCCATTAAAATAAGACTGTTCTACCGGAGGGAAAGCATCCGGTAAAAGAGAATTTTAGGAGGAAAAACCATGAAAAAGTTTATTGCAATGCTGTTGGCTCTGGTCATGGCACTGTCTCTGGTCGCCTGCGGCGGCGGTGACAACGGCCAGCAGAGCGGCGGCGACAGCGCCAACGGCGACAAGGTCGTCAAGATCGGCGTGTTTGAGCCCACTTCCGGCCAGAACGCTGCCGGCGGCAAGAAGGAGATCCTGGGCATCGAGTATGCCAACTCCATCAAGCCCACCGTCACCATCAACGGCGAGGAGTACACCGTGCAGCTGGTCACCGCGGATAACGCGTCTGACGCCGCCAAGGCTCCCACTGCCGCCCAGACCCTGATCTCCCAGGGTGTGTCCGTGGTGATCGGTACTTACGGCTCCGGCTGCGCCATCGCTGCCGGCGACCTGTTCAAGGATGCTCAGATCCCCGCCATCGGCACTTCCTGCACCAACCCCCAGGTCACCCTGGACAATGATTACTACTTCCGTGTATCCTACATCGATCCCTTCCAGGGCGCGGTGATGGCCAACTTCGCCAACAAGGAAAAGGGTAGCGTGAACTGCGCGCTGATCATTGAGTCCGGCGACGACTACTCCGCCGGCTTCGGCAACTACTTCCAGAAGGAAATGGAGCGTCTGGGCGGTAAGGCTACCGTTCTGGAGTTCCAGAAGGGCGAGACCGACTTCTCCACCATCATGGCTTCCGTCAAGTCCGAGAACTATGACGGCATTTTCGCTCCCGTTTCCATTGAGACCGCTGCCATGATTATCAGCCAGGCCCGCGATGCCGGCATCACCTGCCCCATCATGGCTGGCGATACCTGGGATGATATCTCCATCGCCCAGCGTACCGGTGACAAGGCCACCGACGTGTACTTCTCCGCGTTCTTTGACGCTGACGATACTACCAACGAAGCCGGTAAGGCCTTTGTTGAGGGCTTCAAGGCCTGGGTTGCTGAGGACAACACCCGTATCGAAAACAATGGCGGCACCGCCGATGCTATCTCCAGCGTGACCCCCTGCGGCTATGACGCTTACATGGCTGCCGTCAACGCTATCGAGGCTGCCAACTCCACCGAGGGCCCCGCCATCCGTGATGCCCTGGCTTCCCTGAACGTGCCCGGCCTGATCACCGGCGACCTGTCCTTCGATGAGAACGGCGACGCTGTCAAGACCTACGCCGTTATCAAGACCATCAAGGATGGCCAGATCGTGTACTTCAGCACCTACAACGGCTAAGTCATCGGTCTTTCGCACAGAGAATCACTATTGCATCCATCGTGAGGGGAGCCAGCGCTCCCCTCACGATGCAACTTTGATGACTCTTGCGTTTTGAGAAGCCGCGAGGCTTCTCCGGCTTCTGAAAGCGCAAGATTCATAACGAGGGAGGTTTCCTTACTTATGCATGACGCAGCGTATTATATCCAACTGCTGCTCTCCGGCGTCACGGTGGGCAGCCTGTATGCGTTGATCGCCATTGGCTACACCATGGTGTACGGCATCCTGCGGCTGATCAACTTTGCCCACGGAGACATCTTCATGATGGCGGGCTTCTTTATGGTCTACATCTCCGCCACCTGCTCGCTGGCCATCTCCATTCCTCTGGTACTGATCCTGACGGTCATTCTGGGCGTCCTGATCGAGAAGGCGGCCTATAAGCCCCTGCGTACCGCGCCCCGTATGTCGGTCATGATCTCGGCCATCGGCGTCAGCTATCTGCTGCAGAATTTGGCCACCTACATCACCGGCGGTATCGCCCGCGCCTATCCCGACATCCCCTTCCTGACCAAGGTGATGCAGGTGGGCAGCCTCAGCGTCAAGCGCATCACCATCATCACCCCCATCCTGACCATCGTACTGGTGGTAGCGCTGGTGCTGCTGATTAACCATACCAAGATCGGTATGGCCATGCGCGCCGTGTCCCGTGACTTCGAGACCTCGCAGCTGATGGGCATCAAGATCAATTCCGTGATCTCCATGACCTTCGTGATCGGCTCCTTCCTGGCCGGTGTGGCCTCCATCCTGTACTTCGCCAACTACGGCCAGGTCAGCCCCATGATCGGTGCTATGCCCGGCCTGAAGGCCTTCGTGGCGGCGGTGTTCGGCGGTATCGGCTCCATCCCCGGCGCGGTCATCGGCGCGTTTATCATCGGTATCTGCGAGTCCTTTATCAAGGCCAATGAAAACATTGCGGTGTTCAGCAACGCTTTCACCTTTGCGCTGCTGATCATCATCCTGCTGTGCAAGCCCAACGGCCTGTTCGGCGAAAAACTGACGGAGAAGGTGTGAGATATGAAGAACAATAAGAAAAGAAATCTGTTGCTGTCTTTGATCCTCGCCGCCGTCTGCATCGTGTTTTTGCTGTATGTGGATAAGTTCCAGCACTATTCCATGCTGGCGTCGGTGTTGAAAAAAGGCGCCATTTACTCGCTGGTGGCGGTGTCCCTGAACCTGCTGAACGGCTTTACCGGCCTGTTCTCCCTGGGTCAGGCGGGCTTCATGATGATCGGCGCGTATACCTACGCCATCCTGACCATCCCTGTGGAGTCCCGCGCCGCAGTGTACCAGTACTTTGACGGCGGTATCGTCCAGTTCTGCCTGCCTATGATCGTGGCGCTGATCCTGGCGGGCGTTGTCCCCATGATCTTCGCGTGGCTGATCGGCCTGCCGGTCCTGAAGCTGAAGTCCGACTATCTGGCCATCGCCACCTTGGGCTTTGCCGAGATCATGCGCGCCATCATCCAGTGGAAGCAGGTGGGCCCCCTCACCAACGCATCCAACCTGCTGAAGAAGTTCGCCAACTTCGACAGCGTGCTGTTCCCCTTTATCATTTCCGCCATCTGCATCGGTATCATCGTGCTGATCATCAACTCCACCTACGGCCGCGCCTTCAAGGCCATCCGTGACGACGAGATCGCCGCCGAGGCCATGGGCATCAATCTGGCCAAGCACAAGATGCAGGCCTTCCTTATCAGCTCCTTCTTCGCCGGTGTGGGCGGCGCACTGCTGGCCATGTTCCAGTCCAGCGTACAGGCCAACACCTTTACCTCCACCATGACCTATGAGATCCTGCTGATCGTGGTCATCGGCGGTATCGGCTCCGTCACCGGCTCCATTCTGGGCTCCTTCCTGTACATCGCCTGCTCCGAGTGGTGGCTGCGTTTCCTGGATGACCCCATGCCCTACATCGGCGTCAGCGTCCCCTTCATGCGGGGCGGCTTCCGTATGCTGGTGTTCTCCGTGGTCATTATGATCGTGGTGCTGTTCTTCCGCAAGGGCATTATGGGCGACCGGGAGTTCTCGTGGGATGGGATCATCAACTTCTTCGGGAAGCTCTTCAAGAAAAAGGATAAGCCCGCAAAGGAGGTGGCATCCAAATGAGTGAAGTGAAAAACGTGCTGCACGTGGAAAATGCCACCATGCAGTTCGGCGGCGTGGTGGCCGTCGACAACCTGAATCTGGACGTCAACGAGGGCGAGATTGTGGCATTGATCGGCCCCAACGGCGCCGGTAAGACCACCGCCTTCAACGTGATCACCGGTGTGTACGCGCCCACCAACGGCCGCGTGACCTTCAACGGCGAGTGCATCGTCCGCAACCACCCCACCGGCAAAATGAAGAAAACCTACAAGGGCGAGCATCCCACCATGTACACCGCCCACTTCGCCCCGGAGAAGCCTCTGGAGGGCGAAGCGCTGAAGGCGTGGAAGCAGGCGCAGAAGGAGCGGGACGAATACGCTTTTTCCGACCACATTCTGGCTCCCACGCCCGATAAGATTACGGTGCGCGGCATGGCCCGTACCTTCCAGAACATCCGCCTGTGGAAGACCCAGACGGTATTTGACAACGTGCTGATCGCCAAGCACATGCGCCGCACCAGCAACCTGTTTACCGCCGCCCTGCACCTGAACGGCAAGGAGGAGGCCAGGCAGCGTGCCGAAGTACTGGAGCTGCTGAAGATCGTGGGTCTGGAGGATGTGAAGGACGAGCTGGCCACCAGCCTGCCCTACGGCAAGCAGCGCCGTCTGGAGATCGCCCGCGCACTGGCTACCGAGCCCACGCTACTGCTGCTGGATGAGCCTGCCGCCGGCATGAACCCTCAGGAGACGCTGGAGCTGGCGGCGTTCATCCGGGAGATCCGCACCAAATTTGAAAAGACGATCCTGCTGATCGAGCACCACATGGATCTGGTCATGGACATCGCCGACCGCATCTATGTGCTGGACTTCGGCCAGCTGATCGCGCAGGGTACGCCCGACGAGATCCAAAACAACGAGCGCGTCATCGACGCATACTTGGGGGTGGCAGACGATGCTGAAGATTGAGAACTTACATGTGTCCTACGGCGGCATCAAGGCGCTGCGGGGCATCAGTCTGGAAGTGCCTGACGGCAAGATCGTCACCCTGATCGGCGCCAATGGCGCCGGTAAGTCCACCACCCTGCGCACCATCTCCGGTCTGGTGAAGGCCGACAGCGGCTCCATCACCTATGACGGCAAGGAGCTGCTGGGCAGGCCCATCAACAAGGTGCTGGAGGCGGGCATCGCCCAGTCTCCTGAGGGCCGCCGTGTGTTCGCCAACCTGACGGTGCTGGAGAACCTGAAGGTGGGCGCGTACCTACGCAATGACAAGGACGGCATCGAGAAGGATATCAAATGGGTCTATGAGCTGTTCCCCCGTCTGGAGGAGCGTCATTGGCAGCTGGCGGGCACCCTGTCCGGCGGCGAACAGCAGATGCTGGCGGTGGGCCGCGCGCTGATGAGCCGTCCCAAGCTGCTGATGCTGGATGAGCCGTCGCTGGGTCTGGCACCGCTGGTGGTGCAGGGCATCTTCGATATCATCCGCACCGTGAATGAGCAGGGCGTTACCGTGCTGCTGATCGAGCAGAACGCCAACATGGCCCTGAAGATCGCGGACTACGCCTACGTGCTGGAGACCGGCAACATCACCAAGTCCGGCACCGGCGCGGAGTTGCTGGCCGACGAGTCCATCAAGGAAGCCTATCTGGGTAAAAAGAAGAACTAACGGCCAAACACATGTTAAAAACCGCAGTCAGCCTTTCGGCTGACTGCGATTTTACAGCCTGTCAAAGAACGCCAGTTCTCGTTATGCGAGAGCTGGCGTTTTAGTCGT
>OLXB01000567.1_pt1 | contig 17595 bp, 13 predicted proteins | sample 1673681 | NCBI WGS metagenome assembly OLXB01 (sample SAMEA103958121, study PRJEB25191) | human gut metagenome
AAAGCAGATAAGGGCTGTGGGTAGTCATCAGTAAATGATCCCGTCCGCTATTGATCATCTCCAACAGATCATAGATAAGATCTTTTTGAGTTTCGGGAAACAAATTCAACTCCGGCTCTTCCACTATAATGTTGGAGTAATGAGGATGAGAAATATTCTCTTCAAGTTCCAAAACGGTTTCCAACAAATTATCCAAAGAATCATTACCCGCTTTTTTCAAGGTCTTTGCTGTTCCTAATATCTTTTTGAACCCTGGAGAAAGCTTTGCTTCTTTTTGCCTGATTCAAGAATTCCTCATCCATAACAACATTCATTTGTTTGGAAAACATTTTAATATACTCCCTGGACAATGCCCCTTCTATTCTGTTTTCAAAAGAAATATCTTCCTGATGATCATATATCCAATGGGTTAAATAATATACATAAACATACAACGGCACAACCGACTGCAACCCGCTGGAAGCCTCCTCCAATCCTATTTCTTTTCCATCTTCCAGCACAATCATATCCTTTTGGGATGATTCGTCATAATAATACTTCAATTTCAGTTTCAGCAAATCGACAGCATTTTTCTTTTGGAACTTTTGATGAACTTCCAACCAGTCAAAAATAAAGCTTCTTGTATTATATTCAGGCATCTTCAATGACGCAATATTGGGTAACGTAACAGCATTTCTTTCAGCGGGTATATAAGCGACTTTGCCAATTTTGCACCTTTCAAACCCGTCTTTTAATTTAGCGAAGCACATATCTTTTGTATAACAAAAATCAATAGCATCACCCACAAAGAATATAGCATATCCTTCATTCAGATAGTTTTTCAATTTATGAAACTCTAGCAACTGTTTTTCCACAAAGCTCCAACTTACATAATCAGTGTTACGACGCATCAGCACATCCTTTTCCAACCATAGACAGAAACTGATAACCTTAGCTATTGTACTTTTCCCACTGCTTTGCGGACCAATCAGCATGTTCACTTTATTCAAAGTAAAATCAACATGCTCTATCGGACCTATCTTATCTATTATAAATTTTGGCATAAACTCTGTTCTGACGAATTCAAACTTTTTAAGAGAACAAAGATAAACTATTTATTCCTACCGGCAAATAAAAAAATACTTTATTGCACATCCAGCGCATCCAGTGCCAGCCCCTCCATATCCGGAGCGGAAAGCACCACCTTATAATAGCCTGCATTGATATACGTACCCGTCGTTGTACTCAGCATACGCCACTTTCCGGGAGTTTCGGCAAAAGTCAGATGATCCTCCTTCAGTACCACCCCTTTGGAGTCGATGAACTGCATACGCACCTTCATAGGCTTCCCCGTAGCGTTCATGTATTTAAAACGAAGGGCATAGACCTGTGCCAGACCGGTAGAGATATTCCAGGTAATACTGCTTTTCTCACCTTTACCAAAGAAGACACCGGTTTGTTTCTTGACCTCTTTCTTTATAAACTTGCCTTTCAACATAGCGTCCTCGGCTTGATAAGTCACATTGGCACGGGCATTTTTATCTTCAGGCAATAATTCTTTGGGAGTCTTTTCCATCACATCCTTGTCTTGGGCAGCCCAGCTGAAACTTACATTCCGGTCATCAGCCCCTTGATTAGCAACAGGCTCCACAGAAGCGGCCGAAGCTATCGCAATGCCACAAATCAGAGCTTGCCCCGCTTTCACCTCCGGAAAATCAATCTTCAAGACCCCACCTTTCACAACAGCATTCACCACCTTTTTGCAAGCACCGTCATGCCCCGCTTCAGCCCATACATCCAAGTCATTCAGAAGCACTTTATCATTTACCGCTACATCAAAAATACGCAAGCCTTCACAATCCGTCTGTACGCCGCCTCCCGTACCATGCCAGGGCTCTGTAAAATAAAGTTCCACACGATACTCGCCATCCGGAACGGGAAAGCGGAAATTCAGTTTATGGCGTCCGAAACGGAAAGTCTGGAACAGCTCCCAATCCCTAGTGCCATGAATGGGATCATTCGTGGTACGCTGGCTCGCCTGATAAGGGCTCAAAAACTGCACACTGTCCGACGGATGGATAAACGATTCCGCCCACGAATGAGAATAACGGCTGTTATCCTGCGCCCAGACCTGACCATACGTATCCGTATAAGCATCTCCTCCGCAATTCAAACGATAAAGATACGTATATCCCTCAGCTCCTTTCAACAAATCTGTTCCGTTCAACCGGTCGGCAGCAACAGGCACTATAGCAGAACCACGGTAAAGAGCCTCAAAATGAGGCGCTTTTTCCAAACCGTCCAGCACCAATACATCTTCCGCTGCCGGTTTTCCTTTAAAGTATCCCACGGCACGAAGCACATTATAACGGATATCACGGTTCTCCCACATAAAATGAGTACCTACCCCATGATTCAGTTTCCGTCCCAAGTATTCAGCATCCACCGCATCATTGTACAGCAACACACTGTCACAATTGCTGTACGCCTCAATGGTAGCCCGTCTGCGGCCTGTTGCAAAACGGTCTTCCCACGTGTGGGATGCCAGATAGACCATCGGATCTTCGGAAGCCGGCACATAGTTGGCACGATACATATAATATACATCCAGCGGTTCTTCCCACGGAGTAACCAGTCCTTTATAATTAAACGGTCCCACCTTATCTATACGGCGATACGCTTCATCCGGCTGGCGGCGTCCCGGATTATCATGACTGCTGAATATCCATTGGAATTGTCCGCACACACTGTCCTTTGCCTGTTCCGCCAATCGGATCTTGGTTTCCATCAACCGGCACATACGTTCCTCGCTCCATACGCCGTTCGCATCAAAAGCTGCCGGTTCCGCATGCAACCCGATGCTGCGCCATGCCCCATATTCACCGTTCAACAACTGATTCTTCTGTGACAATTCACGGCCATACTTATTCACATCACCACCATAGGTTCCACTCCAGTTCTGAATAACATTCCAATCTGTTCCATCACCACCGTTACACGTAGTAATCACACGCATGGTACGCGCCGTAGGATCCATTTCACGGATAATCTCACTACACTCCTCGGCAAACTCCTTAGGCAGCGTGCTTTCGTTCTGCAATCCCCACATCACCACACTGGGCGAGTTGCGGCGTTCCTTCACCCATTGGCGGAGCAGTTTCTTGAAATTCTCACGAAACTCCGGAGTGTCATACCATACATGGGCCGAGAACTGAGTCCACCACAAGACCCCTTCCTTATCCCAATATTTCTGATAATCCAGGTGATGGGGCTGGTGAGCGTCACGGAAAGCGTTGAAGCCCGCCGCACGGATCTGTTTCACACGGGCTGCCACCTGTTCACGGCTGAAAGCATGGCTTTGTCCGAACTGGTGTTCATATTCACATACCCCATTGATAAAGACAGGCTGTCCGTTCAGATAGAACCGTCCGTCACCATCCTCCCGTTTCACCGGCCAACTGATGGTACGGATACCAAAGGGTGTACTAATCTCATCCGTAGTACTCTTACCACGCTTTATCATACTGGCCAGTTTATACAAATAAGGATTCTCCGTACTCCATAAAACAGGATTCTGCACTGGCGATTGTTGCTTCACCACCTTCCTTTCACCCGGCTGCAAAGTCACCTTCTCCGTCAGGCGGAACACCTGCTTGCCATCCGCATTACTGAATTTATTAACCACTTCCACCGTTTCGGCAGTCTTCCCGTAATTTTTCACCTCCGTTTCTACAAAGACAGTTCCCGCCTTATCATCATTCCAGATATGCACTCCGAAAGGCTCAATGCGGATCTCATCCGTAGCCTCCAGCACCACGGGACGGAAAATGCCCAAAGGCTGGGAACCTTCACTGAATCCCCATTCCGAAGAACAACCACCGCATACCCAAGGCATATCGGCTATCATTTCAGGATGCTCCGCTTTCACCACCAGTCTGTTCTCTCCCGGCTTCAACGCCTCCGTCACATCCAGTGTCAACGTAGTACGCCCCACGGGATGACGGCCGAAGTCCTTTCCATTCAATGTAACAGTGGCATACGTTCCCACTCCCTCAAAACGAAGGAAATAACGTTTTCCGAATGAAGAATCGGAAATTGGAAATTGAGAATTATCCAGCGTGAAGGTTTTTTCGTACATGGCAGTACCGTGAAGATTGCCATGAGTCAGTTGGCGGTAACCGTAATAATCGTCCCAGTTATGAGGGATATCTACCACTGTAGGGGCATTGTCCGTATGCCCGTATGCACTTTTATCACAAAGCCATGTTTTCCATCCTTTATCCAGTTCCATCACCATCCGGCGGTTCTTCACCTCCCGTTCCGGGAAATGCACTTGCGAACGTCCCATCGGCTTGCTGGTAGCAATGGCTATACCACGTTGTTCCGCGTCATTCACGGCACAATAGAAATGATACACCACCCCATTGTATTTCACCACATAACTCTTATGAGCGAACAATTCATCATAGTCTTTAGAAGGGATAATCAAATCCGCCCCTTTCCAATCGGTCCAGTGCACCAGGTCATAACTGGCAGCAAAGGTATTGAATGCCTTGTATTTGCGGCTCGGTTCAAAAGCCGAGAAGTAGAACATGACATACACGTCGCCCATTTTCTGGATATGCGCATCCCCCGTGATGGTTCCGTCCGCTTCGTGTGCAAAGACCGGATTGCCCGGATATCGTTTCCACTTCTTCATATCCTTTGACAAGGCGATACCCACCCGTTCCGCTTTCAAATCCGTTTCCGGATGCCGTCCTGCCGCGTTATAGAACATGACGAAAGGAGCGCCCAGTGTTTTCTCCTTATCCCAATAGACCACACTTTTGTACTGGGTCAGCTTTTCCCACCATTGCGCGTCTTTATCATGGATACTCATCACAGGCTTGTCCTGTGCCTGCCACTCATGGGCGGAACCCAAAGGCCGGTCTGTCCAGGCCAAACCGATATACAGCGGCTTGTTCACCGATTCATATCCGGTCCCTTCCCCACCCAGATAAGTCATCCAATGCTTGCCTTTATACGTCTGCAGGGCATAGCTTCCTCCCCACTCCATATCCGGCAATGCAGGGAAACCACCACGCTGGTTGCAATCCCAGAATCCGTCACGATAAGACAAGACACGTCCCAATGTACGCCATTCCAACAGATTATCACTTTCGGCTATCCATGTCTCGTATCCACGCCCGTCCAGTCCGCTCTTACCATTATAAACCACGTAGGTCATATACCACTTATCCCCTTCGCGGAACACGGTAGGGCAGTCTATTTTATGCTTGTTGTCGGCAGGAGCTACAGCCAGCCCATATTTATAAGGAGTCTTGGCTTCCTCATAAATCTGCTCCATGCGCGATTGCGGAACTTCACGTTGGGCGTATGTTCCCAATGACAACAGTGAAAATGCCAGTATCAATATCTTCTTCATAATTATCTTTTTATCTATTGGCAAGACGGACAAAAGAAGAAAATGTACCCATTCAGAAAACTTTTATCTCATTCTCTATTTTTACCATCACATAGCAGGGGTCAGCTCAACATTCAATCCCAAAGCAGAAGCAATACGATAAAAAGTAGAAACCTTAGGCTCTGTTTTTCCTGTTTCCACACGGGAAATATAAGACTTATTAGTCCCTATCTTTTCGGCAAGTTCCGCCTGTGTCATATTTGCTTTCTTCCTTGCCTCTTCAATTATTTGCCCGGTAAAGAAAGCATTCATTGAACAATATAACAATATGCCCTTCATCATAACAGAAGAAAATCCTATAGATATTACCTTGCCACTCTATTCTTAACTCATACAGACCCTCTTTAAGAAACTTCACATACTTTGCCGGTAGTCCATCTTGAGTCTTTAATAAGAGTAATCCATATAGGACTTTTTCTTGCGTACCTTTATCCAGAGTATCAAAAAAATCTTTATAGTAGTTTTCGTATGCTATTATCTTTCTGCTCATACGACAAAAATAAAAAAAAGTTTATCAGTTAAGCAACTTTTCCTTATAAAAATCTTAGAACTATGTACAAAAATGGCGTAAAATTCTCAAGATATACTTGAAAATTTTACGCTATACTACGATTCCAGCCTCTGGAACTACGGCTACTAATAGAACATCCAGTCCATCGTTTCCTCCGCACCGGCCAGTCCCGCATTACGCGGAGTCACCTGCGCGTCTGTAAATCCCAGCACCATCGTATATCCTTTCGGCAGCAACAAGGTATGCTTTCCAGCCTCAAAATGATAAGCATGTACATTTGCCAGCGGCATACCCGCTATGCGTACGGCATTGGTCAGTTTCGGTTCCGCCTGACCGTAATCATTGGCAGAAGCGTCCGTTTCCAGTTTCGGAGCTTTCGCATACTTCTTCTGGTCATCACGGAAATAACCTACCAACAAGTTCACCGGAGCAGCCGCTTCAAACTCTATTGTCGTACCTTCCTTGCGCTGCACATCCCCGTTCATTCTATAAGCAGTCAGCCCTTCCAGCTCGGCGGCCAGCGCATCCACCTTGCCCGGTACATTGGAGAACAGGCTTGCCCCCGTCGCCAGTTTCACCGGAGCCAGTCCGTTCAGGATCTTCACATTTGCGGCGGACAAAGGTTTTATCTCAGCTGCACTTTCCGTCACCTTACCTGCCGCCTTATCTTTCAGCAACTGCAAGTTCGCCTTGAAATTAGCCAGTTCATTTTCATAATGCACCAGCATCTCTTTCCAGGTCTTGTTCTTGCCACCGTCACCACCGATAGGAATACGGCGTTGCGCGGTCTGCATACTGTTGGCATAATAATAAGTACTATCCGTCAATGCCACCAGCTTGCGGTAATGCTCCAGACTTTGTTCCATCAATGGAATAGCGGCATCCAGTTCATTCAGATCCTTTCCCCACTGATAGTTCAAGACACGCTGAGCAGCTTTCACTTTCAGGTTAAAGGCATAAGCAAATTCACGATAGCAATGCATGTCATTCCGCAAACGTCCGAACTCCTCTTTATTACGAGTCACCGCTGCGGCAGCCTTGTCAATGGCCGCCACCGCCTTGTCACCGTGTTCCACCACCTGCGCCACAATATCCAGCGGCAATTCGCCCACATGCGGCTGTTTCTTCCATTCCTTCTCCACATATTCTATCAGCTTCTCGCCCTCCGGCCCGCAACTCTCATAAAATCCCGGATAAATGGTATATTTATAAGGATTCACCAACTGACTCATAAACATACCCAGCAACAAAGTCTGCCGGTTCCCTTCCGTGATGCCGAAACGGCGGAGCAACTTCGGAGCAATCTCTCCACTCTGCTCGTATGCCTCCAGAATATCTCCGGCTTCGGCAGGAGTCGTACCATAAAAATCGCCCAACTGCTTGTCCCAATATTCCACTTCGGATGAACGGTCCCGATGACAGTTCCATGCATAGCGTCCCCAGGTTTTGTACCATATCCAGTCACGGTCCAGCTGATACTCCCGTTTGCCATCCGGCAACTTATCAGCCGTGTACGGCCAGTCCCAATAAGAAGCCTGCGGATACAGATGCAGGGCATTGGCTCCATGTACATTGTGCATGGCATTCACCGCCTTCTGTACAAAGTCGGGAGATCCCCAACGCCACGGTTCCAAGTTTGCCAGAATATGCACATTACTGATATGAATACTTCCCAAAGCACTCAGATCCGAATGTATCTTGGACCAAGGACCTCGCGGTTCGTAAGTAGTCAGTGACTCACCATTGTATTTATGCATGGTATAGAGGTTCTTGTATAACGGCAGTGCCGCATCCATCACCATCTTGCAGTCCGTATCGTGCGCACGCAGCAAAATGGGCGGTTCGTCCGTACGCCCCAGTGCCTTCAGTCCGTCCTTCACTCCCGGAATAATGGTTTTGGTAAACCACTCCACATCATCCTCGTAGGTATCCATCGCTTCCCCCAAGCATACCAGCAAACCCACATTGGGATATTTTTCTATAAACGCGGCCACCGACTTACGTGTATAATCACTGATCAGCGGAGTAATAGGACGGTTACGATCCTGTGTTTTCAACCCGTAATGCTCGGCAAAAGGCTTGCTTAACAATATATTATAAAACATCTGGATCACAAAGATACCGCGTTTGTCCGCTTCGGCAGTCAGGAACGAGAACATTTCCTCATTTTTCTTGAAAGTTTCCTCATCTACCTCTACGGCAAAAGGATACTCTTCCAGCTTCACCAAGGAAGCAAACGGATGCCCGTTCCACAGATACAAGGAATTCATACGGTTTTCCACCAGCATATCCAGATATTTTATCCATTGTTCCTTATCATAAAACCAAGGGAAGCTCTCCGGCGTATAGGGATACTCATACACCCCTCTTCCGGGCAGGTATTCCATTTTCTGAATCCCTACACAACCTCCGCGAAGCACCATTTCAGGAGCATCCGTCAGTTGTGCCGGAAACTTCAAATCCTTGTATTGCCCTACATGATCTATCAATTCCCGACAGCCGTAAATCACACCGCTTCCGTCGTTTCCTGTCACTGTAGTCATGTTTCCACGGGTAGAAATGGTAAACCCCTCCTTTTTCAGTCCGGCTGTATCAGCAGCCTGTTCCAGACGGATGCATACCTCATCTTTATCCATACCGGCAGTATCCGACAACATAACAGACGAATACCCCGCATCTTCCAGCGCTTTCTTCAAATGTTCTCCTGCAAACAGCACCCGGTTCGACGCCTCCTGCGGCATCACAATATTCACATTGGGTTTCTCGCACCCCCATAACACGCACATACATGCGACAAGTGTTCCTAGCCTGATATTTTTCATTCTTTTCATATAAATTATTTACAGTTAGACGAAAAAAACAACAAGACGTACTCACAAGACCTCCGCCAATCGTCAAAAAGCGAAGAAAAAGCACAAGCTATCACAAAAAGGAAAAAAGCTGATGAACAAACGGGGGCAAACTCAACTTTTAAACGGAAATGTATTGTGGAACAGAATTACCTAACATTAAAAACGGAAAGAACAATGAAAAAGAAATCTAACCTGACCCTATTTATGGAACAACTTATCCGGTCGCTAAAAGAAGAAGAGCGTTTCAGTACCGCCCACATCTACCAAAGCACCCTGAACGCCTTCATGCTCTTCTGCAAGACCGATGCCATCCGGTTCAACCAGATGGAACGTTCACGCCTGAAACAATTTGAGAACCACCTGCGCAACAAGGGATGCACCTGGAACACTGTTTCCACTTATATGCGTACCTTGCGAAGCATCTACAACAAAGCCGTGGACGATGGTCTGGCGGAAGAAAAGCCCCGTCTTTTCCGTCACGTATATACTGGTGTAAAAGCCAATACCAAACGCGCCCTCGATGCCAAAGACATGAGCAAATTATTAAGTGCCTCCCTTCCACGCCCCTTGCCGCAAAGTATGGAAGAGAGCCGGGCATGGATTACCCTGATGTTCCTGTTACGCGGAATGCCCTTTGTGGATCTGGCACACCTACGCAAAACAGACCTGCAAGATTCCGTTATCTCCTACCGCCGCCACAAAACAGGAGCCCTGCTCACCGTCGAGATTCCTCCCGCTGCCATGAACCTTATCAAACGGTATCAAAATACAGACTCCGCCTCCCCCTACCTGCTTCCCATTCTCAGTGGAAACCGGAAAAGCGAAGAAGAGTATGCAGAATACCAACATGCCTTGCGGAAACTGAACTATGACCTGAAACAACTGGCGGTATACTGCGGAATCAAACTCAATGTCAGTTCCTACACCAGCCGCCACACTTGGGCCACTTTGGCTAAATACTGCCACTTTTCGGAACAATTGATTTGTGATGCCCTAGGGCACTCCTCCACAAAGGTGACCGAAACCTATTTGAAAAGTTTTAAAAACGATGAATTAGACAAAGCAAATAAAGTAATAATTAATCACATTAACATTTCTATATAATCAATTTTAAAACTTCACATTACATTATAAAACAGTAAATTACAAGACTGTTACTTTAGAAGTAACGGAACAGATTTTGGAAGCAAAAGTATACAAACTTTAGATACAGTGCAAGATTTCTACACTTTTTTTTCGTTTTTATTTTAAAATTTTTTTTATTCCGCATATACCTCTCCCTACCCATACTCCGATTGTCAATATGAGTGAAGCCACATTTCCGGTCTTTTATCTTCTCTAACAGCCACTAAATCTTTATCTTACTGCTGTTTTCATGTTTTTTCGCCTCCCTCCTCCCCTTCCGTTACTTCTAAAGTAACAGAAAAAAAACAAAACAAAAATATTGACAATGCGACATTCTTACTTATTTATAATAGCAATCATGCTGGCAGTTATGACTCCGCGTATAGCCCCGGCTCAAAGTATCGCTGTAAAAAGCAATGTTCTTTATGACCTTACCGGCACTCTCAACCTGGGAGGAGAAATAAGGTGTGACGACACCCATTCATTCAATCTGAGTGTCAACTATAATCCCTGGAATCTGGGAGAAAACAAAAAAATGAAGCACATTCTGATCCAGCCCGAATACCGTTGGTGGCTCAATGAAACATTCATAGGAAGTTTTTTCGGGGTGCAAGCCCATTTCGCCCAATACAATTTCGGTGGAACCACTCCTTTCACCACGGTCAAGAACAACCGTTATCAGGGTAATCTGATAGGTTGCGGCATTACCTATGGACACCAATGGCTGCTCAGCACATTCTGGAGTCTTGAAGCAAGCATATCTGTCGGATACGCCCATCTCACCTATGATAAATACGGTCCCGCCAAAGGAGACGCACTCATTGAGAAATCCCACTCCAACTATGTCGGACCTACCCAGCTAGGCATATCATTCATTTATTTCATTCAATAAATATAAAAGCAAATATACCCTATCAGTCATGAAACTCAAGACAAACATACTATTCAGTCTTTTATTATGCGGCACCTTTGCCACTGCACAAAACCTGAAACTTGATATCCTGCCTCCCTCCGTTACTCTCGGACAGGACTCTGCCACAGTGTTCATGAAAATGACTCTCAATGTTCCCCAAATGGACACCAAAAGCCATATCCGCCTCACTCCTGTCCTCACAGACGGAACCCGCACGGCAGAACTCCCTCAAATCCTGCTCAACGGAGAACGTGCACACCGGCTATACCGCCGCACCCTGGCGCTCAACAAACGAAGAGGCAAGGCAGATGTAACTCCCGTATTTACCGCTATCCCCCTGACAGACAGCGATCAGACTATCCACTACCGTGCTTCCCTTCCGGCAGCCGACTGGATACAGTTCGCCACACTGAACCTCAAGAAGGAAGTCATCAACGGCAGCGGAGAGAAAGTACAAAGCGAAAATATCCCCATTCCGGACACAGCACCCCATATAGCAACAGCAACAGATCATTTCGTTCCCCAACAGGACAGGAACCGGGAAGCTCCTATGGCAGCCTCCTCCCCCTCTGCCCCCGTTGTTCCGGAACACCGTCCTGTTTCCCCTGCTCCGTCCGCACCCTCCGCCAAACCGTATTTCAAGGGAAGCTATGTATCTCCCGAAAGCGATGCCACCGATGAACGCAACCAGAAAGAGCTGAACTTCAGTCTGGACGAAGCGCGTGTCATAGCCGAAATCAATCCGCAGATGCTTTCGTTACGCGAGCTTTACACCGTAGCCATCAGCTACAAGAACACTCCGGAACAGTTCTACAAAATCATAGACATCTGTGTCAAGATATATCCGGCAAGCCCCGTTGCCAACCTCAACGCCGCTGCCGCCGCCATCGAACGGGGCAACACACAGGCAGCCGGCCGCTATCTGCAAATGGCTTCCCATGAAACGCTTGCCTACAAGAACTGCCGTGGAGCCTACGAACTGTTGTGCAACAACACCTACGAAGGCATCCGCCTGCTGAAAGCCGCCAAAGCCGAAGGCTCGGAAGAAGCCACCTATAACCTGAAAATATTCTTTGAATCCAACCAAACCAATATACAATAAAACATGAAAACCCGGTATGTCCTTTCTTGTCTTCTGCTCGGCAGCGCCCTTTCCGTTTCCGCACAGAAAACGGCTGTCAAAAGCAACCTGCTTTCCGCCGCCAACGGTGCGCTGAATGCCGGTGTGGAATATGCCTTCGGCTCCAAATCCACATTCGATTTGTCCGGCAGCATACGCCCGTGGAAACGCACGGAAGGATATGTCAACAAATATTGGCTCATACAACCTGAATACCGCTACTGGACTTGCCAGAAATTCAACGGCAGTTTTTGGGGAGCCTATCTCAACGGAGCGCAGTTCAACGTAGGAGGGAAAAAGATGCCTTTCGGACTCTTCCCCTGGCTGAAAGAGCACCGGTATGCAGGCTGGCTGGCAGGCGGAGGCATAAGCTACGGATATCACATCCTGCTCAACCGCCACTGGAATATAGAAGTTTCCGTCGGTGTAGGGTATGAATATATCGATTATAAGAAATATAAATGCCCTGACGTGTGTGCCGAATTACTGGAAAAAGGCCATTATCACTATTTCGGCCCCTCCAAAGCATCCCTGAGTATAGTTTACATATTTAACTAAAGAGCCATGAAATATTTATTCTATTTTATATCATTTATTTTTCCTACGCTTTGCTCATCAGCGCAGCCGGCAGAACGGGACAGTTCGATTTACATCGCCTCCTCCCAGCTCTACCGGATGGGAGAAAGTCTGGTAGTGTCCATGCAAGTAGACATTACCAGACAGATTCCCTCTAACGAATCAGTCATACTGGTTCCCCGGCTCAGCGACAGCCTGGACAACTTCATCCAGCTTCCCGCCATCTATGTGAACGGTCGTAAACAACATATTTTCTTCCAACGTGAAACCGGCCGGCAGGAAAAAGACTATGAAGAGTTACGCCGCCGTAATGACCGGAAACAAAGCGTACACTACTTACGCAGCATCCCCTTCACTCACTGGATGAAACATGCCTCCTTGCATCTCATCGAAAAAGAATGCGGATGCGGAGTCCCCCGCCATACAGACTCCACCTATCTGACCCGCCTGAACATCCTTCCCGATATCCATCCGCACGTAGCGTTCATCACTCCGCAGATGGAAGAAAGGAAAGTGCGCGAAGAAAGCGGACGTGCCTATCTGGACTTCCCGCTCAACGAAACAACCATCTATCCCGAATACAGAAACAATCCGGCCGAACTGGCAAAGATAAAGCGCAGTATCGACCTGATAAAAAACGATACCAATGTAGTCATTTCGCATATTGACATTCACGGATACGCCTCTCCCGAAGGCCCCTACTCCAACAACGAGCGTCTGGCGCGGGAACGGACCCGGACCTTGAAAGACTATGTATGCAGCCAATATGCTTTCAACGATACATTGTTCACCACCCATTACACCCCCGAAGACTGGGACGGATTTGTCAAGTTGCTGACCGACACCGTTATCACCCATCGCGAGGAACTGCTACATATTGCAGAAAGCAAAAGCAGCCCCGACGGGAAAGAACGGAAAATACGGAAACGTTATCCCGAAGAGTTCCGTTTCATCCTGCAACATTGGTTCCCCGGCCTCCGCCATTCAGACTACACCATCCACTATGTGGTACGTCCGTTTACGGTAGAGCAGGCCAAGCAGGTATTCCAAAGCAACCCCAAGAATCTGAGTATTGAAGAGATGTTCCGCATAGCCCAGACCTACCCTGCCGGCAGTCCGGAATACAATAAGATTTTCATGACGGCGGTTCTGCTAAATCCGGAACACCCCGTTGCCAATCTCAATGCAGCCTGCATCCTGCTCTCGCAGGGAGATACCAAAGGCGCCTCACTCTATCTGGACAAAGCCGGTGAGACTCCCGAAAAGACCCTTTTGCAAGGCATCATGCAAATGCTGAACGGGAACTATACCGAAGCGGAGAACCTGCTGCGCAAAGCGGAAGAAGCAGGACTGCCCCAAGCAGGTGAAAACCTGAAGATATTACATGAGATTTACTAATCACATTTTTAACTAAAACTATTTTACATTATGAACAAAAAATTATTATTATCCTTCGCTCTTGCAGCCGCAATGACAGGATGTATCAATGATGCAGATGTTCCCTCAGGAAACGGAGACAATCCGGCTCCCGGAGCCAGAGGAGGGAACATGGAGATTTCATTTGTAGTTCCCAACTCTTCCAACGGCAGCCGTGCCGCTTCCGCCGAAGACTCCGGAGTTTACGAAGACGGAACCGCCGAAGAATACAAGGTGAGCAATGTGACCCTCTATCTGTTTGACTCTTCCAGCAAGAATCTGGTTACTACCATCAATGTAACTCAAAGCGATCTGGGCGCAGGCACTTCCAGCGGAGAGAGCAGCAAAGAAGGACAAACCATTGTCTATCCTTGCAACAAGGAAATCACAGTAAAACCGGGCAACTATGACATCCTTGCCGTAGCCAACGGTTCACAGACCTTCGAAATAGGTCAGGAATCCACATTATTGGGACAGATTGACGCCTCCACCTATGGAAACGGCATGATAACCAGCGTACCCGGAAGCGGTTTCATCATGTCCAACCGCGGCTCGGCCAATATGAACATCACCGTGGAGTCTCCCGAAGAAAGCGACACCAAAACACAGGTCAGAATCAATCTGGAACGTGCCGTTGCCAAACTGATGGTTAGAAATGACAGCAAGGAAATCTACACGTTGAAGAATTCTGCCGGAGTGACTTACGCCACAGTCCGTCTGAACAACTACAAATTCATCAACCTGCCAAACAAGTTCTACACCTTCCGTCATGTCGCTACACTGGATAACGCTCCTGAAACTCCGTCTGCTCCGTCATCTTACAGCGTGGAAGCAGGAAACTTCGGCAACATCGCCGACAACAACGGTTACCTTATCGACCCCTATTTCTTCGACAAGACCGTAGCAGGAGCCACTACCAATTTCACAGGCGGTTCATTCTACACCAACCACCTGTCAAAACAGACAGACAGCAACTGGTCGGGCCTGGCCGATGCAGGAAAGTACGTTTCCATGTACTGTCTTGAAAACTGTATGTTCCGTCCGGCACAGAACACGGTGTACACCACCGGCATCATGCTGAAAGGTACATTCACTCCCGAAGCTTCACAGACCATCGGTAATAACGGTAATCCGGTAGAAGACCCGCTTGTATTCAACACACTGTATTATTTCAACTATAAGTTCTACACCACACTGGCAGCTGTAGGCAAATATGGCGATGCCAATATTGATGGTTTGACAGAAGAATCCAGTGATGCAGAACTGGCTGCCAAGCAGATTACCCGTTTCACCAAGAACGGAGGCAATTTCTCTACCTTCTACAATTACTGGATCAAACATCTTGACAACAACAACCCCACCGTCATGGGCGTCATGGAATTCGGTATTGTACGTAACAACATCTACTCTGTCAATATCACCAGCATCAAGAACCTGGGTCCCGGCACTCCGGATACCAAACCCGATCCGGATGAAAACAAAGCATTCCTGGACGTAGAATTCGGAGTATATCCGTGGATTGTCCGTGACCAAGATGCCGACCTTGAATAAAACAGTCTCAAAATAGAAAAACAATGAGTAAAACTGCTACTATCCTCTTCGCCCTATGTACTCTTTTCTGTAGTGCATGTTCCTGGGTAGACGATGACCAATCCGATTGTCCCACAGGCTGTTGGTTAAAGTTATCCTATACCTATAACATGCTGAATGTAGATGCCGTGACCACCCAGGTAAAAGATGTCACGCTATTTATTCTCGATCAGGAAGGAAACTATATAGACCGGGAGGAAGTAGACAGTCTTACATTCCATCAAAATGAATGTATAATCCAAGTCCCCTCCCTGCCTCAGGGAGATTACACCTTTCTGGTCTGGGCAGGATTGGCGGACTCACTTTACCGGCACACTCCCACCTCACTGACACTGTTACGCAATGAGGCGGGAGAACAATCCGAAAAACTTTCATCTCTATTCCACGGGCGGCTGGACAATGTGCATATCAGCGGCGAATATCAGGTTTTGGCTCTCTCTCTTACTAAAAACACGAATATTCTGAGCTGCATATTGCAAAGCCAGTCGGCCGCCCCTCTGGATACAGATGATTTCCGTCTGGAGCTGACAGCCCGCAACGGATGCATGGATCACCGGAATACTCCGACAGACTCCGTTTCCACCTGCTATCTCCCCTTCATGCAGGAAAGCGCCAACTTGGAAGACATACAGGTAGTACATGCCGGAATGAATACATTGAGATTGATGGAGAATGACGACACCCGCCTACGGTTAATCTATCAACCTAGTGGAAAAGAGATTTTCGATATTCCGCTGACACCCTATCTGCTTCTGTCGCGTAATGTCGAAACAACCTACATGCCTCCACAAGAATATCTTGACAGGCAAGACCGCTATAACCTGATATTTTTCCTGAGCCCGACAGAGGATCCGCAGAAACCTTACATATGTTTACAAATGCAAGTAAACGGCTGGATAATACGTATAAATGATGCAGAATTAGATAAATAATCTTTCTGTTTTGAACATTTCAATCTATATTCGATTCCGTTATGAAAATTACTTATTATGTAAAATCTATAATACGGAACCTTATGAGAAATAAAAAAAAATTCAACGAGTTTATGAACAAAACGATTGAAGAACTGAAAGACGAGAAACGTTATGGCACGGCACACGTCTACCAAAGTACCTTGAACGCTTTCTGCGAATTCTGCGGATGCAAGATTGTTTACTTCCACCAGCTCAACAGAGCCACACTGAAAGAATTTGAGACCCACCTGCGCGACAAGCAGCTGAGCTGGAACACCGTTTCCACCTATATGCGGACACTGCGCGGCGCCTACAACAAAGCGGTGGACCAGAAAATAACCACCGGCAACGCCCGCCTGTTCAATCACGTCTATACCGGAGTGAAAAACGATGTCAAGCGTGCGCTGGAAGTGGAGGAGATAAACAAGCTGCTGAACGAAGTTCCTCTGAAAAGACTACCGGAAGACCTGGTACGATGCAGGGTTTGGGCAAACCTGATGTTCCAACTGCGCGGGATGCCTTTTGTTGATCTGGCCTTTCTTCACAAAAGTGACTTGAAAGGTAACACACTTTCTTACCGCCGGCATAAAACGGGCGGCCAAATGATAGTGGATATTCCGCCAACAGCAATGGAACTGATCAGACAATATCAGAATACCGACTGCAACTCTCCCTATCTTTTCCCTATCCTGAGCGGCACCAAAACCGGAGAAGAGCTGTATATAGAGTATCAGCAGGCACTACGGATCATGAATTATAATCTGGGCAGACTGGCAAGACGATGTGGAGTGATAACCAAGGTCAGTTCATACACTACGCGCCATACCTGGGCCACCCTTGCCAAATATTGTAATTTCTCCGAACAATTAATATGTGAGGCTTTTGGACACTCGTCAGTGAAAGTTACAGAAACATATTTGAAAAACTTCAAATATGAAGAGATAAAAAAAGCTAATGATGCAATAATTCTATACGTTTCAAAAAATGGAAAGAAAAGGGCATGAATAGATAAAAAGTTGATTATCAAGCTATTTAAATTCCGTTACTTTGTAAGTAACAGAAAATTTATCAATAAACATATTGTATAATTTATATC
>OLXB01000574.1_pt1 | contig 17362 bp, 18 predicted proteins | sample 1673681 | NCBI WGS metagenome assembly OLXB01 (sample SAMEA103958121, study PRJEB25191) | human gut metagenome
ATTTATTATATATAAAAGTTTAATTACATTTCAAATTATACTAATTAAACTAAGCAACAATTAAGTATTACGAAAAGATTAAAAGAAAATTTTGCTTTTAATCTATACAACTATGTTTTAGCGAAGAATTAACAAAAATATTTAAAGAGGTGAAAAGAATGGCTCGTATAGCAGGTGTAGATTTACCTAAAGAAAAAAGGGTTGAAATAGGACTTACATATATTTATGGAATAGGAAGAACAACTTCAAACAAAATTTTAGCAGAAGCTAAAGTTAGCCCAGATATTAGAGTAAAAGACTTAACAGACGATCAAGTACAAGCAATAAGAAATGCAATGGAAGATTACAAAGTTGAAGGTGACTTAAGAAGAGAAGTTGCATTAAATATCAAAAGACTTACAGAAATAGGATGTTTTAGAGGAATAAGACATAGAAGAGGATTACCTGTAAGAGGACAAAGAACAAAAACAAATGCACGTACAAGAAAAGGTCCTAGAAAATTAGTAAGCAAAAAGAAATAATGAAAAAGTTAAAATATGGAGAAAACAGAAAAACTGACATCACTAATTCATAAGGGAGGGACATAGCTCCTCTATAAAGAAGTGACGGATGGAAAGCTGTGTCCCCATACCTTAAAAAACTCAAAAAAGGAAGGAGTAAATAGATTATGGCAAAGGTAGCAGCAAAAAAAGTTACTAGAAGAAGAGATAGAAAAAACATAGAAAAAGGTGCAGCTCATATTCATTCTAGCTTTAACAATACAATAGTTACAATAACTGATGAAAAAGGAAATGTAATTTCTTGGGCAAGTGCTGGTGAATTAGGATTTAAAGGTTCTAGAAAAAGCACACCATTCGCAGCAGGAGAAGCTGCATTAACAGCTGCAAAAGCAGGAATGGAACATGGATTAAAATCAGTAGAAGTATATGTAAAAGGACCAGGTTCTGGTCGTGAAGCAGCAATAAGATCAATTCAAACAGCAGGATTAGAAATAAGTATGATAAAAGACGTAACACCAATACCACACAATGGTTGTAGACCACCAAAAAGAAGAAGAGTATAACGTTAAAATGAAAGGAGATTTAAAATGTCAAGATATAAAGACGAACAATGTCGTATATGCCGTAGAGAAGGACAAAAATTGTTCTTAAAAGGTTCTAGATGCTATTCAGACAAATGTAGTGTAACAAGAAGAAACTATGCACCAGGTGAACATGGACAAGGAAAGAAAAAACTTTCTGAATACGGTACACAATTAAGAGAAAAACAAAAAACAAAGGCTTTTTATGGAGTAGGAGAAAAACAATTTAGAAAATATTTTGAAATGGCAGAAAGCAAAAAAGGTATAACAGGTGAAAACTTACTACAAATACTAGAAAGCAGATTAGATAATGTAGTATATAGAGCTGGTTTCGGAACATCAAGAGCACAAGCAAGACAATTAGTAAATCATGGACACTTTGATGTAAACGGAGTAAAAACAGATATAGCATCATACCTAGTTAAACCAGGAGATGTAATTTCAGTTAGAGAAATTAAAAAAGATAGTAAAATAACAAAAGAAAATGCTGAAGTAAACAGCAGTAAACCAATTCCAGAATGGCTAGAAAAGAACAACGAAAAATTAGAAGTTAAAGTAGTAAGATTAGCAGAAAGAGAAGATGTTGACTTACCAGTTGAAGAGCATTTAATTGTTGAGTTGTATTCTAAATAGAATTTAGAGTTTAGACTTTGGATTTTAAAGATAACAGTATCTTTAAATACAAAACTAAATTAGGAGGTTAAAAAATAAATGATTGAATTTGAAAAACCAAATATAGAATGTCTAGCAGCAAATGATGAAGAGAACTATGCAAAATTTGTTTGTGAACCACTAGAACGTGGATATGGAATGACAATAGGAAATTCTTTAAGAAGAATTTTGCTATCTTCATTACCTGGAACAGCTATAACAACTATAAAAATAGATGGAGTTGTTCATGAATTTTCTACAATACCAAATGTTGTAGAGGACGTTCCAGAAATCATAGTAAATTTAAAAAGTGTAAGACTAAAATCTTTTGACAACGAACAAAAAAAATTGAAAATTGATTTTAAAGGTGAAGGAGAAGTTACAGCAGGCGACATTATTACAGATGGAACAGTAGAAGTATTAAATAAAGACTTACATATTGCAACAGTTGCAGAAGGTGGACATCTTGTAATAGATATGACAGCAGATAGAGGTAGAGGATATAATGTAGCAGAAAAAAATAAAGAAGCAAATCAAGCAATTGATGTACTTCCAATAGACTCAATCTTTACACCTGTAAAAAAAGTAAATTATTCAGTTGAAAATACAAGAGTAGGTCAAACAGTTGACTATGATAAATTAACAATTGAAGTTTGGACAGATGGTAGCTTAAAAGCTTATGAAGCATTAAGCTTAGCTGCAAAAGTAATGACAGGGCATTTAGAATTATTCGTAGATTTATCAGAAACTGCTAAAAATACACAAGTAATGGTAGAAAAAGAAGAATCTAAGAAAGAAAAAGTATTAGAAATGCCAATAGAAGAATTAGAATTATCTGTAAGAAGCTATAACTGCTTAAAAAGAGCAGGAATTGTTAATGTTGAAGATTTAGCAAACAAATCAGAAGCAGATATGATGAAAGTAAGAAATCTAGGTAAAAAATCATTAGATGAAGTTACAAACAAATTACATTCATTAGGATTGGATTTTGTAAAGGAGGATGAATAAATTGGCAGTAAACAGAAAACTTGGAAGACCTACTGATCAAAGATTAGCAATATTAAGAAATCAAACTACTGATTTAATATTACATAATCAAATTGAAACAACAGAGGCAAGAGCAAAAGAAGTTAAATCAATAGTTGATAGTATAATTGCATTAGCAATAAAAGAAAAAGACAACTTTGAAGAAGTAGATGTTAAAGTTGTAAAAGCAAAACTTGACAGTAAAGGAAATAAAGTAACAGAAAAAGTAACAAGTAAAAACGGTAAAGAATATTTAAAAGTAGTAAAAGAAGAAACTACTGAAAAAAGACAAAAAGATATGCCATCTAGATTAAATGCTAGAAAGAAAATAATGACAAAAATAAACAAAGTAAAAGATTCAGATGGAAATAATATCGACTTAACAGCAAAATTATTTGGAGAAATAGCAGAAAAATATAAAGACAGAGTAGGCGGATATACACAAATAATAAAAGTTGGAGCTAGAAAAGGCGACAATGCTGAAAAAGTAATTTTAAAATTAGTATAATTATTCTTTTAAGGATGTATTTAAAATTAAATTGTAATTTTAAATGCATCCTTAAATTTTTTAAACACCTCTTATAAAAACTATTAAGTTAGAAAAAACTAATGAAGAAAATGCAAACACAAAAAGTGTAATTGCGCTTTTTTTATTTTTGCAATCTTTTAATTCATAAAGACCATAGGTGAATGTCTTCATAAAAATCATAATAGATAAGATAATAACCAAAATTCTCATAAAAAAGCCTCCAAAAAACTATATTTTTGTAAACAACTGGCCACTTTGGATTGTACTATTAACATTAACCGAAAAGAAACTATTCTGGTAATTAGAGGCCCAGTTAGAATCAACCCAATCTTGCCAAGTTAAATAATCTTTTAGTCCCAATCTACCAAAACTTGCAATGTCGGTTTTATACTCTTTAGCTGTTTTATATAAATATGAAAGAATATTTTCTTTAATATATGAATTTGTATATTCTTCTAATGTTTTTACAACTTCTTTATTTGAATAATCTAAACCTTCCTCAAGAGATAAAACATTACCAGCTATAGATATATCACATGTAATATATGGATAATTATTTACAAATTCTAAAGAACTTTTAGTCTTTTTTGTTTGAGTAATATATATACTAATTACAGAACCTTGTTTATACGGATTTGGTATAGTTATTATAGCACTCTTTAAATTATTTGTTACAATTATATGTGACAAAGTTTCAGCTCCATTAAGCTCTCCAACTAGTTTATCACCACTAAATACTGCAAGCCCCATGTTTTCAATACCATTTGGACTAATAATAGGAGCTTCGTCAGCTTTATAAGAACCTTCAGAATCATAAATACTAGATGTAGTAGATAATTCTTGAGTAGATTTATTATTTACACCACCTAAAATAGCACATGGACTCGAAGAACTATTTAATAAACTATTGTAGAAATCTTTTAATGTGATATTCTGACTATAAGCGGTATATTCACTAGAATTTAAGATTAATTCATAATATCTAGCAGAAACACTTTCAAGTGTTGGCTGTACATTTTTTAAATAATCTAAAGCTTTGCATCTACTAATTATAATATTACAATTAGGTCTGACTTCAAGATTATTCACAAAAGTAAAAATTTCTTCAGAAAGGCCTCCATATGCAAATTCTTCCGAGAAAATAATAGCTTTACAATGAGATAGATTCACTTTTTTACTAATATAGCTATTTATAAGAGAGATACCAGAGTCAATAGAACTGCAATCTACACTAGTAATAGTAGATTGTTGGGATTGGGTGCTTCCACCACCATTACTAGAAGAATCACTTAGAACTGCTAGTTGTAAAGTAACTTTAAGCTTATTATTACCATCACCTTTATCAATACCAATGGCAACTGCATATGCTAGTGTTTCCAATCCTCTAGTACTATAGCAACCAGTTAGAGAAAAGCAAGAAATAGTTAAAATTAAAAGTAAACATACAATTTTCTTTTTCATTGCGATTTCTCCTTTCTATGCTTTAAATTTGCCAAAATTAATATAATAAAACTAACAACAAAAACTAATGATATAATTACATATTTGAAAACAGCATCCTGAATAAATTTAATTTGAGCAATATTTTTTGTTGAAAGTGCAACCACAAAAATAAAACTGGCAATACAATAGGATAGCTCATCCGGATTTTTAAATCTAACCAATTTATCTACAACATAAATACTAAAAAAAGAGGAAATGCTTAAAAATGATATCATAGCTAATATCCATATAAGAATAAAAATAGCATCAATCCTTTGAAAAAATCTACCAAACTCAATCATTCTAGTAAGCAGATATACAGAAAGTAATTCCTCAGAAAATGAGATAAAAGAAAACATCATAAGTAAACAAATAACACTTAAAAATAAATAAATTGCAGATATTATTGTAGATATGAATGCTACCTTTTTAAATTGTTCAGGATTTTTAAGTATAGGTATTAAAAAATATAAATATGCAAATCCACTAAATGCAAAAATATTGTTAATTCCCACAAGAAATGTTTTATCTGCACCAAATCCTAAAATTGGAAAGATTCTTTGTGGAATAAAATCCTTTACAGTTGCAAAAAGAATTATAAGCATACTAATTAAAAGAATTGGCATAAACATTAAATTTACTTGAGCAATATTTTTAATACCGGATTTGCAAGCAATAACTGTAGGAAAAAAGAAAAACATCAATAAAAATATTATAGGAGTTTCTTCAAAATATATTAGTTTTATACTATTAGCAAGATACCTAAGAGATATACCTGAGATGAAAATAAAAAAGGCAAAATAAGCAATACCAATTATAAATTTTAATACCTTACCACCTAAATATTCAGAAACATCTAAAATATCATTGCTATTAAATGGCTTGAACAGTTTACAAATTAGTGCACAAAAGATAATAGCTATAATGCTAATATAAATAACATTAATCCATGAGGAAGAACCAGTTGTTGAAATAATAACATCTGGTAAATTTAAAATTATTTGATTAATAATTATAGTAACAATCAAAGCAATTGCTTCAATTGTTCCTATTTTTTGAGAAGTGCTCATAAATTTTTTCCTTTCCCGAATTTCCATTTCATACTTATTTTAGCTTGTGAACGAGGTTCTTTAGTATTTAAAAAATCCGCACGCTTTTCCCTACGCCACATAGGTGGAATAAAATAAGAGGCATCTGTATTTAAATTAGTAACAGGAAGGTATGGTGCAAGATAAGGAGAGCCAAAAGATTTTAAACCAGCCAAAACAATTGACTGAGAGAAAAAACCAGCAGCAACACCTAAAAATCCTGCTACAAATGCTAAAATAATATATAAAAATCTATAAATTCTAAAAGTAAATCCCATAGAAAAATCTGGAATTGCAAAAGAGCAAATACCAGTAATTGCAACGATTATAATTAATATAGGACTAACCAAATTTGCACTTACAGCAGCTTCTCCGCAATATTAATGCACCAACAATTCCGAATTGTGGGACCAATAGGAGTAGGTACTCTTAAACCAGCTTCTCTAATTAATTCAAAAGAAATCTCCATAAGAAAAATTTCAAATATAACGGGAAATGGAACGGTATTTCTAGAAGCGGCAATTGTAAATAGTAATTCTGTTGGCAAAAGTTCTGTATGATAATTAGTAATAGCCACATAAAAACCTGGTAAAAATAGAGTTATTATAATAGCAATAATACGAATAAACTTTAGCAAATTAGAATATCTAAATTTTAAATTAATATCTTCAGGGGAAGATAAAAAATCAATAAAAACAGCAGGCATAATTAATGAATAAGGGCTACCATTTACTAATACAACAACTCTTCCTTCTAAGATGTGATTAACAGCCTTATCTGGCCTTTCTGTTGCAATCATTTGAGGAAATAGTGCAAGACTATTATCTTGAATTAATTGCTCTAATTGACCAGAAGAAATAATGTTTTGTACATCAAGGTTATTAATTCTGTATTTTACTTCTGCAACCAAATCGTTATTAGTTATATTTTTTAAATAACATATAGCAACTTTAGTTTTAGTAAGAGAGCCAACAGTAGTATTTTCAATAATTAAGTTTTCATTGTTTACTAGCCTTCTTATCATAGAAGTATTAGTTCTTATTTTTTCAACAAAAGCTTCTTGAGAGCCTCTTATAACAATTTCATTTTTAGGTTCAGAAATACTTCTAGTTTCAAAGCCTTTTACATCTAAAACAAATCCAACATTAAGAGTATCTACTATTAAAGCACAATCCCCACCATTTACAGCAGAAAAAATCTCCTCAAAAGTAGTTGCTTTTTTTATTGAATTTTGGGGAAGTAAAGAGGTATATATATAATCTTCTAAGTTGAACTTTTTTACCTTTTTTACAGTTATGTTATTTGTAATTGCAGAAGAGATAGGTTTAGAAATATCACAGCTTTTAGACATTAAAGGCCTTAAAATAAAATTATCAATAAGTTCAGAATCAACCATTCCATCAATAAAAAGTAGAGCAGCTTTATATTCTTTGTTTCTAATACTTAGGTTAAATTCTCTTAAAATGATATCACTATTAATTAATGTATTGTATTTAACTTTTATAAAATCAATATTTACAGAAAGGGTATTATATAAATTTTGTTTATTATCTTGCTCATCAGGATTAGTCAAACTAGTATTTGGATTAACTTTTTTAGAAGCCTCCTCATCATTTTTCTCGGGTAGAGAAAACTCATAGATATCACGAGGTTCATGGTAAAAGAATAATGATTTAAAAAAATGTTTTAATCTTTCCACAAAAAAACCTCCTAAAAATTTATATAAAATAAGTTTTTCCCAAAAATGCAAAAATATGCAAAACAAAAACAAAGCAAAAATTTATAAAACATAAAAAAACATTGACATGAGAATAAACAACATATAAAATAATGCATGTAGGGGCGTATTGCATACGCCCGAAAACAAATTTATTGCAAACATGTAGGGGTCGCACTTCTGGGCGACCCGAAAGAAAAAGAAAGAAGGAGAAATACAAATGAAAAACAAAAAACGGAATTACACTAATAGCATTAATAATAACAATAATTGTAATGCTAATATTAGTAGGTGTAACAGTAACAGTAGCAATTAATGGAGGACTATTCGACAAATCAAAAGAAGCTACTCGAAAAACATTAATAGAAAGAGAAAAAGAAGAACTAACATCGGCAATAGCAACAGCATACAACGTAGAAACAGGAAAAGTTGACAAGACGAAGCTAAAAGATGCATTAGGTACAGGCTGGAGCCTAGCAGAAGGAGATACAGCCCCATATACAGTAACAAGTCCAAAAGGAAATAAATTTACAGTATCAGCAGATGGAACAATAGAATATACTGGAAAAGGAGGAGATGACAATCCACCATCAGGAGACGACGTCCCTTCAACATATACAGAAACAATAGCAGACTTACCAGAAACAGTAGGAGTAATAAAATATAAAGACTTAGAAACAGTAGCAAATTTAGATATAAAAACAGCAGTAGATACAGGAAAAATAAAAGCAGTATTAAAAGAAGGAGAATATATAGCACCAATTCCAACAGAATTTGAAGTATCAACAGTAAGTGGAGAAAACACAATATCAGGAGGACTAGTAATAAAAGAAGGAGCAAATGAATATGTATTCATCCCATGTACGGAAGAAAACTATACAGAAGAAGACCTTGGCCCTTTAACAGGTACTGACGGTTCGAGTAAAAAAGAAAATGATTCACAAGAACTATTAAACTACTATTATGGCGAAAATTATTATAGCTATGCCAATGACTTTACTTATGCCCAAGATAAAACAGATATAGAAACAAGTATAAATAAATATAAAGGGTTTTACGTAGGAAGATATGAAACAACAATAAATAATGGAACAATAGGAAGCCAAAAAGGGGCAACAGTATTAACTGCAAATAAAACGCTAAAAGAAGGAACAAATCCAAAAAATAGTGAGCCATATTACTATAGATGGTATGGTTTATATAAAGCCCAAAAAGACTTATATGGAAATAATAGCAATGTATTTAGTTCAATGATAACAAGTAAAGAATGGAATACAATAATGACATTTACTGGATATGAAGGCGCAAAAAGAGCAACAAGCACATATACAACAGAGCCCGACCTATCAGGTTCAGCATATAAAGGAACAACAGATACTTATGATTTAACCAAAAATATATATGACTTAGCTGGAAATGTATGGGAATGGACACTAACGGCCAACAACACCTGCTACCGAGTTGTTCGTGGTGGCTATTGCTACAGCGACAGCTATTCTGCGTCCGGCACTAACAACTACCTTCCGGACGGCAGCAGCAGCAGCAACGGGTCTCGCCTCGCACTTTATATAAAGTAGCACTGAGCCCTGAATAGCGATAAAAGATAACGTGTATCAAAGCAGTGGCATGGTAGGTGTTTATGAGATAATAAAAATGTAGTTTTTTTCAAACTGGAAAAAAACTACATTTTTCTATTGACATTTACAGAAGTAACAGAAACATGGAATGACCCACTTAAATTGTATTAATAGATAGTAGGAATAAAAAAAATAGGAAGGCCTCAGGTCTTCCTGTTTTGTATTAAAAATGCATTTTTAAATGCTCTACATTTTTTTTGGAAAATTTTGTTGTAATATAAAAATCCATATGGTAGAATATATTTGTTAAAATAGAAATAAAAGGAAAGATATTTTTGAAGAAGAATATAAAAGATTATAATTTAGACGAATTAAAAAAAGAAATGATAGAATTAGGAGAAAAACCATTTAGAGCAGAACAAATTTTTAAATGGATATTTGTAGAAAATGTTACAAGCTTTGATGAAATGACTAATTTATCATTAGAATTAAGAGAAAAGTTAAAAGAAAATTTTGATTTACACATATTTAAAATAATACAAAAACAAGAATCAAAAGATGGTACAAAAAAATATTTATTTGACGTTTTAGATGGCAATGCAATAGAATCTGTACTTATGCAATACAAATATGGAAAAACAATATGTGTTTCATCTCAAATAGGATGCAAAATGGGATGTAAGTTCTGCGCTTCAACAGGAGTAAAATTTGTAAGAAACTTAACCTCAGGGGAAATAGTAGAACAACTTTTAGCAATAGAAAGAGATGAAAATATTAAAATATCAAACCTAGTATTTATGGGAATTGGAGAGCCATTAGACAATTACAATAATGTTATAAATGCCGTACATATATTAAACAATCCAAAAGGAATAAATATGGGAGCAAGGCATATTAGTATATCAACAAGCGGACTAGTTCCTAAAATATATGATTTAGCAGATGAAAATTTACAATGCACACTTTCAGTATCACTACATAGCCCAACAGACGAAAAAAGAAGTCAAATGATGCCAGTAAACAACACATACAACATAGAAGAATTAATGAAAGCATGTAGATATTATATAGAAAAAACAAATAAAAGAATATCTTTTGAATATGCACTTGCAAAAGAAAATAATGATAACATGCAAGACGCAAAAGATCTTGTAAAACTATTAAAAGGTATGCTTTGCCATGTGAATTTAATACCAATAAATAAAATAGAAAATGGCAAATATACAAAAAGCACAAATGAAAACATATTAAAATTTAGAGATTACTTAAACAAAAAAGGAATTGTCGCCACAGTTAGAAGAGAGCTGGGATCAGACATAGATGCAGCCTGTGGTCAACTTAGAAAAAAAGAGGTGGAAAGATGCGAGTCTACGCAAAAACAGATATAGGTAAAGCAAGAGAAATGAATCAAGATTTTTACTATGTTTCTCAGGTGAACGAGAATATGGCTTTATGTATTTTGGCAGATGGAATGGGCGGATATAAAGGCGGAGAAATAGCGAGTAGTTTAGCAACGAATTCATCAAAAGAATATATAGAGGAAAATTTTGATAAAATAGAACATTCGGATGAAGAAATTATGAATTTAATAAAGTCAGCAATGGATTATGCAAATAAAGCTGTTTACGAAAAAGCAAAAGCAAATGAAGAACTAGAACAAATGGGAACTACTCTTGAGATTTGTATAATATATAACAACAAAGCTTATATTGGTCACATAGGAGATAGCAGAATATATAGAATACGAAAAAATATAATTAGAAGAATAACAACAGATCATAGTTATGTAGAAAAATTAGTAAAAGATGGAACAATAACTAGAGAGGAAGCATTTTATCATCCAAAGAAAAATATGCTTATGAAAGCATTAGGATGTAATGAAAGCATAGAACCAGACATATTAGTAAAAGAGTTCTTAGAAAATGATATTATGCTTATGTGCTCAGATGGATTAACAAATATGCTAACAGAAGAGGCAATATATGACATAGTTCAAGAACAACCAGAAACAGCATGTGAAAATTTAGTAAAAAGAGCAAATGAAAATGGAGGATACGACAACATAAGTGTTATACTAATAAAAAACTAGTAATTTTGTATATTATATAGTTTTAGAAAGAGGGATTAAAATGAATTTAGAAGGGAAGTTACTTGGTAACAGATATGAAATAATAGAAAAAATAGGTAGCGGAGGAATGGCAACAGTATATAAAGCAAAATGTTTGGTACTAAAAAGATTTGTAGCAGTAAAAGTATTAAGAGATGAATTTACAACAGACGAAGAATTTATAAAAAGATTTAATGTAGAAGCACAAGCTGTTGCAAGTTTAACACATCCAAATATTGTTTCTGTATATGATGTAGGACATGAAGGTAATTTATATTATATAGTAATGGAACTTGTAAAAGGAAAAACATTAAAAGAAATAATAGTAGAAGATGGTGCATTAGGCTGGAAATGGTCTGTAAAAATAGCAATGCAAATAGCTTCTGCTTTAGAAACAGCACATAGAAATAATATTATACATAGAGATATAAAACCACACAACATAATTATAACAGAAGATGGAGTAGCAAAAGTAACAGACTTTGGAATAGCAAAAGCAGTTTCAAATTCAACAATTACTGCTTTTGGTACAACAATTGGTTCAGTACACTATTTTTCACCTGAACATGCAAGAGGTGGATTTACAGATGCAAGATCTGATTTATATTCACTAGGAGTAGTAATGTATGAGATGGTTACAGGAAGAGTACCTTTTGATAGTGATACACCTGTTTCTGTAGCATTAAAACATATGCAAGAAGAACCAATAGAACCAATAAAAATAAAACCAGACCTACCACAATGTGTAAATGATATTATTATGAAAGCAATGAGAAAAGATGCAAATGAAAGATATCAAACAGCAACAGAAATGATAAAAGATTTAGAACTAGCATTAAAACACCCAGAAGAGAAATTTGTTTCTGCACCTAATATAGGAGATTTTCCAACACAAAAAATATCATTAGATTATGCAGAAGAATTACAAAAACAAGAAAAAGGAAAAAAACCAGGAAAATTTGATAAGATAAAAAAATATTTTGAAGAACACCCAGCAGTAAAAGTAATAGCTATAATAGTTGCTTGTATTTTAGTATTTTCAATTGCAATGGGAGGAACATATTTGGCGTTATCATTAGGTAGAGCAAAAGAAGTGCAAATACCTAATTTACAAGGATTAACAAAAGAAGAAGCTGAACAAAAAGCAAAAGAATCAAAGTTAAAGATAGAAGTTAGTGAAGAAAAATATCATCTAGAAGTTCCAGAAGGACAAATAATAGAGCAAGATCCAAAGTATCAAGATAACTACAAAGTAAAAGAAGGAAGTACAATAAAAATTGTAATAAGCAAAGGACAAGAAATAGTAGAAATGCCTAAAGTAGTAGGTAAAACAAGAGACGAAGCAACTAAAATGTTAAAAGAAGCTGGATTAGAGGTAAAAGTAGAAGAAGAATTTAGCGATGATGTAGAAAAAAATTATATAATAAAACAAGAGAATGAAGAAGGAGAAAAAATTCCAGCAGGAACAACAGTTACAATCTATTCAAGCATGGGAATAGAACAGGTTCAGGTGCCAGATTTATCAGGAAAAACAGAAAGCGAAGCTAAAAGCGCAATAAACAGTGCTAAATTAAAATGGAAAAGTACAGATAAAACATCAGATTCTAGTAAGCCAAATGGAGTTGTAGTAAACCAATCAATATCTTCAGGAAGTATGGTTGACAAAAACACAGAAATAACAATAACAGTAAATGAATTTGATGAAATAAAAACAGGTACAATAAATGTTAATGTAAAATCACTATTAGGTGGAAAAGTTGAATATGAAGATGAAGAAAAAACTGTTGTAAAAAATGTAAGAGTGAAAATAATGGTAGGAAGTGATACTGTTTATGATGAAAAAGAATCACCAACATCAACTAATATTAAAGCAACAAAAACAGATAAAGGTTCAAAAGAAGTAACAGTGTATATTGACGATATATGGAAAGCAACAAAAACATTTAACTTTAACACACAATCATCAATAACAATAGAATAATATAACGACAATTTGGGCGCAATTTATGCGCCTGAAAATATGAATTTTATATGATAGGAGAATTAAAATGGTAGAAATATCAACATCTATACTAACAGTTGAAAAAGAAAAAGCAACAAAAACTTTTTATGATTTAGAAGTAGCAGGAACAGACTATTATCACATAGATATAATGGACGGAAAATTTGTAGAAAAAAATACAGAAGAATTAATGTATGAATATGCAAGCACAATAAAACAAATATCAAACTTACCATTAGATGTGCATCTTATGGTAGAAGATATTAAGCCACATATAGAAAAATACATTCCATTAGAGCCAAGTATTATTACATTTCATTATGAAGCATGTAAAAATAAAGAAGAGATATTAGAACATATAAATTGTTTAAAACAAAACAATATAAAACCTGCAATTTCAATAAAACCAAATACAGGTGTAGATGAAATAAAAGAATTTTTACCATTCCTACATATGGTTCTTATAATGACAGTAGAGCCTGGAAAAGGCGGACAAAAATTAATTCCAGAAACATTAATAAAAGTAAAAGAATTAAAAAAGTATATTGAAGATAATAATTTAGATACATATATAGAAGTAGACGGAGGAATAAATAAAAATACAATAAATGAAGCAAAACAAGCAGGAATAGACATAGCTGTTGCTGGTAGTGCCATAATATCAGCAGAAAACTTTAAAACTGCAATAGCAGAGCTAAAATAAAACAAAAGAGAGGATATAAAAATGCTTCAAGAAAAACAAAGAGAAAATACTATTAATACTGAAACATATAAAATAATAAAAAAGAAAAGTAAGCATCCAATAATAACAGGAATACTAAAAGCAATAATAATTATATTTTTATTGCTTTTAATTCTTGTACTTGTAGCAGGAGGATATGCGGCATATAAAGTATATAATATTGTAAAAGATGCACGATTAAGCAAAAATGATTTAACAATTAAATATGAGAATTCAGTAGTAAAAGATATGGAAAATAATACTATAGGAATTTTAAATGGCAATGAAAATAGAGAAAGCATAAGCATAAAAGAAATGCCAGAGTATTTGCCAGCAGCATTTGTAGCAATAGAAGACGAGAGATTTTATGAACACAAAGGGGTAGACGTAAAAAGAACATTAAGAGCAACATACACATACATAAAAAATAAGGGCAAATCGCCATTTGGAGGAAGTACAATAACTCAGCAGATGGTAAAAAACTTAACTCAAGAAAAAGAAGATACATGGCAAAGAAAAGTAAGAGAAATGGCAAGGGCATATTATGTTGAACAAGAAATGTCAAAAGAGCAAATTCTAGAATTATATTTAAACCTAATATTTTTAGGCGATACAGTATATGGTGTAGAAAAAGGCTCAAACTATTATTTTAGTAAAAGTGCAAAAGATTTAGACTTGGCAGAGTGTGCTTTCTTAGCAGGAATAAACCATTCACCTAATTCATATAATCCATTTGATAATAACAACGAAGAGGTTATGGATAATATAAAAAAGAGAACAAAAGTTGTTTTAAATAAAATGAAAGAATTAGGGAAAATAAAAACAGAAGAAGAATATCTACAAGCAGTAAAAGAAGTTGAAGCTGGATTAAATTTTAATAAAGGAGCATTCCCACAAACAGTATTTTCTTATCATACAGATGCAGCAATAAATCAGATAATTGCACAACTACAAAAAGAGCATGACTGGACATACAAACAAGCAAAATTATATTTATCTAGTGGAGGCTTTACAATATATACTACTCAAAATCCAAAAGTACAAACTATAATTGATGAAGAACTTAGCAAAGAAAAGTATAAGCAAACATCAAGGGACAAAAAAGGAAATCCACAACAATCACAAGCAGCAGTAGTATTAATTGATAATACAACTGGATATGTGTTAGGAATTTCAGGTGGAATTGGAGAAAAAACTACAGCATTTGGTTTTAATAGAGCAACAGATGCAGTAAGACAAACAGGTTCATCTATGAAGCCAATAGCAGTATTAGCACCTGCTATAGACCAAGGAATAATAACAGCAGCGACTGTTTTTGATGATAATCCAACATCTTTTAATAATGGAACATATAATCCAAAAAACTTTGTAAACAAATATATGGGATTAATTACAACAAGAAAAGCAATTGCAAATTCACAAAATATACCTATGGTAAAATCTATGTGTTTGTTAACACCAGAAAAATCAATAAAGTTTTTAAAAGAAATAGGGATAACAACAATTGATGATGAAAAGGATAATGTATTAGCATTGGCATTAGGAGGGCTAACATGGGGAGTTTCACCAGTACAAATGGCAGGAGCATATGCTACAATTGCGAATGGAGGAGTATATCAAGCACCAACATTTTATAGTAAAGTAGTAGATGAAAATGGCAATATAATACTAAAACCAGACCAACAACAAAAAAGAGTAATGTCAGAAGAAGCGGCATATGTAGTAAAAGAAATGTTAACAGAAGCAGTAAAAACTGGAACTTCAACAACTTGCACAGTAGAGGGAATGAGTGTAGCTGCAAAAACAGGAACAACAAACAATGATTATGATAGATGGTTTTGTGCATTTACTCCATATTATACATCGGCAGTTTGGTATGGATATGACGATAGTTGCACAATAACTGGATGGGCAACTAATCCATCAGGTCAAATATGGACATCTGTAATGAGGCAACTTCATGACGGATTAGAACCCAAAACCTTTGCAGAAACAAAACCAGAAAATGTAGTGGAAAGTGTAATATGCGAGAAATCTGGGTTCTTGGCAACATCAACATGCAAAAATTCTAGAACAACAAGAACAGAATATTTTGTAAAAGGTACAGAACCTATACAAACATGCCCATATCATTCAACAGCAAAAGTATGTATAGATAGTGGGTTATTAGCAACAGAAAAATGTACTAGAACAAAAAGGGTGTATGGTAGAGGAGAATACATAAATAAAAACAATTTATGGAAAACAAGATCTTCTTATGGTTCACCTAAAAATGTGCCATTACAAAGATGCACAATACATCAATAAAAATAGTAGGAGAATATAAATGGATATGATTAATACAATAGATGAAATTACATATGAATTAATGATTAAGATAATGAGTAGTGGAATGACTAACTTTATGCTTTTTATGTCACATTTAGGGTCAGCAATAACATTAATTGTATTAACAATAGCATTTATCTTATTACTAAAAAACAAAACAAATTCGAAATTTATTGCAATAAATTTAGTTTTAGTATTTGTTATAAATAGAATACTAAAACTAGTTATTGCAAGACCTAGGCCAGAAGTTTTGCAAATAGTACAAGAAAGTGGATATAGCTTCCCAAGTGGTCATAGTATGGTGGCAACTGGGTTTTATGGCTTTTTAATATACTTAATATACAAAGAAGTAAAAAACAAAAAAATAAAATACCCATTAATAGTATTTTTATCTATTTTAATATTATTAATAGGTATAAGTAGAATATACTTAGGAGCACATTATGCAACAGATGTAATAGGAGGATGGATAATAGGTGCTGTATATTTGGCTTTCTTTATTAAATATGGATATAAAAAGATAGTGAAAAAATCAAAGAAAACTTTTTAATTTTTCAACACTTTCCTCTTGAAACTTAACGAAGTCATTTAGTAGCTTATCAGTTTCCTTATCTAAATTTTTATTATGATTCAACAATTTTCTGCCTTCAATAATTCCCATATTTGTTCCCTGAATAAGAAGTTCTGCAATTTTTGAATTACTAGTATCTTTTAATGTATTCATTTGAATGCCATACCAAAGCATTGCTTTGCTTGTTATTTTATAATCATTAGGAGCTTCATTATAATTTTTAAAGGCATTATCTACTTTAGAAAGTATATTATTATACATACTATACTCATGTGTTAATGTATCTTTTAAATTTGGTTCTTCGACCTTATCAGAAACATAAGAAATAGCATCCATTCCCATTTTTACACCTTTGCATACTTCTTTTAAAACATCTAAATTTTCTTCCATAAAATCACCTCAAATGTTATTATTTACAAATTTATAAAAAATTCATGTTTCTTTTGATTTAAAAATAGTTTTTTTCCTGATAATTATTAATT
>OLXB01000589.1_pt1 | contig 17086 bp, 18 predicted proteins | sample 1673681 | NCBI WGS metagenome assembly OLXB01 (sample SAMEA103958121, study PRJEB25191) | human gut metagenome
ATATACATTGTTTTTATTTGTGTCAATATATAAAATAAAAAATAAGGGCACAATCATGTGCCCCTATTTTTATAAATTTTATTTATTTTTTAATGCTGCTTGTGCTGCTGCTAATCTTGCGATTGGAACTCTAAATGGTGAGCAAGATACATAGTTTAATCCTACTTTGTGGCAGAATTCTACGCTTGATGGCTCTCCACCATGTTCTCCACATATTCCAAGTTTGATGTTTGGTCTTGTTGCTCTTCCTTTTTCTGCTGCCATTTTAACTAATTTTCCAACACCATCTTGGTCTAATTTTGCGAATGGGTCTGATTCATAGATTTTTGCTTTGTAGTAAGAATCTAAGAATTTACCAGCATCATCTCTTGAGAATCCAAATGTCATTTGTGTTAAGTCATTTGTTCCGAAAGAGAAGAATTCAGCTTCTTCAGCAATTTCATCAGCTGTTAATGCAGCTCTTGGTATTTCAATCATTGTACCAATATGGTATTCAATGTCTGAACCTTTTTCTGCTTTAACTTTTTCAGCTGTTTCTACAACTATATCTTTAACGAATTTTAATTCTTTCTTTTCTCCAACTAATGGAATCATTATTTCTGGAACTATATCGTATCCGTCTTCTTCTTTAACTTCGATTGCAGCTTCCATTAATGCTCTTGTTTGCATTCTAGCGATTTCTGGATATGTTACTGCTAAACGGCATCCTCTGTGTCCCATCATTGGGTTGAATTCATGTAATTCAGCACATTTTTCTTTTAAGTGTTCTACTGTAACACCCATATCTTTAGCTAATGCTATGATATCTTCTTCAGCTGTTGGTAAGAATTCATGTAGAGGTGGATCTAAATAACGAACTGTCATTGGTAATCCTTTTAATTCTTTGTACATAGCTTTGAAGTCACCTTTTTGGAATGGTATTAATTCATTTAAAGCTGCTTCTCTTGCTTCTACTGTTTCTGATAATATCATTTTTCTTATTTTTGGAATTCTGTCTTCTTCGAAGAACATATGCTCTGTTCTACAAAGTCCTATTCCTTCTGCTCCTAAATTAACAGCATTTTTTGTATCTCTTGGATTGTCAGCATTTGTTCTAACTTTTAATGTTCTAAATTCATCTGCCCATCCCATTATTCTTCCAAAGTTTCCACTAACACTAGCTTCAACTGTTTTTATATCTCCTTTGTAGATTTTTCCTGTTGTTCCATCTAATGAAATGAAATCTCCTTTATGGAATGTATATCCACCAAGTTCAAATTCTTCTGCTTCTTCATTCATTTTGATATCTCCACATCCAGATACACAACATGTTCCCATACCACGAGCAACAACTGCAGCATGTGATGTCATACCACCACGAACTGTTAATATACCTTGTGCAGCTACCATACCTTCAATATCTTCTGGTGTTGTTTCAAGACGAACTAGTACAACTCTTTCACCTTTTCCACCTTTTCCTAATTCTTTAGCTTCTTCAGCTGTAAATACTACTTTACCAGCTGCTGCACCTGGTGATGCAGGTAATGCTTCTCCAATTACTTCTCCTTCTTTTAAGCTGTCTTTGTCAAATGTTGGGTGTAGTAATTGATCTAATGATTTAGCTTCTATTCTTAAAACTGCTTCTTCTTTTGTTATCATTCCTTCGTCAACTAAGTCACAAGCAATTTGAATAGCTGCTGGTGCTGTTCTTTTTCCATTTCTTGTTTGTAAGAAATATAATTTTCCTTCTTGGATTGTGAATTCCATGTCTTGCATGTCTCTGTAATGATTTTCTAGTTTGTTTGCTATTTCCATGAATTCTTTATAGCATTCTGGTAAATCTTCTGCAAGTTTTGTGATAGGTTGTGGTGTTCTAACACCTGCAACAACGTCTTCACCTTGTGCATTGATTAAGTATTCACCATATATTCCTTTTTCACCTGTTGATGGGTTACGTGTAAATGCAACACCTGTTCCAGATGTTTCTCCCATATTACCAAATACCATAGCTTGTACGTTTACAGCTGTTCCCCAGTCACCTGGTATATCATTCATTCTTCTGTAAACTATAGCTCTTGGGTTGTCCCAACTTCTAAATACGGCTTTAACTGCTCCCATTAATTGTTCTGTTGGATCTTGTGGGAATTCTTCACCGTTCATAGCGTTTTTGTAAACTTCTTTAAATCTTTTTACTAATTCTTTTAAATCATCAACTGTTAATTCTGTATCGTAATGAACTCCTTTTGCTTCTTTAACTTCGTCAATTATTTTTTCGAAGAAAGATTTTGGAACTTCCATAACAACGTCTGAATACATTTGAATAAATCTTCTATATGAATCATATGCAAATCTTGGATTTCCCGTTTTTGCAGCGAATCCTTCAACTGCTACATCATTTAAACCTAAGTTTAATATTGTATCCATCATACCTGGCATTGATGCTCTAGCACCACTTCTTACTGATACTAATAATGGATCATTGTTGTCTCCAAATTTTTTACCTTGCATTTCTTCTAATTTTTTTAATGCTGCAAAAATTTGCTCTTGAATTTCTTCATTAATTTTTTTACCATCGTTGTAGTATTCTGTACATGCTTCTGTTGTAACTGTAAATCCTTGTGGAATTGGTAAACCTAAGTTTGTCATTTCTGCTAAGTTAGCACCTTTACCACCTAATAATTCACGCATATCTGCATTTCCTTCTTTAAAAAGGTATACGTACTTTTTGCTCATAAATTAAAACCCTCTTTCTTTTATATTTTTTTCAAAGTTCTGTATCATTATATATCATGCTTTTTTAAAATGCAATTGTTTTTGTAATATTTTTGTAATGTTTTTGAAATGTTATTGCTTTTGCAAAAAGAATGCCCTGCCAAACTAATGACAGGGCTGTAGGTCTTACTGTGAAGTTTTTCTATAGGAAATAAAAATTTTGTCACTTGATTCTCTCGTTCCGAGAATTTTGTAACCATTATCCCTCATGTATGCCTTAAAATGAGAGATTTTTATTGCTCCTACATTTTTTGGAATTCTGATGATTTTTACACCATCATACATATCCAAAATATTGACTTCACTGAAATTTCTCCAATACTCTTGTACTGGATCTTGCAAGTTCCGGTGCAAGTCCCCCAAAAAAATATCTTCTCTGCTGTTTCCCATTCTGCTTTCCTCCTAATAAATTTTTATGGGTCCCTACTAAATAGCAATAAAGCTACATTTATATTATACTATTTTTTTATTATATGGTCAAATATTTATAGTTTTATATTGATTGTTACATAAAAATATTTTACCACTCCATCAACATTATAAGAAAATTTATATTTTATAGTACCACTTGAAAGATTACTATTTGCTTCTAAATCAAATAAAATACTAAATACTCCTGTTTCATTTGTTAAAACAGTTGGTGTTTGTTCAGTTCTTATAGAATGTTTTGTAGTATTCTGTAAAAGTGTTGCCGTTCCATTTGTTATTGTAACTGGATAATTATTTATAAATGTCATGCTTAATTTTACAGTTCTTTTAGTTACATTCCAGCTTCTTCTATTACAATTTGCAATTGCTTCTATTTTTTCATCCCCATTATTGACAGAAGAACTTTTTATTGTTAATGCATGAAGGTTTTCATGATCATCAGCATTATCAAAAACGAAATATTGGTTATCCACTTTATTTACTGTAATAGAATCTAATTTTGGTTCCTTATACTTTGTATTTGCAGTTCCTTTTATATAAAGTGTATCTGACCACAAAGCATAACCCGTGCTTATAAAGATTAGTATTGCAATAACTGCAATACCAATCAATAACACACTATTCTTTTTATGTCTCCTTTTGTATTTTGCCATACTTATAAATTTCTCCTATTTTACTTTTAATATAAATTTATATATTACGCTATTAGTTATAACAAAGAACTCCGATTCTTCTTTTTGGTTCGAATTCCAGTATAATATTGGCTTATACAATTCTTCTGATAATTTTATTAATTCTCCAAAGTCATTAACTTCAATAACTTCTTTTCCGTTTAAGTCTACATTTCTGCTTAACTTTACAATCTTATCTTCACAAGATTTTAATATTCTATTTAATTCTAATTTGTAATTATTTCTAACTGTATTTAGATTTGTTGTATTTACTGAGATGTACCTTAACCATACTAATGCAGCAATTATTAATATTGTATTTACAGTTATAACAATTGTATTATTTTTGTTATTTGTTGTTGTTTTATATAATGTGTCTCCTGTTTCGTCTGTTAATTTTCCTGTTATCTCTGTTGTTTGTTCTCCCAATTCTATATCTATATTTGATACATAATTATCATTTATTTGTGTATCATTTATTTTGCCATCTATATTAACTCTCAATTGAACATTAAGGTTAGCTGTAATTGCCATTCCTAATGTTTTCTCAAAATTATAAATTTCATCGTTATATTCATTTACATCTATCGGAATGTTTTCCTTTATATTTATTGTGTTATTTGACTTTTTGTTTTCTGTTTCTTCTAATAAAACATACTCTTTTTCCCATACTTTTTGTGGTGTTCCGTTTTTAGAATAAGCTCCATTTAGTACTCCAACAATAGAATATGAGTATGTTAATTCTGTGTATTTTGAAGCATCATATGAAAAGTCGAACTTCATATTTATTTTATCTATTAGATTTGTTACATATGTTTTACCCATTGGTAATGTTTTTTGGTCCATAAATTTGTTGTCTTTTAAATCTACATCGTATGTTGTATTTAATTTATTGGTATATGTTAAAATAATTTCTTTTTTATCATATGTATCTTTTTTTACGGTTTTATTAAAAATGATAGCAGAACAGAAAGCTATTATACTAATAGCTAAAACTATGTAAAAAGTTCTTATTGATTTTCTTAGTTTCTGCTTTCTTTTTCTCATTAGTAATTGTCTTCTCCCCTTCTTATAAACCTAATTCATTTTGTGTTTTTACACCAGTTATCCAGATAGCTGGATATCCTAAATATCTTATTTTAAATAAGCATTTGCCTATAAGCTGATCTTCTGTTACTAAATTTTTATCTCTACTGTCATTGCTATCTCCTTTTGTTGCAAAATAGTATCTACCGTTTTCTTGTTTTATTTCTACTATTCTATGTACTACTGTAAAGTCAGGCATTTTATATTCAATTATGTCCCCAACTTCTACATCGTTTGGTCCACATTTTTTTATTATTGCTACATCTCCAATATTTATTTGAGGAGACATACTTCCTGTTGCTATTGCTATTGGTTTTACCGGAAAAATTCCTAATGCAAACCATATAGCAAGTATTACTATTATTACCAAAATTATAACTGATTTTGGTTCAGAGTCACTTGCACCTTCTTTTGATTTAAAATAGTCTTTTTTTCTTTTTATATATCTTATATATAGTAACAATATTATTGGTGTTGCTATATCTATTATTGCTATCATAAACCAAGTCATATTGGGCAATATTGGTGATAGCCACAAAACTAAATATATAAGCAAGTCATAACATACTGCAGCTATATAATTCTTGCAATATGCTAAATATGTAAATAATATATTTTTAGATAATGCTGGTAGAAGAACTGATGCTACTTGTTTAAAAATGTAATAAATGTTCATATCAGTTATATTCAATGTTTTCACTTCTAAAAATGTCATTATAATTATTAAGGCTATTCCAACTTTTTTCTTTTGTTTTTCATATGTGTTGTTTATTATTAAATATCTTACATATTCTCTTGTTAAAATTACAGACCCCGTTACCCAAAAGTTAATAATTAAACCTTTTAATGTGGTAGAATTTGGGTTTTTACCAAATGACACAAATAATCCAGAAATCAAATATACTATTATATATCCTAATACAGCTATTAATGTATAATCTACTATTTCTTTTTTTAGTTTTGCTATTGCATATGTTTTTTTTATATATAGCTTTAAACTTACACATAGTAAAATCCAAAATAATGGATTTATTATTATAGAATATATGCTTCCCATTTTTATAAAAAATATTTGAGATAAAGCATAATATAAAATTAAAATTCCAAATATTAAAATTGTTTCTATTTTTGTTTGTTTCATTTGGTCATCCTTCATACTAATTGGTTTTAACACACTCTAAGGGTAATTTTAGTTTTGATAAATCACCCTTAGATTATATGTTACTATGCATTATTTGCATCTGAATGTGCTGGTGTTCCTGTAAATTCTGTTGTTTCTTGTACGTAGTCTAATTTAGCAGTAAAATTTAATGATTTTTCTTTGGTCAACTCTGATGTTGTAGCCCATTTTACAGAGAAAGTAATTGTACATGTTCCACCTGGTTGCACTACTTCGTTTTCTACTAATCCGTCTGGAAATGTAACTTTTATATCAGTATCATCAATTCCTGTAAATGTTAATCCATTTAATTTTGCTGGAACTGTACCTGCATTTTTTGCAACTACTGTTACATTTGTTCCTGCACCTGGATAAGCTAAATCTTTTACAACTACAGTAACTGTGTTTTTGTCAGTTGATATTGCTGCAGATGATCCTGCTGTATCAATACCTTTAGCAGTGGCTGTATCAATTGTTGCCGATGTAAATTCCATATTAAATGTACCTTTTGCATTTGCTGTACCTGTAATGTTTAATGTATCACTAAATGCAGCATATCCTACTGCCAACGCTAATAATAACACCACCAATACTACGATTACATAATTTCTTTTTTTGCTTTTCATCTTTTGAAACCCTCCTTATTTTTTATTGATACTGTGATTATAGCACTTTTTTATTACAGGTGCGTTACAGAAAGAAGTCTTTTTTTGTTTTTTTGTAATATTTTTTTTATTTTTTTGTCACATACTTTTTTATTCACTTATGTTATAATATATTTAGTTATATATTTGGTTAATAGGGGGAATATAATTGGAAACAATCACAAAAGATGGAATTTTAAATTCAAATGAATTATACTTATTGCAAAATTTTGAAGCTAATTTAGTAGCTCTTAATTTAAAAATAGCAGAACAAGAGAATAAAAAAAATGAAGTAACATGCCTTTTCGATACTTTATCAAAAACAGATTCTGTTTCTAAGATAAATTCTAAAAAGGATTATTCTAAAGAAATAGATAAAATCTCAGAAAAATTTGCGGGCAATATAGAAAAGTTAGATTCTTTAAAATCTTTATTAATTGATATTAATAGTGATTTTGCCTCACTATCAAAAAAAGATTTTTCTTCTGATGAAAATGTAAAAATATTAAAAGAAAAAATAAACAATTATTTTTCTACATATGAAGAAATAAAAAAGGATATTTCACTAGCAGACATAGAAGTTGATACTTTTGTTAAGGAAATTAATTACTCAGACAATTCAAAATCCGAAGAAATTTCTGAAGAAATTTCTGAAGAAATTTCTGAAGGAAATATTCAGAATAACAATACATTAATAATATCAGAAAAAGATAACAAAGTATTTCTTCCATATACAGTTTCTGAGATTCAATCTTATATGGAAAAATATCCAAAAGAATACAAATCTTTAGAATATGTAATAAATAAAGAATTTATTTTGCCTTTAGATTATTATACAAAGCATCCTAGTTTAGCAAGGTTTAGAGAAGCTTATTCTTTAATAAGAGATAGAGAAGCAAAATCAGTTTTTGATGCTTTAAAATATGCTCTTAATGTTATGTTTAAATATGACTTAAACCCAGCCATTATTTCTGCTTGCAAAACAGAAGAAGCTCTTAATTTTTATATTGAATGTTTAGAGAACAAAGATTTATCTAAATTTAATTTGTTCAAAATAGAATTTAAGTTAAACCCATTAAAAGCAGCAAAATTTGAAAATGAATTTTAATTATTCAATAAAATGGAGTAGACCCATTTTATTGAATAAAAAAACGGATTTCTTTAAATCCGTTTTTTTATTTATTATTGATTCATTTGTTTTGCAACTTCTTCTGCAAAATTTTCTTCTCTTTTTTGAAGTCCTTCACCTTTTTCAAATCTTACAAATCTTGTTATTTCTGCATTATTATTATCTAGTAATTTTTGAACTTTTATATCTGGTTCTTTAACAAATGGTTGCTCTAATAAGCAAATTTCTCCATAAAATTTCCCGATTCTTCCTTGAACCATTTTTTCTGCTATTTCAGCTGGTTTTCCTTCATTCATAGCTTGTGCTTTTAAAATTTCCATTTCATGTGCTACTACTTCTTGTGGAACTTCTTCTCTATTTAAATATTCAGGTTTTGCTGCCGCAATTTGCATACATACATCTTTTGCAACTTCTTCTGTTCCTTTTGGACAGTCTACTAAAACACCTATTTTTCCATCTCCATGGACATAGCTCTCTACTAATCCTGTGCTTTCAAACCTTGTAAATCTTCTAACTGACATATTTTCTCCTATTGTTGCTATTTTATCTGTTAATATGTCTTTTATTGTCATTGAAGAATCATCTATTGATTTTTCTGCTAACAAGCTTTCTACATCTGCTGGATTTGTAACAGCTATTTGTTTTGCTGTATCAGCAACAAATTTTCTAAATTCTTCATTTTTTGCAACGAAGTCTGTTTCTGCATTAACTTCTAATACTACACCAACTTTTTTGTCGTCTGTTACATAGCAATATACTAATCCTTCTGCTGCTATTCTATCAGATTTTTTAGCTGCTTTTGTTATTCCTCTTTCTCTTAATAATTCAGCTGCTTTTTCCATATCTCCATCTGTTTCTGTTAAAACTTTTTTGCAGTCCATCATACCTGCACCTGTTTTTTCTCTTAACTCTTTTACTTGTTGTGCTGTTATCATATGGCTTTCCTCCTTTAAAATTATAAATTCAAACTCTATTATTGTAGGGGTCGCCCCTTTAGGTACGTCCCCTACATGTCTTTGAGTTGTTTGTTCGTTTTAATTAATTATTCTTCTACTGTTTCTGTTTCTTCTGCTACAACTTCTTCAATACTTGTTGGTTCTTCTGTTGCTATTTCTTCTTGTTCGTTATCTAATGCTTCTCCTTGTCTTCCTTCTATAATTGCATTTGCCATAACGTCTGTAATTAATTTTACAGCTCTTATTGCATCATCATTTCCAGGAATTGGATAATCAACGTCTTCTGGATTACAGTTTGTATCTACTAAACCTACAATTGGAATATTTAATTTTTTAGCTTCTAATACTGCAATTCTTTCATTTTTAGGATCTACTACAAACATAGCTCCTGGCATTTCTTTCATTTCTCTAATTCCGCCTAGGTTTTTTTCTAGCTTTTCTTTTTCATTCTTTAATGCTGCAACTTCTTTTTTGGGTAAAACATCAAATGTTCCATCGTTTTCCATTTCTTCTAGTTTGTTTAATCTTTCAATTCTTTTTCTAATTGTTTTGAAGTTTGTAAGCATTCCACCTAACCATCTTTGGTCAACATAGAACATATTGCTTTTTATTGCTGCATCTTTAACACATTCTTGTGCCTGTTTTTTTGTTCCTACAAAAAGGATTGTTTTTCCTTCTTCTGCAACGTCCTTTATAAATTTGTAAGCCTCGTCAATTTTTTTTGATGTCTTTTGTAAGTCAATAATATGGATACCATTTCTAGCTTGATAAATATATTCAGCCATTTTAGGATCCCATCTTTTTGTTTGGTGTCCAAAATGTACACCTGCTTCTAGTAATTGTTTCATTGCAACTACTGCCATTTGTATCTCCTCCTTATTTGTTTTTCCTCCACATAGTTTTTTACATTTAAGAACACTTCTTTCAAGCACAATCTTAAACTATAACTATATGTGCGTATTTTTCAACTTGTATATTATACCAAACTTTTATCTGTTTTGTCAATAGAAAAAAGGGGACAAATTTCCCCTTTTTTAATTATGCAGTTTCACTTTTATTTGCTTCTATTGGCTTTTTCTTTATTTTTATCCTTTTTGAAGTTTTATTCTCGTTTATAACTAGCTTTGGTCCATCTTTTCCTTCTACTGTGTCTTTTGTTATTATGCATTTTTCTATTTTTGGATTTGATGGGATATCAAACATAATATCTCTCATTATATCTTCTATTATAGAGCGAAGTCCTCTTGCACCAGTGTTTCTTTCTATTGCCTTTTCTACTATTGAATTTAATGCTTCTGGTTCAAATTCTAATTCTACCCCATCTAACTCTAATAGTTTTTTATACTGTTTTGTTAATGCATTTTTTGGCTCTGTTACTATATTTATTAAAGCTTCTTTGTCTAGTTCTTTAAGAGTTGCAATAATCGGAAGTCTTCCTACAAATTCTGGAATCAAACCAAATTTTAATAAATCTTGTGGCAGTAATTCCTCAAAGATTTTATATTTTTCTATTTCTTTTTTGCTTTCTATTTGAGCACCAAAGCCCATTCCTTTTTTTCCTACTCTGTCTTTTATAATTTTTTCTAATCCCTCAAAAGCGCCTCCACATATAAATAGTATATTAGTTGTATCTATTTGTAAAAATTCTTGATGAGGATGTTTTCTTCCACCTTGTGGTGGTACAGATGCAACTGTTCCCTCTACTATTTTTAATAATGCTTGCTGAACTCCTTCTCCACTAACATCTCTTGTTATTGATGGATTTTCTGATTTTCTTGTTATTTTATCTATTTCGTCTATATAAATAATTCCTTTTTCTGCTTTTTTTATATCATATTCTGCTGATTGTATTAACTTTAATAAAATATTTTCTACATCTTCTCCAACATATCCTGCTTCTGTAAGTGTTGTAGCATCTGCTATTGCAAATGGAACATTTAATATTCTTGCAAGAGTTTGTGCTAAAAGTGTTTTTCCACATCCTGTTGGTCCTAGTAAAAGTATATTACTTTTTTGTATTTCTACATCATCAATAATCTCATCACAGGCTATTCTTTTATAATGATTATATACAGCTACTGATAATGTTTTTTTTGCGTCATCCTGTCCTATTACATATTCATCTAAAATTTTTTTTATTTCTGCAGGTGTTGGTATGTCTTCTGACTTTAAATCCTCATATCCTGTTTTTTCATCATAGTTTTCGTCTTCTATTATATTATTGCATATTGCAATACATTCATCACAAATATATGCATTAGGCCCGAGCAACAATTCTTTTTACCATTTCTTGTGGTTTACCACAAAATGAACATTTTACACTTTTCGTAATGTTTTTATTTGACATTCTTACCTCCTAGCATCTATGATTTCATCTATTAGACCATATTCTAAAGCTTCTTGTGCCGTCATGTAGTGATCTCTTTCTGTATCTTTTTCTATTTGTTCTAAGCTTTGACCTGTTTTTTCACTTAACAATTTATTTAATTTTTCTCTTGTTTTTACCATATGATCTGCATGTATTTTTATTTCTGTTGTTTGACCTGCTAATCCTCCAGAAATTAATGGTTGATGTATTAATATTTCTGAATTTGGAGTTGCAAATCTTCTACCTTTTGCTCCACATGTTAAAAGTACAGATCCCATACTTGCTGCTAATCCTACGCATATTGTAGACACTGGGCATTTAATATAATTCATTGTATCTACTATTGCCATTCCATCTGTTATAGATCCTCCTGGGCTATTTATATAAAATGATATTTCTTTATCTGGATCTTCCGATTCTAAAAATAACATTTGTGCTATTACTAAACTTGCCGTTGTAGGATTTACGTCCTCACTTAAAAATATTATTCTATCTTTCAATAATCTTGAAAATATATCGTAAGATCTCTCTCCTCTTCCCGTTTGTTCAATTACATAAGGCACTAAACTGTTTTTTTCCATAATAAATCCTCCTTGGTTTTATTGTTTTTATTATAAGTAACTTTGACTTTTCTAAAAAATAGTTTGATATAATTTTTTCATTAAATGTTAAAAGTAAAAAGGTAATAACTATTTATATTATTCTACAACAAGCTATTACCCCCTTTTATTATATCATCAATTATTTTATTTTTGCATTTTCTACTAAGAAGTCTATTGTTTTTTCTGTTTTTAAGCTGTCTCCAACATATTTTACTAGCTCTGGATTGTCTTTAACTTCTTCTTCTTTTCTTCCGTAGTTTTCTGCCATTTCTTTTATTTTAGCTGATATTTCTTCTTCTTTAACTTCTATACCTGCATCTTTTCCAACTGCTTCTAATACTAATCTAGATTTTACAGCTGTCTCTGCTTGTTCTTTATATTCTGCTCTAAATTCTTCCATTGTTTTATTCATCATTTTTAAATATTGATCTATATTCATTCCTTGGTAGCTAAGTCTTGTGTTTATATCTTGAACCATATGATCTGTTTCTGTTTCTATCATTCCTGATGGAATTTCTACTTTTGCTTCTGCACATACTGCTTTTATAACTTCATCTTCTGTTTCATATTTTGCTTTTGACTTGTTTTGTTCTTCTTGTTTTTCTTTTATGCTATTTTTTAATTCTTCTATTGTATCAAATTCACTAATATCTTTTGCTAATTCATCATTTATTTCTGGCATTTCTTTTTTCTTTATTTCATGTAGTTTTACTTTAAATGTTGCATCTTTTCCAGCTAAATTTGCTGAAAAATATTCTTCTGGGAATTTTACTTTTATTTCTTTTTCTTCTTCTGGTTTCATTCCAATTATTTGGTCTTCAAATCCTGGTATAAAAGTATTACTTCCTATTGTTAATTCATGATTTTCTGCTTTTCCACCATCAAAAGCAACTCCATCTACAAACCCTTCAAAATCAATTACTGTTATATCTCCAGATTCAACTGGTCTGTCTTCTACTGAAACTAATCTTGCATTTTTTTCTGCCATATGCATTAATTCATGATTAACATCTTCGTCAGATACATTATACTCAATTTTTTTTACTTGTATACCTTTATATTTTCCTAATGTTACTTCTGGCTTTGTTTGAACAACTGCTGTAAATATTAAATCTTTTCCTTTTTCAATTTGTTTTATTTCTACTTCTGGTTTGCTTACTGCTTCTATATTGTTCTCTTTTAATCCTTCTTCAAAAGCTTCTCCTGCTACTTCATTAAAAGCATCTTCATAGAATATTTGTGCTCCATAAGTTTTTTCTACTATTTGATATGGTGCTTTGCCTTTTCTAAATCCTGGTATATTAAAATATTTAGAATTTTTGTTAAATACAGTTTTTATTGCTCCATCAAATTTTTCTGCTTCTACTGTAAATTCTAATTTTACTTCATTATTATTTTCTGTTTTTTCTACTTTTACGTTCATTTTTATCTTCCTTCCGTTTTTTTATTAACTTTTGTATTATATCACATTTTTTATTTTTTGCAACCCCTATTGCTTAATAAAACTCACTTTTTCGTTGAATTTTACATAAAATTGTGGTATAATTTAGGTAGTGCTTTTTAGCATATATACTTAAGGAGGTTCAAATCAATGAAAAAAACACCAGAATTTTTACCAGAAGCCCGGAACCCATTAACATTTCTAGATCCTTTAATCGATCCTGAATGTTACATTGGTAAAGTAGTTAGTTGTTCAGTAAGAAGTTATGACTATTCCGCAAATGAAATGGAAGTCTTTATTGGAAATTCATTTCATGGAATCATTCCTTTAAGTGAACTGAGTATTTATGATTTAGGAGATGCGGATTATAAATCTCTTGCTCCCTTTTTCGCAGGCTCTCGTTTACTTACAGCTGAAATAATTGGCTATTTTAGTGACACCAAGCGTTTTTTACTTTCCAGAAAGAAGAATATGGAAAATGCTTTATTGTATTTTTCAAGCCTTGAAGGTTCTTCCAAAGTAATTTACGCTCGGAAAACAGGAGCAACACAGTCGCATGCCTTTGTTGATATTGGAGCAGGAATATATGGTGCAATATCATCTAAAGAAATTTCTTCCTCATATGTTAACCCTTCAGATTATTTCAACAAAATTGACTATATTCCTGTACATATTTTATATCAAAATGTATATGGGAAGTTTATAGTTAGTTATCGCTCAACTATCCCTTATCAAAATTTCGAAGTAGGCGACATCGTATCTGGCAGAGTTGTTGGTCCAGTAAAAGATTTAAGTGGATTATTTATTGAATTGAATCCAAATCAAGCTGGAATTCTAAATGCTGATTTTGGACTCCACATTGCACATTGTGATGATGATGATAGAGAATGGTTTGTTGTTTTAAATGAAAACAACAATTTTCCTCCTCGTATAATACGCAAAAATGAAACATATCTGTTTTCAATACGCGCAATAAAAGACGATCCATCTCAGTTCAAGCTTAGCTTTGTGCAGTAAGAAAAAAATGTATGAGAGCAATCTCATACATTTTTTCTTTTATATTTTTTGCAATTTAAATTCAACTTGATCACAACTTGCTAATTTAAAATCTATTCCGTCTATTTTCCCTTGTTTTGCTTCTTTTCCAGCTTCTCCGTGCAAATGTCCATATATACAAGTTTTCACATTGTACTTTTTCATGGTAGCTATAAAATTCATTTCACTTTCTTTGTAATTGTTGAATGGCGGATAATGCATACACACTATAATTTCTTTGTCTTCTCCGTATTTTTCTATTCCGTCTTTTATTGATAGTTCTAATCTTATATTTTCTCTTTTTAATATTTTTTTATCTTGTGTATTATCATCATCTTGCCATCCTCTTGTTCCCACTATTATCTTGTCTTCAAATAAATAACTATTATTATATATAAAATCTATGTTTTCAAATTCATTTTCTTTAAGATATTCTCTCATTTTTTTTAATGTAGTCCACCAATAGTCATGATTTCCTTTTAGCAGTAGCTTTTTTCCTGGCAGGTTGTGCAAATATTCAAAATCTTGGTATGTATCTTGTAAATACATAGCCCATGAAAAGTCACCTGGCAATAATACTAAATCATCATTTTTTACTTTTTTTAGCCAGTCTGTTTTTATTTTTTCTGTATGATTTTCCCAATTTACGCCAAATATATCCATTGGTTTGTTGTTTCCAAAAGATAAATGCAAATCTGATATTGCGTATATTGCCATTTTTTCCTCCTTTATTATCTAAATTACAATTTTAAATTTGGTACTGCATTTAATGTAAAATCTGATAAATTACCTGCTAAATAATTGTAATATCCTGCAGAAGCTATCATTGCTGCATTGTCTGTACATAATTTTAATTCTGGATAATATATTTTTATATTTTGCTCTTTTTCTAATTTTGCAAATTCATTTCTTATATATGAATTTGCAGATACTCCACCAGCTAGTGCCAATTTAATTGGATAATTTTGTTGGCGATCAGGATTGTCCACCCATACAGTATTTTTAATATAATTTATAGATTTTTTTGTATTCTCTATTAGTATTTCTGTAACTGTTTTTTCAAAACTTGCGCATAAATCCGCTTTATTTATATTAGGATCCTTATGGTTCAAATTTATAACTGCTGTTTTTATTCCACTAAAGCTAAAATCCATATTATCAAAATGTGTTTTTGGTAATTCTATATTTGCTTTTCCTTGTTTTGCAAGATTATCTACTTTTGGTCCACCTGGATAACCGAAGGCCTACAACTCTTGCCACTTTATCAAAAGCCTCACCTATTGCATCATCTCTTGTTTTTCCTAAAACTTCAAATGTACAATAATCCTTTACATGCACAATTTGTGTATTTCCTCCAGACATCATTAAACACAAAAATGGTGGTTTTAACTCCTTATAAGTTATATAGTTTGCTGCAATATGTCCTTCTATGTGATTTACACCTACTAATGGCTTGTTATTTGCAAATGCTAATCCTTTTGCATAAGAAACTCCTACCAATAAAGCTCCCACTAGTCCTGGTCCATATGTGCATGCTATAACATCTATATCATTCATTGTGCAACTTGCTTCTTTTAAAGCTTGTTTTGTTATTTGATTAATAACTTCTGTGTGACATCTTGAAGCAATTTCTGGCACTACGCCACCATAAATTGTATGTATGTCTATTTGTGAATTTATTACATTAGAAAGAACTTCCCTACCATTTTTTACAACTGATACGGAAGTTTCGTCACAACTTGATTCAATTCCTAAAGTTAATATATCTTTCATTTTTTCATTTCCTTAATTATATGTTTTTTATTTTATAATAAAGTGCGAGGTGTAAATTATACTCTTATATTAATGATAACAGTCTAAATAGTTTTTCTACAACCCATCTAATTCCAGCATACACTGCTGTAAATGCTGGTTGTAATATCACACTTGATAATCCTGTAATCCAAATTAATAAAAATACTACATAAAATATTTGTTGATTATTATAAAACCATTCTTTACCTTTTGCTGGCAAAAAGTGCATTAATACTTTTGATCCATCAAGTGGTGGTAATGGTATTAAGTTAAACACTCCTAATCCTATATTAATACTTATTGTATACAGTATTATATAGTTTATTATGTTTTGCCACACAATAGGAAGTCCTGCTAAGGCACTTGTTGCAGCAAATAAAGTGTAGTATATAATCATAAATACAAATGCTAATATAAAGTTCATTATAGGACCTGCTGCTGCAACTATTGCTTCTGCCTTTGATAATGAATATTTACCATTAAAATTTCTTGGATCTATTTCTACTGGTTTACCCCATCCAAATCCTGCAACGATTAAAAGTATAATTCCTACTGGATCCATGTGACTAAACGGATTTAAGCTAAGTCTTCCTTGTCTTTTAGGAGTATCATCTCCTAATTTAACTGCCATCAATGCATGTGCAAATTCATGAAATGTAATTGCTATTAATACTCCTGGTACAGTTAATAGCAGATTTAAAACTCCTGCTGTTCCACTACTTACTAACCATAAAACTAGCATCACAACTAGGACTATTATAATTGTTCTTTTATCAAATGCAAAATTAAACATATTCTCCTCTTTCCTTTTTACCATATCTCTTGGCAAATTAATGCCTTCTAGTTTTATCTATCTCAAAATACTTCTATTATCTTTATAATATTTACTCCATATATATTTAAATATCTTTCTTTAAAAGCTAATCCCATTACATTACTATTTGGTCCTGTTGGAGGATAACTATTTCCATTATGATATATCGGAATAAAAAAGATTATCAAAATAAAAATTAAATAAATA
>OLXB01000607.1_pt1 | contig 16610 bp, 14 predicted proteins | sample 1673681 | NCBI WGS metagenome assembly OLXB01 (sample SAMEA103958121, study PRJEB25191) | human gut metagenome
AAAAAATCACTATGGATTTTTTACTCAAGTGTCCAACTTGATTTTACAATCAACCATACTTCGTTTTTTGTTACCCCTTTGTATCAGGCCACGTCAACAATCTATGTTCTCAGTCGCAGGGACTCCGCCATCAATATGTCGGATCTGCAGATCGGTACCGCACTGACCAGTGATTATATTAAAGTATTCAAGATGTGGGAGGTGCATGAGGAAGTCATCTCCAACCTAGATCTGCCTTATACCTATGGACAGATGCGAAGCATGCTTTCCGTTGTCAATGAAAATGATACCCGCATGCTGGATATCACCATTACCTCACCATCCCCTTCAGAAGCTGCAGCCATCGCAAACGAATATGCGAAGGTTGCCAGCCAGTATATCGCCGATACCATGGCTACGGATAAGCCCAATATTATGTCGATAGCGCTTGTTCCCGCGAATCCCGTAAGCCCCAATAAAACGAAAAATATCATGATGGGAATTATACTTGGACTCTTGTTGGGTACGGGCATTGTTGTTTTGCGCATGATTACGAACGACACCTATAAAACAGCCGAAGATATCCGTAGATATACCGGCTTGGTCACTCTGGCTGTCGTACCCATTGAAAATGAGAACGACGGCAGAAAGAACAGTAAAAAGAAAAACGGAAGGGCGGCAAAAAGAAAAGCATGAATAAGCTTACTATTAAACATTTTCCGCCCCTTGAATATGCCTGCAGTGAGGCGGTTAATACGCTGTGCACTAATATATCCTTTGCAGGCGAAAATGTGAAGAAAATTATGCTTACCAGCTGCCATGTATCGGAAGGTAAAACGTTTCTCGCTATGAATATTATGCGTACGCTGGCAAGGCTTGGAAAAACCGTGGTGCTGGTAGATGCAGATTTGCGTCGCAGCATGATCGCGGCAAAGTACTCCTTGCAATTTGAGCGGGAGAATCCTGTCGGCTTGGCTCATTTTCTCGCTGGTATGGTTCATGAAAATGAAATTATATATGAAACCAATATTCTGGGAGCTTATATGATCCCGGTGGGAAGAGAAGTATCGAACTCGCTTCCTTTGTTGGTTTCTCCACATTTTGACGAGCTGCTGAGCAGCCTTGCCAAACAGGTGGATTATGTGATTGTAGACGCACCGCCGCTGGGGGCGATTATCGATGCGGCAGAAATTGCCAAGTCCTGCGATGGTTCCTTGATCGTGATAAGCTATGATGCGGTTCGTCGTCAGGAACTGATTAATGTGAAAGAACAATTAGAGCAGTCAGGCTGTCCTATTCTGGGCACGGTGCTGAACATGGTTAAATTTGATAATTATCTCAGCAAAAAATACTATTATAAATCTTATTATTCTTACGGTTATGATGCATATGATGCGCCGCAGGCACAGCAGCGCCGCGGAGAAAACAAAGCTTCCAGAACGAAGGATAGAAAATGAGATTCTCGGATATTCATTCTCATTTTGTCTATGGCATGGATGATGGTGCACAGACGCTGGAAAATATGGAAGCTATGCTGGATGCTGCGGCGGCGGATGGCGTGAGCAGATTAATAGCGACGCCGCATATGACGCCTGGTGTACATCAGTTTAATGAGGAACGGCTTTGGCGGCATCTATCTGAGGCACGTGCATATTGCCAAATCCATGGCTATGCTTTAGCGCTTTATTCAGGTGCGGAAATCCTGTATACGCCTGCGATGGAGCATTATATGAGCAGCCACCGGTTGCCGACCTTAGCGGACTCTCAATGTGTTTTGATAGAGTTCTCTCCAACTATTCCTTATGCTGAAATAGTTACGGCGGTAGAACTGTTGGAGCGGAATGGATATACTCCTATTCTCGCGCATGTAGAGCGCTATCAGGCACTTAGAGGCATGAATATTTACAACCTGAAGGAACAAAGCTCCGCGCTTTATCAGGTAAACTGCAATACGGTTATCGAAAGCGATGGTTTGCTTAAAGATTTGCATGTGCGTAGATGGCTTCGAGACGAGCTGATAGATTACGTTGCAAGCGATAGCCATAATTGTCGCACACGTAGAACCCATATGAGAAAAGCATATACGATTTTAGTTAAACGTTATGGTAAGCAGTATGCTGACCGTCTCGTTGGAATGATTTAAATATATTTTTTATATTTCATCTTTTTTATTTTCTTTTTTGAGGCGTTCTTTATAAGCACGATGCAATAGATGAAAATAGAAAGAGTGATACCATATGACAAAGATGCGTAATTCCATCAAAATGCGAGGAATGAATCTTTTGCATTTTGTGCTTCTTACCGGAACGATGATTGGCGCATGGTTCCTTTGGTGTGCGCCGCTGTTGGATGCACGCAATGCACAAACAGTTAGCCTCGCGGTTTGTACCTGTTATGTGGTGTGCTCTATTTTTTTACTCAGAACCTATAACGCCTATAAGATTGGCATCTTTCGTGCTGGTGAAGTCTTTTATGCGCAGGCGTTAGCCAACCTGTTCAGCAACGGCATTACCTATGTGTTTGCATGTCTGATTCAGTTGCGCCTGCTTCCTGTCTGGCCGGTGCTTGCCGTTTTTTGTGTGCAGACGTTTGTCTGCGCTGTCTGGTGCTTGGCAGCAAACAAGCTGTATTTTAAGCTGCACCCGCCAATGAAGACACTGATCATCTACCAAAGTGAAAGCGATCTGGAGAAACTTTATGAGATCGTTCATTTTGAAAACCGTTTTGATGTACAAAAGAAGCTGAAAATGCCTGCGATGCTCTATGACATTCTGCAAGCGATGAACGGCTATCAGGCGGTCATTGTTTCCGGCGTGGAGGCTACGCTGCGAAATGGTATTGTCAAAGAATGCATTAATAAGGATATTAACTGCTATTTCATTCCCCATACAGGCGACGTGATCATTGCGGGCGCGAAGCACCTGCAATCCTTCAGCGTACCGATTATGAGTGCAAAGCGCGCTACGCTGCGGCCGGAATACGCCTTTGCCAAGCGTGCATTGGATATACTGCTGGCTATGATCGGCTTAATCCTAGCCAGTCCGTTTATGCTGATTACAGCGGTTGCGATTAAGGCCTACGATCATGGGCCGGTGCTCTATAAGCAGATTCGTCTCACCAAAGACGGAAAGTGCTTTAAAATTTTGAAGTTTCGCTCCATGCGGGTAGACGCAGAAAAGGACGGCGTAGCCCGTCTTGCGGCTGATCATGACGATCGTATTACTCCCGTTGGTCGCATTATTCGTGCTATTCGCTTTGACGAGCTTCCTCAAATCATCAATATCCTGATGGGTGATATGAGCATCGTTGGCCCTCGACCAGAACGTCCAGAGATTGCTGCGCAGTATGAACAGGAAATGCCTGCTTTTAACTTGCGTCTTCAAGTGAAGGCTGGCCTTACTGGCACGGCTCAGGTCTATGGACGTTATAATACCGAACCGAGAGACAAGCTTAAGATGGATCTCATGTACATTAATAACATGTCTCTTGTGGAAGACCTAAAGCTTATTTTTGCTACTGTCAAAATCCTGTTCATGAAAGAGAGTACAGAAGGCGTACAGCAGGGGCAGGTTACCGCAGAAAAGGTTGAAAAGACAGCATGAATTCTCTTCTTGCCTGAAAGCACCGAGGGCGTCGCGGTAGGCGCTACGACTGCCATGGACTATGAAAATCCGGCAGATAGCACAGAAAACGATGTTGAAACGGTCACTAAATAGGACAAATTGAACAAAAATGGCGCAGCTCGGAGACGCCGCTGAAATGTTTGCCTTCGATAGTGCAAGAAAAGAATACATTCCCTCAAGGTAGTAAATGTACATGTTACATCAGAGTGCCCTTGATAGCACCGGAATAGAACAGGGTAGTTTTTACGAAGGAAATAGTTTCAGACATAAATAGGTGTTGCCAGGGTGGTGCGGATGGCGAGCTGACGGAGGGAATGGTCGGAGGGTGCCAGAAGGGCCAAGAAACCGATGTCATGAAAATGCCTGTTCTTATCGGAGAGTATCGACGGCGATAGTTCCAGACAGGAACAGGGCGGACAACGGTGCTGGTTCAGAGGCTGAGGCGTGTGTGGATGCCTCAAAACCGGTGTCATGAAAAGACCTGTTCTTATTGGAGAGTATCAAGGGCAATAGATGGCGGCAACCCGGTTCTCAGTTTTAAGACCGCAGTAACTGGGTTCTGAGCTGTGGTCAAGATGGCGGTAATGGGAATCTCACACCGCAGTTAAGACCGCAGTAACTGGGATCTGAGTTGTGGGCGAGATTGTGATTATTACAGTCTCGGCTGAAGATTCAGGGAACCGTGTGAAAAAGAGGGAGCTGATCAGGGTGATCAGGAAAAAGAGAGAGTAGAAATTAGCTGCTCCATGGCGAGATATATGGCCATAGAGCATTTCATCGTGTTTTGGGGGATTTGATGTGGGTTCAGAAATGATTGTGACGAGGTATCGAAATCCAGAAAAGCATCTAGGATTACGCCTTGCTCTCGTCACCGATCTCCATAATTGCCCATGGGATGAGTTGATATCTCTGCTTCGAGATGAAAAACCTGATGCCATACTCTGCGCCGGAGATATTCTGGAACGACATGATGAGACAATTTCACCGGTAAGGCCAAAAGACATTGAGAAATGGGTCAATTCAATAGGAAAAAGACATCTGACCGATTACTTGATGTGGGTACTTGATCGCCTCACTGAGCACAATGGTAGGCAAGGTGCGGAAGAGGACATTGCGATAGAGTTTCTAAAGGAGATTCCGGATATCGCTCCTACTTTCTATTCTGTGGGAAACCATGAGTGGTATTTCCTGCCCGCCGATTACGAGACCTTTTCTGAACACGGCATTTCGCTCCTTGATAATGCTGATTGTTTAGCAGAGGTGAAAAGCGTGAAGTTGCGTATCGGCGGACTGTCAACCAGGTATGACATGTCTTGGCTGAAAAAGTTTAGCTCAATGGATGGCTACAAAATCCTTATGTGTCATCATCCCGACTACTACCGGAAGGCCATTAAAGGAACTACCCTTGATACTTTTGATTTGGTTGTCTCCGGCCATTATCACGGCGGTCAGTGGAGGATTAAGGATAGGGCTGTATACGTTCCAAGAACTGGACTATTTGTAAAGGACGCAGTGGGTCAGTTCGGGAAACACATTATTAGCGCTGGCGTGGCTAACACGACGAGATTTCCACGGTACGGCAATCCGTGTGAGCTTGTAATGATAGAGATTTAAACCGGAGTGCCGGTGTGAAAAGAGGAACTGGATTTGAAGAAGTATGCAATCATCACCATGGATGTGGAGGACTGGTACCATACCTATTTCCCTGAAATGGATGTTGACAGAAGTCAGAGCCTGCTTGACGGACTCGACGTAGCCTTAGACATCATGGATAAGAAGAACATAAAGGGCTCCTTTTTTGTCGTAGGCGAAATCGCAGACATGCTTGCCGAGAAGATTAAGGCTATGGACGCTAACGGTCATGACATTGCCTGCCATAATTGGGTACATCTCAGGCCGGTGACCATGACACTGGAAGAGTATAAGGAACAGCTGCTGAGGGCAAAAGAAAAGCTGGAATCCATTCTTGGACATACAGTTGCCGGTTATAGAGCGCCGTCATTCGGTATTGATGATGAGCATTATGAGGCGATGATTGACTGTGGCTTCAAGTATGACAGTTCAAAACTGAAGCCACAGAAGAGTGCCAAGTATGGTGTGCTGAACTTGAATGGATTTAAAGAAATCTTCCCCTGCATATACCGCCGTGGTGATTTTACTGAGTTTGAGGTTTCCACACAGAAGATTGGAGATATGAATATGCTCCTGGGCGGCGGGTATATCCGCATGTTGCCGTGGCCCTTCATGAAGTGGATGACAAACAAATATCTGAAAACCGGACAGCCTTATGTAATGTATATCCATCCAATCGACTTGTCACCCAAGCCAATGCCAAAGGTTGAAGGCGTAAGCTTCGATAGGTATTTGAGAACGCATATTGGGCGCGGTGACATGGTGAGGCGCTTCAAAGCTGTAATCGAGATGCTGGAGAAGAACGGATACGAATTCGTAACCTTCGAGCAACTGAGGAATATGGAAGCACTGTGAGGTAATCACTTGTGAAAGAGTTTGAAGGAAAGAAGATACTTCTTCTGGACGGGCTGACCAGCCAGTGCCTGGAATATTGTAAGGCTTTCAATGCGCTAGGTTGTGATACTACTGTCCTTTGTGATGATAAGTTTGATACAGCTTATGCGTCCAGACACCCCAAACATAAAATCCTGGGTATATCTAATGTCCGAGATTTGAAGGAAACTGAGGAATGGATTCTTAAGCTCGTTAGAACAGGTGACTATGATGTTGTTATCCCGTTCACTGAGTATTCTGCGACGATCCTGTCGCATCATAAAGCAGAGCTTTCATCATTTGCTCATTTAATAGTGAATGACATAGATGTTTTTGACTATGCACAGGATAAGAACAATGTTATGAAGGTCTGCATGGAAAACGACATTCCATGCCCGAAGACAATTTATGATGCAAAGACGGTGGAGGATGTTCTAAACTCAGGCATTCAGTTCCCTATCATCTTGAAGCCTCGACACGGGTTCGGCTCACATGGTTTTCACAGGATTGAAAGTGAAGCAGCATTAAGGGAATGCGTCGAAGAGTTTACAATCTCGTTGCCAGAAATGGTAATACAAGAATATTTGCCAAAGACAAGCCTGAATGTTGCCGAGAACATCTTCGTTGATAGTCATGGGGTAATTAGAAGCTCATTTACCTACGCTAGTTATCGCTTCTATCCAATAGAAGGTGGGTCTGGCGTGCTGAATGTAACAATAGATAGACCTGATATACACGAAATTGCTAGTAGAGTAGTACGTTTGATGAATCTGTCTGGTCCGATTGGTATTGATATGATTATCGATTCCAGAGATGACACTCCTAAAGTCCTTGAGGTTAATCTTAGGGCAATTGCCTGCGCTAAGGTGGGCTTTCTTGCAGGTGTGGATCAAGCAAAGCAAATTCTGGAGGACTTGTATTGCGATAGTGTTTTGTCTCAGATGGATTATAAAACAGATATTCGAGTGAGGCGCTCACAAATTGACTGGATGTGGTTCCTGAAGTCGCCAGATAGGTTTAAAACAAAGCCGTCATGGTTCAACAGGAAGAATACAACTGATCAACTCTTTTCTTGGTCAGATCCGGGTCCTTGGTTTGCTTTCTGGATCTATGGCTTTAGAAAGTATCTAAAGGAGCGAAGGACACGTTAGATTTGGCTAATGTACTATAAAAGCGGCGGGTTAGTGAGATTAATAAAATCTGGAGGAATATTGATGGCTGAACCAGTGCATGTACTCAATGCTGTAGGAAACATGGGTATGGGCGGAATGGAAACGTTGATTATGAATATATATCGGAATATCGATAGAGAGAAAGTTCAATTCGATTTTCTTATTCATACATCAAGGGAAGGCGAGTATGCCGATGAAATAAAGAAGATGGGTGGGCGCATATTCCACATGCCAGTTCTTCAAGAAAAACCTCATATATACTACTGGAGATACTTTGCATATAAGAACGCTCTAAAAAAACTCTTCAAAGAACATCCAGAAATATCCATTGTTCATGGGCACATGACTAATACTGCTTCAATTTACATGCCGATAGCCATGAAGTATGGCAATGTGAGGACTTGTATTGCGCACAGTCATCAATCCGAAGCTACGCCTGGTTTACAAGGAAAAGTTACAAACTTTCTTCAAAGAAATCTATCTACGATCGCAACTGATTGTTTTGCTTGTTCAGAAGTGGCTGCCCAGTGGATTTATCCGAAAGAAATGATAAGGAGCAACAAAGTTACCATTATCCGTAATGGCGTTGAAACCAAACGGTTTCATTATAATCAAGAAATTAGGCGAGTCACACGAGACAAACTTGGTATTCAAAATAAGCTAGTGATTGGAAATGTTGCACGTTTCAAGAAACAGAAGAACCATGCTTTTTTGATTGATATATTTAGAGAGATACAAAAAATGCACCCAGATTCTGTGCTTGTACTTGTAGGCATTGGAGAACTTCTTGAACCAATAAGAGACCGGGTACGTTCATATGGACTAGAGGATTCGGTACTGTTTCTGGGGGGAAGAAGTGATGTCCCTGACTTGATGAATGCGTTTGATGTATTTCTTCTCCCTTCTCTATTTGAAGGTCTTCCCCTTGTTGGCATTGAAGCACAATGTGCAGGCCTGCCTCTTATTACGTCTACAGCTGTGAGCGAAGAGACAAATGTTACTGGAAACGTAAAGTTCTTGAGCCTCGAAATGCCTCCTGAAAAGTGGGCAGAAGAAGTAATTGAAACTTGTCAAAAGCACATTAGAGAAGATTTGGTCGATGCAGTAAAAGAGAAGGGCTATGATATTCAAACAACAGCTGATTGGCTACAGAATTTTTATATTCAGAAGGCCATGAAAAAGTAAGAGCAAATGGCTCCGTTGTGAAAGTTTAGTCGGTGTGGTGATGGTGAAATAATGAATGGAATAGGAAAACTACTCACACTTTTATTGGGTTTTCTGGCAATCGTTTTGTTTGCAGTAGGAATAGCAACGCAGGATATTGGGGCGTTAGCATTAGCTACATTTTGTGCTTGGGGAATGGCCTTGTTTGGCGCGATAAGTAGTAGGAAAAAAAATATTATATACATATTTTTCCTGATAACCTTTTTCATTTTTTTGCTTTCTAGAGTTATGATCCGTTGGTTTAGGACTGGAGAAATATATCATCCTTTTTCAGTCGAAACAATGGTGATGGTTTATAGCTGTCTAACCGTTTCTCTCTTTGGCCTTGCCATTGGAAATGCAACAGCCGGCACGAAATTTGGATTTGGAAAGAAGTACCAAGAAAAGTATATCAATGATGAAGATGGATATCGAGGAAGAGAAGATAATATCAACCTTCCTGTAATTAGACAGTTATCTGGAATTATTACCCTCATATGTGGGTTTGCAACCTTTATAGTTGTAGTTGAGAGAATAACATTTTGGCGCATATCAGGTTATGGGGGGGATCTTCGTACTTCGTTTAGTTCAACACTTCCGGATATTGTCCTTAGGTTTTCCTATGTGTATGTGATGATGTTTTGTATATATCTTGCATCACTACCGGAAAGAAAAAGGTGTATGCCGATTATTATCCAATATCTTGTAGTCAGTGCGCTGAAGATGTTTTATGGATCACGCGCGGATTTCATTGTTGGATTGATGTTTCTTTTCGTCTATTTCCTAATCCGAGATAGACTAAATGATGAGCAAGGAATAGAAGACAAGAAGTGGCTTGGCCGAGAACTATTATTATTAACAGTAATATCTATTCCATTATTGGTCATCCTTATGGTTTTTGTAGGAAGTTACCGAACACACCAAAGCTTTGAGTTTTCAAGCTTTTTTGAAACCTTGGGCGACTTCTTTGAGTCACAAGGGACAAGTATTAATGTAATTGGTTATACAGACGTATATAAAGATCAGTTTACCCAACCTAAGTTTCTTTATTTGTTTGATAGAACCTACGAGTTCCTCACTACAAACCCCATTGCCAGTGTAGTTACTGGGCGACATGCATACCGCGCAAATACCATTGAAAGAGCACAGTATGGTACCTCCCTTGGAATGACTTTGTACTATCACATCAATCAGGTATCATATCTTGCCGGTAATGGATGCGGCTCATCATATGTTGCCGAGGGATGGCTGGGATATGGTTATTTTGGCTTGTTTATCATAAACATAGTACTGGCAAGAGTTATCTCAAGATTAAACGAATTCAGATTTAAGCGTTTTGTACCATCGGTTGTGTGGCTAATCTTTCTTCAGTCCCTATTCTTTATGCCACGAAACAACTTTGATTCGTTTGTGGATGACATTGCAAGTATTACCAATATCTTTGCTATCTTTGCGCTTTGGGTTCTATACAAGCTCATTCAGAGTAAGAGAGCAAGGTAATAAAACGGAGGAATGGCTAGCACATGACGCAAAAGAAGAAGGTACTCCTTCTAACAAATAAATTTCCCTACGGAATCGTTGAAACCTTTATTGAGGCAGAGCTGGAAGCGGTGCCCGAGGATATTGATCTGACGATCATTCCAACACAACCTCATGCTTCCTCCGATCAAGGACGGCATGTTCCGAAAACGGTAAAGGTCGATAACGTTCTTAACAGCCGTCCTAAATACGAGTATCCACTGAAAGCGTTCCAGATGATGTTTTCAAGAGCATATAGAAATGAAGTAAAGGAACGAAAGCAGAAGGGAACGGTGACGCTTGCTGACCGTATTCATCTGATAGGGTATTTTGGCCGTGCGAAGCAAATTGCGGATGTGATTGAAGATAAATATAGCAATGACGATATTATCCTCTATTCATATTGGGCGACGGAGGCATCGTATGCTGAGAAACTTATAAAGTTGAAAAAAGGTTACAAAAGCGTTACGAGAGCTCACAGGACAGATGTCTACGATGGCCATTGTTTTTACGGTACTGTCCCTGGCCAACGCAGTGCGATAGCAGGAATAGATAAGGTTTATGTTTGCAGCAGAGATGGGCGTGATTACCTCCGGGCAAAGTACTCCGAGTGTAAGGATAAAATCACCTATTCGTATCTTGGAACGAAAGACTATGGCTACAAGCAGGGTGATAATCGGGCGGAGGAGTTTGTAATCGCATCCTGCTCCCGACTCGTTCCCGTAAAGCGAGTTCATCTTCTTGCGGAGACGCTAAAATCGATTACTGATAAGAAGATCCACTGGATTCATATCGGCGACGGAGCCGAGAGGGATAAAGTTGAAGGGATAGTTAAAGCGCTGCCAGACAATATCCGAGTTACCTTCACTGGCAACATGTCTCAAGGCGACGTAATGGCGTATTACCGAACTCACGATGTGAACCTGTTTATCAACGTGAGCGAATCGGAAGGGCTGCCTGTTTCCATTATGGAGGTTGTCTCGTTTGGCATTCCTGTGGTTGCAACGGATGTGGGAGGCACGGGAGAAATAGTTGACAAGAGTATCGGAGATCTGATTAAAAAGGACTTTTCAGTAGAAGACCTTGTTGTGCTAATCAAGAAGTATATAGATATGGATGCAGCGGCATATAGGCAGATGCGAGACACAACAAGACACTTTTGGGAAGAGAACTATTCTGCTTCCAATAACTACAGGAAATTTTATCACGAGATCGCGGAATAGCGTAGTGAACACAATACATGGTCGAAATCGGGGATTGCAATGAAGAAGCTGTTGTACGTCTCGTTCGAAAACTCAGAAAATCGGGCGAGCGGTGTAAACAAGAAAATAAACGGTCAGATGAACGCGTTCGAGGAAGAGGGCTTTTCAGTTGACCTTATTGCTCACTATCAGAGCGACATCGCTTTCTATCATGGGGATTCCAAAGCTCGGGTGATAGAGTCAAAGATCCCATGGCGTATTGCCCTTTGCGGATGGGCTGCTAAACATGCATCTGCATACAGCGTCGCATATATTCGTTTTCAGTTCTTCTGCCCTTTTGTACTTAACATGGTTAGGTCTTTCCACAGAGCTGGCGTGAAGACCATCATGGAGATTCCGACTTATCCATATGTCCCTGAATTGAAAAAACAGGGTAAGAAGGGCGTTCCCAAAAGAATAATAGACGGCAGCTTCCGAAATCTGTGTGCACGATATATTGACCGATTTGCAGCCCCGCTTTATGGCGACCCTATTATGGGTAAGACATGTATCGAGATTAGAAACGGGATCGAGGTCGATGAGATACCGGCAAGAAAGATAAAAGAGACCGACGGGAAGATACATCTTCTTGCTGTGGCGATGATGGCACCGTGGCATGGCTATGATCGGATGATAGAAGGTCTCCATCAGTATTATGCCAATGGTGGAACAAGGAATATTGTCCTCCATCTGGTAGGTCAGGGTGCGGCCTCTGCGGGATACCATGAGCTGGTTGAAAAGTATGGACTTAAAGATCGTGTGATTGAACATGGAAAGATGCACGGTGAAGACCTAGACGCAATGTATGATACTGCAGATATAGGTGTTGGCTCCCTCGGCATCCACAGAACAGAAGTGAAGAAGACCAACACTTTGAAAATTATGGAATATATGGCAAAAGGCATTCCTGTCATTTGTGAACACAGTGAATGCGGAATTCCTATGGACAACCCGTATCGCATGACAATTCCGGATGACGACAGCCCTATTAATGTAGAGCAGGTTCTTGCTTTCTATGATGCTGTATATGGTGATCGGAATGCAAGTCAGGTTATAAATGAAATTCGGGAAGAGTGCCGAAAAAACTGCAACGTAAAAGTTGGACTGAAAGAAGTCCTTGCTTTTATGAAACAGTAATTGGAGAAGAATGAATGAATCAGGATTTAAAAGTCAGACTGCGTAATACGATAGCTGTTGCGTTTCCAAAGCTTTGGTATCGTATCCTCCGTTCGAAAACCTATCGCACTTATTTGGTGGTCAATGACCTTACGATCTACCCACAGCTTTCCCTTCCCTATGATCCGGCATCGACTTACGTGACGATGTTCAACATGCCGCCAAAGCATTATGAGAAGATCAATGCAAAGAGAACGCTAGATGATAACGGAGTGCCGCTTTATCAAGACAAGTACTACAACCTTGTTCAGGTTTCACAGTATGGCTTGACAGAGTTCGGTTACTACAAGAATACGGGTAAAGAAGAACACCTGGAGCATGCGCGGAAAGCCTGCGAGTGGTTGATGAATAATCAGGAGCCGGACACGGGGTACTGGATATATCACTTTGATTTCTATCATAGGGCGACTGACTACACCCTGAAAGACTGGGCGTGCGCTATGGGTCAGGGGCAGGCCGCATCCCTCCTTACCAGAATGTGGCGGGTTAACCACGATGATCGGTATTTGGATATAGCACTGAATGCTTTTAAAATGTTTGACGTGCCGGTATCTGAGGGCGGACTGATGGCAATGTTTGACGGCCACATGGTCTACGAGGAATACCCAACGATCCCTGCGAGCTTTACCTTAAACGGCATGATCTTTGCTACTTTCGGACTCTATGATTACCTGCAAGTGCGGAAAGAAGAGAGAGTTCAAAAGCTGTATGAAGAAGCTGTTAAAACGATTGAGTATATGCTGCCGCTTTATGATGATGATATTTCCAGTAACTACGATATAGCACACCTGACAGCCCGGAAGATTCCGAAAGTAAAGGGTGATAAGTACCATTTGATTCACATCGCATTGCTTCAGAATCTTGAGTCAATTGCACCTAAGCCCACTTTCGAATATTACATCCGAAAATGGGCAAAGATGTCAGGCTTTACAATAAAGTAACTGTTCGAGCAGAACATAAGGACTGAAGAAAATGAAAGTAGTTTTCCCTATATATCATGAAATGCAGTTCCAATCCAGACCGCAGGAGTGCATCGCGGCTCTGAAGCTGATGGGCGTGAATGAGATTGTCATGGTCACAATTGCTCCGTGGGAGTTCTCTCCGGAAGGCGTGAGGATTGTTCTTGCAAAGCACGATGACGCGCTTAGGTACATCCATTTTTACAATAAGGCGATTGAAACCATCAAATCTGAAAAGCCTGACATGGTCTTTCTCCACGATGATTTCACGGCTCCGGTGCTGCGATGGCTGATCAAGCATCACTACAAAGGCAAGATTCTTTTCGATGAGAGTGAGCTTTACATCGACGAAAAGAAAAAGATCAGAAATCCAAAAGACATCGGTTTTCGCTTCCTTCCCTATTGTGAAGAGAAGTACCTGAAGAAAGTGGATGCTCTACTGGCGGCCAACAGGGAACGCGCTGAGATTATGGTCAAGATCTATGACCTTCCCACGATGCCGATTATTTTGGAGAACATGAGGCGGCTCATGGTTGAACCGGATGTGGATGCCTGTGGAAAAAAATATGGCGGTTTGTTCCGGAAGGGGGCACTTACCGTCCTTTATGGTGGCGGTGTAAAAGCAAACCGAAGGACAATTGAGCTAGCAAAGGCTGTAAAAGCCCTGGGCAGCGATTTCAATCTGATCATTACCGGAGGCGGCGATGCTTCTGAGATTGAGAAGCTGAAAGAGCTAATGGCTGATACTGACAACATCCATTATGTGGGGCAGACACCGCGGGCAGAGTGGAAGTACTTGATCACGAAGTCAGACATCTGTGTATCCATCTATGCGCAGGATACGCCGAATAACAAGTATTGCGCTTCTGGTCGTTTCTACGAGGGAATTCTTGAGGGAATTCCGGCTCTGGCTACAACGAATCCTCCATTGCTTCATGCCTGTGAAGAACATGGATTTGGAGTGGCGACGGAGGATTTGAAGGCTGGACTGACTCAACTAAGAGACAATTATGCAGTCTACAGGGCAAACGCAGAGAAGTTTGCAGTGGAATGCAAGTACGAGGAGCGTATTCCCCGTCTGGCACAACAGATTACAGCAAGGCTCAATGGGGAAGGCTGAGTAGGAGCACAATGAGTAATGAGAAGAGTTTTCTAAAACACTTTGCAATTATCGGTGGAGGGACCTTCCTAAACTTGCTGTTTGGGTTGTTCACTACACCGTTGATTACCCGCATCGTTGATCCTGAAGAATATGGGCAGCATTCCGTGTTTCTCTTGTATGCAAACCTCGCGCTGCTGATTCTTCTTCTTGGTATGGATCAAGGATTGGGAAGATATTATTACCTCAAGACAGACAAGGAGTATAAAAGAGCACTGCTGTTTCGATGTGTTCAATACCCGTTTATAACAACCATTATCGTTGCGGTTCTCGTAATGGCTGCCTCCTTTACAGGGTTAATCCATTTTGAGTTTAATCCAGTTATTATGGCATTGCTCTGCGGCTATACATTCTTTGAGGTTCTATTCAGATTCGGCCTTAATGTAAACCGGCTTGAGTATAACTCAAAGATGTATTCTGCATTAAATATCGCTCTTAAGGCAGCTTACGTCGGGCTGGCGTTGCCATTGCTGCTGATTTTCAAGGGTAATGACTTGTTGATGCTCTGTATTGCATCTACGGGTTCTGCATTTGCGGTGCTGGTGATTAGTATTCTTTCACAAAAAGAGATGTGGAACATCAAGGCAAATAATGACGCGGCTTGCGATGTGGACCGAATTGAGCTTATAAAATACTCCTTCCCTTTTATTGTAACGATGGGAGTTACATATTTGTTCCAGGCCTTGGACAGACTTTCTATTAAGCACTTTTGTACATATGCGGATGTCGGTGTATACGCATCAACAATGTCATTAGTGAATATCTTTGCCATAATCCAAACCACGTTCAACACTCTTTGGGGCCCGATGGCAATGGAGCATTATATCAAAGATTCTGACGATAGGGAGTTTTATCAAAAAGGGAACCAGATTATCACAGTTATTATGTTCTTTCTTGGTGTGTCACTAATTCTTTGTAAAGATGTGTTTGCGTTATTGCTTGGAGAGAAGTACAGAGAAGCAGCATATATATTGCCTTTCCTGATCTTCCATCCGATCATGTACACGATATCAGAAACAACAGGAACTGGCATCAACTTCATGAAGAAGAGTAAGATGACGATCCTGGTTGCGGGAGCTTCCTGTCTTGCAAATTTTATCGGTAACACCATACTTGTCCCACGTATCGGACCTCAGGGCGCAGCGATCTCTACTGGTCTTTCCTACATTCTGTTTTTTGCCTTGAGAACTCTGATTTCAAATCATTACTTCTATGTGGACTTTAAACTGAAGAAGTTCACCGTACTGACGATCATAGTTTGCGCCTATGCATTCTATAACACTTTCGTAAAGTTCAACTGGCTGTCGATTGTTGGTTATGTGGTTTGTGTGTTAGTTATTGTGCTCCTATATAAGGACACGGTTATCTGGGGAATGAAATACCTACTTGGTTTAGTTAATCAATTCTTTCATAAGAGCTGAAGGGGATAGACTATGGATATTCTTGGTAGAATTGCAAATTCTTTGTATAGTCGAATGCTTTCATATAAAAGTTGGTATTATAGCCGAAGAGTAAATAATTCAGGGGGCGTGCTATATGGCAACTGCACGGTTGTACATCCTGAAAATATTTGGATAGGTAGCAACTCATACGTCAATGGTGGATATATTTGTGCTTCCAAAAATGCAAAGATAGTAATTGGTAATGATTGTTTGATTTCGTTTAATGTTCATCTGAGAACAGATATGCACAACTATATAAACAAGGCAGATTTGATACGAGAACAAGGGTTTGCTGAGAAGGATATCACTATTGGGAATGATGTTTGGATTGGCTTTGGTGCGCAAATCATGGCTGGCGTTACTATTGCAGATGGATGTGTAATCGGAGCAGGAGCAGTAGTCACGAAAGATACGGAGCCATATGGTGTTTATGTTGGAGTGCCCGCACAACTGAAGAAATACCGGGAGTAAAAGAAGACGTTACAGAAATCATACTCAACTTAAAGAAGCTTGCTGTCAGATTAGAAGGTGAGAGCACCAAGAGAGCTATCATAAACGCGGTAGGTCCTAAGGACGTTACTGCCGCTGATATAATATGCGACTCGGATATGGAAATCTTCAATCCTGATCTCC